>Ga0325400_1000726_pt1 | contig 25369 bp, 24 predicted proteins | sample PopdelMetagenome_2_FD_205662 | JGI IMG/M metagenome (GOLD analysis project Ga0325400, IMG submission 205662) | Populus deltoides microbial communities from Bellville, Georgia, United States - Xylem-PdKOR-R1 | ecosystem: Host-associated > Plants > Phyllosphere > Stem > Wood/Secondary xylem...
GGGTTCGGGGGTCGGCTCGGCGGGCGCGGGAGCCTGGTGGGGGAGCACGGCGATGCGGTCGTCGTCGGCGGGGCGATTGCCGCCCCCCCCGCCCGTCAGCGTGCGGCGGAACGCGACGAGATCGGCCTGGCGCACCTCGCCCACTGCGCCCGCCGGCAGGTCGCCGAGCACGAACGGGCCGTAGCGGGTGCGGATCAGCCGGCCGACCTGGAGCCCGAGATGTTCGAGGACGCGGCGGACCTCGCGATTCTTGCCCTCGGTCAGGATCAGCTCGATCCAGACGTTCGCGCCGGTGCGGCGTTCGAGGTTGGCGTCGATCGGGCCGTAGCGGATGCCGTCGATCTCGACGCCCTCGATCAGCGCCTCCAGCTGCGCCTGCGTCACGTCGCCATAGGCCCTGGCGCGATAGGCGCGCTCGACCCCGGTGGCGGGGAGCTCCAGCTCGCGCTTCAACCCGCCGTCGGTGGTGAGGAGCAGCAGCCCCTCGGTGGCGAGGTCGAGCCGGCCGACGGGGACGACGCGGGGCAGGTCGGCGGGCAGCCGGTCGTAGATGGTCGGGCGGCCGGCAGGATCGCGCTCGGTGACGAGCAGGCCGGCGGGCTTGTGGTGGAGGAACAGGCGGGCGGGGGCGGGCTGGGCGACGGGGCGGCCGTCAACGGTGACGCCGTGAAGCGAGCGCAGCACGGTGGCAGGGGTGTCGATCGCGACGCCGTTCAGCGCGATGCGGCCCTCGACGATCATCCGCTCGACCTCACGCCGCGAGGCGATGCCGGCACGGGCGAGGAGCTTGGCGATCCGCTCGCCGGCGCGCTCGCCGGCGGGGTTGTCGGGGCGTTGATCGTCCGTGGGGGTCGGCATGGCGCATCCCGTAGCGAACATCGACTCCAAGCGGAAATAATTTGCGGCCGAGCGCCGGGCTCGCGCGTATGGGACGTGGGCGTAACGATGGCGCGAGCGGAGCCGGGCGGCATGATCTTCGGACGACGGAAACGAAGCATCACGCGGCTGTTGCTGGTCGAGGACGAGCCGTTGGTCGCGTTCGACAACGAACATGTCCTGACCGATGCGGCGTACGAGATCGTCGCCACGGTGGACCGGGTCGCCGATGCGGTGGACGTGATCGCGTCCGGCGCGCCGATCGACCTGGTGCTGGTCGACGTGAGCTTGGCGGATGGATCCGGCATCGCGGTGGCGCGCGCGGCGGGCGAACGCGGGGTGCCAGTGCTGTTCGTCACCGGCAACTGCCCGGTCGAGGCGCCCGAGGTGGCGAGCGGGTGCCTGTCCAAACCCTATGCCTCGCGCGACCTGTTGGCCGCGATCCAGGCGGTGGAGGCGCAGCTCGACGGCAAGCCACCCAAGCGACTGCCCGCGGGGCTGAGGCTGTTCGAGCGGGTGGGGTAGGCGCGGGCGGTTTTGCCGCTAGGGTGCGCGCCTGATACGGGAGCGCACGCACGGATGGTTCGGAAAAGCTGGTGGAACGGCGTCAGGCCCTATGCGGAGGCGGGGCCGCTGGCGGTGTTCGCGATGGGGATCTCGTCGGGGCTCGCCTTCACCATGATCGGCGCGACGCTGACGACCCGGCTGAAGCAGGACGGGCTGGACAAATCGACAATCACCGCGTTCAGCTTGGCGTTCCTTGTCTATAACCTGAAGCCGTTATGGGCGTGGGCGGTCGATGGCGTGCGGCTGCCGGTGATCGGGCGGCTGGGGCAGCGGGTGTCGTGGCTGTTGCTGGCGGGCGTGCTGGTGATCGCGGCAGTGGTCAACCTGGCGCGGGTCGATCCGGGCACGGACCTGTCGGGGACGATCGTCGCGGCGATCCTGGTGGGCCTCGCCGGCGCGACCTACGACATCGTCATCGACGCGTATCGCATCGAGACGCTGGAGCCTTACCAGATGGGGATCGGGTCCGGCATGACCCAATATGGCTGGAAGATCGGATCGGTCGCGGCGGGGTCTATCGCGCTGGTGCTGGCGGCGCGGGTGGGGTGGCATGCGTCGTACCTCGCCTGCACGGTGTTCGCGCTGCCGGCGATGATCGTCGGGCTGGTGCGGGGCGAGCCGGCGCGGCGTCACGCGCCCGCGGCCCGGCGGGGGGCGGCGGAGGTGTGGGCGTCGATCGTCGGGCCGTTCACCGAGTTCTTCCGCCGCCATGGCGCGCTGGTCATCCTGCTGTTCATCCTGGTCCACAAGATCGGCGACACGATGGGGCAGCAGGCGCTGCGGCTGCTGCTCGACGACCTGGGTTTCTCCAACGACGAAATCGCGTTCTATGACGTGTTCATCGGCGCGTGCGCGTTCTGGGTGGGGCTGTTCATCGGCGGGGTGCTGTATGCGCGGCTGGGGCTGAAGCGGTCGGTGCTGCTCAGCCTGATCCTGATGATGGGTTCGAACGCCAGCTTCGCGTTGCTCGCCGGGCATGGGCATAGCAACTGGGGGCTGGCGGGTGCGATGATGTTCGAGAACCTGTCGAGCGGGATCGGCGGGGTAACGGTGATCGCGTATTTCTCGGCGCTGTGCGACCTGCGCTTTACCGCGGCGCAGTACGCGCTGATCTCGGCGGCGGCGAGCGTGGTGGGGCGGGTGCTGACCGCGACCACGACGGGGCGGCTGGTCGACCGGTTCGGCTATGTCGATTTCTATTGGGGCACCACGCTGGCGGCGTTGCCCGGTGTGCTGCTGTTCTGGTGGATGGCGCGGTCGGGGCTGGTCGACCGGTCGATCGGCAGCGCCGGGCACGAGGGGCGGGGCGAGGCCGATCCGGAGCCTAGCTGATCGGCCGGCCCTCGTCGGCGAAGGCGGCGGCGACCGCGGCGAAGCTGGCGAGGACGCCATCGACGCGGGCGACCCCGAGCAGGTCGGCGAGGAGCAGCCGGGCGTTCGCGGGGCGGGTCTCGACGCGGGCGAGCACCGACAGCAGCGCGGCTTCGGCATGGGTCATGCGCGCGCAGCAGCACGGCGCGATCGCGATCGTGCCCGCCGCCGCGCTGGCGAGGTCGGCCATCAGCGCGCGGGTGAGCACCAGCGGGCGGCGGAAGCCCTGGCCGAACGCGGTGAACAGCGCATGCGCCGCGCGTGCGTCGGCCAGCCCATGCGCGCCCATCCGCCGCATCGCGAACAGGGCCAGTCGGGCGTTGCCGCATTCGGGCAGGGTATGGGGCAGGGCGGCGGTGGCGGCTGCGGGGGACGGACTGGTCGACGCGGTCATGGGACGCTCCAGGGCTGATACGGCCATCGTCGCGCGTCGGTTATTGCAAGTCAATAGCAACTGATCGGGTCAGTCCGGTAGTTCGTCGTTCGCCTCCAGCACCCGGCCGGCGAGATAGAGCGAGCCGGCGACCAGAACCGAGTCGCCACCACCCTGGCGAGCGATCATGTCGAACGCCTCCTCGACATCGGCGGCGGTGTGGGCCGAGATCGCGCCATGGCGGCGGGCGAGCGCGGCCAAGTGGCGGGGCGAATGACAGGCGTGACCCGGCACGGGCACCGCGACCACCTCGCAGGGGCCGCTGGTGTCGGTGAGTTCGCGGATCACGACGTCCGCGTCCTTGTTGGCGAGCATCCCGATCACGAGCGCGGTCGCGAGGCCGTTGGTCCAGCTGTCGCTGATCGCGGCGGCGGCCTGTTCGTTGTGGGCGCCGTCGAGCCAGACGCCGGACCGGCGGCGAGACGGGGGAAGTCGGCGGACGAGCGGGCCCGTGTCGCTCAGCCGCTGCATCCTTGCGGGCCAGTGCGCCTCGCCCGCCGCCTGAACGATCGCATCCTCCGCGATCGGCATCAGCGACTGCGCGCGCAGCATCGCGACCGCCAACGCCAGATTGTCGACCTGATGGCGGCCGCCCATCGCGGGTTCGCGCAGGGTCAGCGAACCATGCGCGTCGTTATAGTCGAACAGCGGTCGCATCGGCGTGCCGCCGATCACGCCGCGACCGCCGCACCGCCACGCCTCGCCGCGCGCGAGGACGACTGCCCCGGCGTGCCGAGCGACGCGTGCGATCGTGTCGGTCACGGTCCCGCCGTAGCCCATCGTCACCAGCGGCACGCCCGGCTTGGCGATGCCGGCCTTCTCCGCGGCGATCGCTTCCGCGGTGTCGCCCAGGAACGCCTGGTGGTCGATGCCGAGCGCGGCGATGCCGCAGACGACCGGCGTCACGACGTTGGTCGCGTCGAGCCGGCCGCCGAGCCCGACCTCGATGATGCAGGCATCCGCCGGGGTGCGGGCGAAGGCCAGGAAGGCGGCGGCGGTGGTGACCTCGAAGAAGCTCGCGCCGAGGCCGTCCGCCCGGTCGAGCACTTCTGCGAGGAGGGCGGCGAGCGCGGCGTCGTCGATCAGCCGGCCGGCGAGGCGGATGCGCTCGTTGAAGCGGACGAGGTGGGGGCTGGTATAGGCGTGGACGCGGTACCCCGCCGCCTCTAGCGCGGCGCGGAGATAGGCGCAGGTCGAACCCTTGCCGTTGGTGCCGGCGACGTGGAACACCGGGGGAAGCGCGCGGTGCGGGTCGCCGAGCCGGGCGAGCAGGCGGGTGATGCGGTCGAGGCCGAGGATGTCGGCGCCGGGGGAGAGCGCCCACAACCGGTCGAGCTGCGCCTGTACGGCGGGGTCGGTGGAGGTGGCGTGGTCGGGCATAGGGCGATGTGTCCTGTCGTCACGCCGGGATCGCAAGGGACGTCATTGCCCGACCCATGCGCGTTCCGTGTACCCCCGCGGAGGCAGAGGTCTAGTCCGGGCTCCCGCCTTCGCGGGAGCACGAGGGTGCGGATGGACCCGTTCCGCCCGGTGCAACGAAAGCCTAAGCCGCCTCCGCCCTGGTCAGGTACGCCATCGTCGTCGCCAGCCGGTCCTTCAGGTCGCGGCGGTGGACGACCATGTCGAGCATACCGTGGTCGAGCAGGTATTCGGCGCGCTGGAACCCGTCGGGGAGCTTCTCGCGGATCGTATTCTCGATCACGCGCGCGCCGGCAAAGCCGATCAGCGCGCCGGGCTCGGCGATCTGGACGTCGCCCAGCATCGCATAGCTCGCGGTGACGCCGCCGGTGGTGGGGTCGGTGAGGACGACAAGATAGGGCAGGCCGGCGTCGTGGAGCATCTGGATCGCGACGGTGGCGCGGGGCATCTGCATCAGCGACAGGATGCCCTCCTGCATCCGTGCGCCGCCCGCCGCGGTGAAGACGATGTAGGGGCAATGGTCGGCGATCGCCGCCTCCACCCCGCGCACGAACGCCTCGCCCACCGCAAGCCCCATCGACCCGCCCATGAACGCGAAGTCCTGGACGCCCACCACCGCGGGACGGCCGCCGATGCGACCGCGCGCGTTGACCAGCGCGTCCTGCTCGCTGGTCGATCCGCGGGCGGCCTTGATCCGGTCGGAATAGCGCTTGCTGTCGCGGAACTTCAGGGGATCTTCGGGCACCTTGGGCGCGGGGAGCTCGGCGCAGCTGCCCTCGTCGAACAGCTGGGCGAAGCGCGCCTTGGGGCCGATGCGTTCGTGATGGTCGCACTTGGGGCAGACCCAGAGGTTCTGCTCCAGCTCCTTGGTGAACACCATCTGCCCGCAACCCTTGCACTTGTGCCAAAGATTGTCGGGCGTTTCCTTGGTCGCGACGACGCGGGAGAGGGCGTTGCGGACGCTGTTGAGCCAGCTCATGCGGGAACCTTTCGTGCCTCGCGGACGGAGGCGGCGAGGCTGGCGATATAGGTGGCGACGGGGCCGGGCGCATCGGCGCCGTGCGCGGCGACGAGGTCGACGATCGCGGAGCCGACCACGACCCCGTCCGCGACCGCCGCGACCGCGCCCGCCTGTTCGGGCGTACGGATGCCGAAGCCGACCGCGACGGGCAGGTCGGTCGCGGCCTTGAGTGCGGCCACCGCCTGCTCGATTGAGGCCTGCGCCGCCTGTTGCAGCCCGGTGATGCCGGCGACCGAGACATAGTAGAGAAAGCCGCCCGCGCCATCGAGCACCGCGGGCAGGCGGCGCGCGTCGGTGGTGGGGGTGGCGAGGCGGACGGGGGCGATGCCGGCGGCGCGCAGGGCAGGCCCAAGCGCGTCGTCCTCCTCCGCAGGCACATCGACGCAGATCACGCCGTCGACGCCCGCGCTTGCCAGCGCCTGCGCGAACCAGTCGGAGCCGCGGCGGAGCATCGGGTTGGCGTACCCCATCAGCACCAGCGGCACGTCCGGGTGGCGCCCGCGAAAGCCGGTCGCGATCGACAGAATGTCGGCGGTGGTGGTGCCGGCGGCGAGGCTGCGGATGTTCGCCGCCTGGATCGCGGGGCCGTCCGCCATCGGATCGGTGAAAGGCATGCCGAGCTCGATCACGTCCGCCCCGCCCGCGACGAGCGCGTCGAGGATCGCGGGGGTGGCGGCGGGCGTGGGGTCACCGGCGGTGACGAACGCGACCAAGGCCGGGCGGCCCTGCGCGAAGGCGTTGGCGAGGCGGGTCATTTGACGGAGTTGAGCAAGCTGATGACGGTGCAGGCGAGCGTCAGAATCGCGGCAAACAGGACGCCGATGCGGACAAGTTGACGATTGAGCGCTGCATCCATCTTTGTTTCGAACCGCAATTCCAGAGCATCCATCTTCGTCTCGAACCGCGACTCCAGCGCATCAGTCCTGGTGTTGAGCCGGGACTCTAAAGCGTCCAACTTTGTGTCGAGCCGCGACTCCAACGTGTCCAGCTTGAGCGTCAGGATGTCGTTGGTGACCAGATCGTTCTTGCTGTCGCCGATGACACGGGCGATCGCTTCCGCCTGCCGACGTTCGAGACCAGCCGCTTCCATCGCCTGAGTTGCGTCGAGGGGATTGTAGACGTTCATTACGCGATCGCTATCAGATCGCCGCGCCGAGCGCACTAGCGACGGTGAAGATGTCCTTGTCGCCGCGGCCGCAAAGGTTGGCGAGGATCACCGCGTCCTTGTCCATCGTCCGGGCGCGTGCGGCGACGGCGGCGATGGCGTGACTGGGTTCGAGGGCGGGGATAATGCCTTCGGTGCGGCAGAGGAGCTGGAAGGCGTCGAGCGCTTCCGTGTCCGTCACGGCGGTGTATTCGACACGGCCGATGTCCTTGAGCCAGCTGTGCTCGGGGCCGATGCCGGGATAGTCCAGCCCGGCGGATATGGAGTGCGCCTCGGCGATCTGGCCGTCCTCGTCCTGGAGGAGGTAGGTCTTGTTGCCGTGGAGGACGCCGGGGAAGCCGCCCGCGAGGCTAGCGGCGTGCTTGGCGTCGAGGCCCTCGCCGGCCGCCTCGACCCCGAGCATCCGGACGTCGGCGTCGTCGAGGAACGGGTGGAACAGCCCGATCGCGTTCGACCCGCCGCCGATCGCGGCAACGAGGAGGTCGGGGAGGCGGCCGATGCGCCCCAGCATCTGTTCGCGTGCCTCGCGGCCGATCACGCTTTGGAAGTCTCGGACGAGCTCGGGGTACGGGTGCGGGCCGGCGGCGGTGCCGATGATGTAGAAGGTGTCGTGGACGTTGGCGACCCAGTCGCGCAACGCCTCGTTCATCGCGTCCTTGAGCGTGCGCGCGCCCGACTGGACGCTGCGGACCTCGGCACCGAGCAGCTTCATGCGGAATACGTTGGGCTGCTGCCGCTCCACGTCCTTGGCGCCCATGAAGATCGTGCAGGGCAGGCCGAAGCGCGCGCAGACGGTGGCGGTGGCGACGCCGTGCTGCCCGGCGCCGGTTTCCGCGATGATCCGGGTCTTGCCCATGCGGATCGCGAGCAGGATCTGGCCGATGCAGTTGTTGATCTTGTGCGCGCCGGTGTGGTTCAGCTCGTCGCGCTTGAACCAGATCTCTGCCCCGGAGCCTTCGGGTGCGCTGGCGCGAAGGGCTTCGGTGAGGCGCTCGGCGAAGTAGAGCGGGCTTGGGCGGCCGACATAATGTTCGAGCAGGTCGTCGAACTGCGCCTGGAACGCGGGGTCCGCCTTTGCCGTGCGGTATTCGCGGTCGAGGTCGAGGATCAGCGGCATCAGAGTCTCGGCGACGTAGCGGCCGCCGTAATCGCCGAAATGGCCGCGTTCGTCGGGCTGTTGACGGAGGCTGTTCGCCTCCTTGGAGGGCTGAGCCTTGAACGAATTGGGGGAGTTGGGGGCGTTCATGCGCGCGCCGCCTTAAGGAACGCGGCGATCTTGTCCACATCCTTGACGCCCGGCGCGCTCTCGACGCCCGAGGACACGTCGACCAGCCGCGCGTTCGTGCGGCGGATCGCGTCGGCGACGTTGGCGGAATCGAGCCCGCCCGACAGGCCCCAGGGCAGGGGGTGCTTGAACCCGTCGAGCAGCGTCCAGTCGAACCGCAGCCCCATGCCGCCGGGCAACGCGGCCTCTTCGGGGGTCTTGGCGTCGTAGAGGACGATGTCGGCCGCGCCGCGATAGTCCGCGGCGGCGTCGAGGTCGGCGCGGGTCTTGACCGCGACCGCCGCCCAGACCTCGCGCGAGAGGCGCGCGCGGATCGCGGCGGCGCGGGCGGGGGCGGTGCGGTGGAGCTGGATCGCGTCGAGCTTCCCGGCGGCGAAGGCGGCGTCGACCAGCGCGTCGTCGGGATCGACGAACACGCCGACCTTGCGGACATGGTTGGGGGTGCGGGCGGCGAGGCCCGCGGCGACTTCGGGCGACACGTGGCGCGGGGAGGGCGGGAAGAACACGAACCCGACATGGCTCGCGTCGTGGGCGACCGCGGCGTCGAGGGCGTCAGGCGTCGAGAGCCCGCAGATCTTGGCGAGGATAGGCATGGGAACGCCATGCCATCTTCGTCATGTCAGCGGAAGCTGGCATCGCCGGAGGAGGTGGCTCCGTGGCGAGCGACCCCGGCCTTCGCTCGGGTGACGACAATGCCTAGAGCGTGGCGGAGATCGCCCTCGCCGCCGCGTCGGGGTCGTCGGCCTGGGTGATCGGGCGGCCGACGACGAGGATCGAGGCACCCGCGTCGAGCGCGGCGCGCGGGGTGACGACTCGCTTCTGGTCGCCCGCGGGGCCGCCGGCGGGCCGGACGCCGGGGACGACCAGGAAACCCTTGGGCCAGGCGGCGTGGGCGGAGGCGACCTCCTCGCCCGAGCAGACGATACCGTCGATCCCGGCCTCCTGCGCCAGCGCGGCGAGGCGGACGACGTGATCGTGCGGGGTGCCGGTGACGCCGGTCTGGTGCAGGTCGGTCGCGTCGAGGCTGGTGAGCATCGTCACCGCCACCACCTTTGTCTTGGGGCTGGCGGCGGCTTTCGCGTCCTCCAGCATTGCGCGGCCGCCGGCGGCGTGGACGGTGAGGATCGCGGGTTCGAGCGGGCTCAGCGCCTGCACCGCCTTGGCGACGGTGTTGGGGATGTCGTGGAGCTTCAGGTCGAGGAAGATCGGCAGGCCGAGATGCGCCATCTCGCGCACGCCCGCCTGGCCGTGCGCGGCGAAGAACTCCAGGCCGAGCTTGATCCCGCCGACATGGGCGCGGACGCGGGTGGCGATCGCCCTGGCGCGGGACAGGTCGGGGGTGTCGAGCGCGACGAAGATGCGGCTAGTCATGCGGGTTCCGGGGGGGCGTCAGCGACGGGAACAGGGACGGCGATGGGCGGGGGCGTTTCAGCGATCGTGGCGGCGTAGCGGGCCTGCGCGGCGTCCTGTTCGGCCGCGGCCAGGCGCTGGCGCAGCCGCCAGCGGACCGCGTGGTTGTAGAGGAGCGTCGGCACCAGACCCGCCAGGAACGCGACGAGCAGCAGGAAGGGCAACTTCACCAGCGCTTCCAGCCCGCTCCACAGCTGGATCGTGACGGGGGTCCAGTTGCCATAGGTGAACAGCGCCGCGACGAACGCGAGCAGGCACCAGAACAGGATACGGAGGAACTGCATCTGAGGGTGTCTCCTGCGACTGAGGGTAGCGGGGGCGGGCGGGGAAGACCAGCCTTGCGCGTCGGCGGCCGCCGATCCTTTCCTTGCCCGAAGGGCTGACGGAGGGGTGTCGCCGGTTGCGAGCGGCGGCACCCCCTCCCAACCGGCAACACCCCTCCACCGCTTCGCGGTTCCCCTCCCCTTGCAGGGGAAGATTCAGGGAAGAGAGGGCGGGGTCAGCCTACCTCGCGCCGGAGCGAGGCGATCATTTGGGTGGCGGTGGACAGGCGCGGCGCTTCCTCGTCGAGGATCGCGTGAAAGGCGGCGCGTTTCAGCGCGGCGACGCGGCCGGGGCGCATGCGGGCGTGGCGGGGCAGGGCGGAGACGGCGATATCGATCATCCGCTCGGCCCCGTGGAGCCGGCCCCACAGATAGTCGTTCTCGCGATAGCCGCGGCTGAAGAACGCGCCGAAGCTGTTGAAGCGGATGCCCTTGAGCGTCGCCTCCGCCCCGCCGGCGCGGATAGCGGTCGCGTCGTCGGGGGCGATGCGGTCGACGCGGATCGGGTCGAACTCGTCCAGCCCCTCGCCCTGGAGCAGCGGAAAGGTGGCGATGTCGAAATACAGGAAGCCGAGGTAGGCGAGCAGCAGCGCACGGCGGAGCGGGCGCGGCAGGCCGGCGAGCGCGGTGGCGAGCGTCGCGTCGGTTTCCGCGTCGAGCCGGTGGAGGTCGAGCGAGGCCGCGAGCGCCTCGGCGAGCGGGCCGCCGTCGGCGCGGGTGGCGCGGGCGGTGCGGCGCAGCGATGCGTGGTGCTCGGCGCGCAGCGCGTCGAGATAGCCGGCGAGCGCGGCGTAGATCGCCTGGCGGGCGGGGGCGAGGTCGGCTTCCGGATGGTCGCTCTCCAGCTCGGCGGCACGGCGGGCGAGCAGGCGCAGGCGGCGGATGCGGAAGCGCAGGTCGTAGCGGCGGAGCAGGTCCACCGGGTCGGCCTCGGCGAGCGCGGTCGCGAGCGCGGCGCGCAGGCGCGCGCGGCGGCCGGTGCCGCGACCCAACGCGGCCTGGTTTGCGAGATCGGCGGCGAGATCGAGCACGCCCTCCCGCTTCAGCCGGTCGTACGCGGCATAGGCGATGCCCGCGTCCGCCGCCGCCGCCTTGTGCGCGCGGGCGCGCCACCCGGCGAGCCGGGCGGGGGTGAGGCGCAGGAACAGGGTGCGGCCGAACAGCTGCTCCACCGCCGCATCCACCGCAGGGCGGACCTGATCGAGGATGCCGCGCAGCCGGTCGATCCGGTCGGAGCGGGCGGCGATCGCCTCCAGGTTGTCGCGGATCGGCTGCTGGCGGGGCAGCTCGCTGATCGCGCCGAGGATGGTCTGGACGAACGAGGGTGGGCCGCTGCCGCCGCCGAGGCGGAACTTGGGGCCGGGCGAGGGGTCGATATAGACGAAGCGGCGGTCGACCTCGCGCCGGGCGGGGCGCTGCGCCAGCGCCTCGATCGCAGGGCGGAAGGGCGCGTTGGCGAGGACGGAGCCGTCGATCAGCACCGCCGCGTCGACGGTGCCCGCCGCCGCCTGCCGGGGCAGCGCGCGGGACAGGAAGTCGCGGCGGCCGGGCCAGGGCAGGTCGCGGGCGGCGAGCACCGCGTCGAGCTCGGCGACCCCGAACGGCGGGAACGCACCGGGAAAGCTCGACGTCGCGCGGGCGGCAAAGGCGAGGTCGGGCGTCTCGCCCAGCCCCCCGCCTCCCATGTGCCCGTCGTCGGTGAAGCCGAGGACGAGGCGGTGCTCGGTTTCCAGCACCTCGGGCGGCGAGTTGAGGCGCAGGCGCTCGGGGTGGCCGGTGAAGTCGGTGACGGTGACGAACAGGTCGAGCGGCTGGCCGTCGGGGAGCAGCCGGGGGCCGCGCTCGGCTTGCGCCATCGCGGCGAACGCATCGAGCAGCAGGCCGGTGAACACCGCGCCGCCGAACGGGGGTTCGAACCAGCGCGACCGGACGAAGTGGGACAGCTTGGCGCGCACCTCGTCGCGCGTCGCCTCGTCGAGGCTCTCGGTGGGGTCGGTCCCGCGTCCGGCGGCCCAGGCAAGCGGTAGCGCCCAGAGCTTGGAGAAACGCGAGGGCGCTGCGTCGGCGGCGATTAGCACCTCGACATCGGCGGAGGACAGCCATAGCTCGGTCAGCGGGTCGAGCGACTGGCCGGTGGCGATCGCCTGGGCGAGGAAAATGCCGTTGATCCCGCCCGCGCTCGCGCCTGCGACGATGTCCGCCAGCACGCGCAGCCGGGTGCCGCCGCTGTTCTCCGATTCGGCGAGCAGGTCGGCATAGGCCGCCTCGACGCCGGTGGTCGGCGCGCCGTCATGGTGGTGGCGGCTGGCGCGGGCGAGGTGCCACACCTCCTTGGTGATGCCGTGCATGTAGACCGCAAGACTGATCCCGCCATAGCAGACCAGCGCGAGGCGGAGTTCCTTTTCACGCATCGTCGGCGAGGGGGGCGGGCGCGGTCATGCCGGCTCCAGCATCGCCCAGATCGGCAGGTGGTCGCTCGCCTTGCGCGCGGCAGGGCTGATGTGGACGCCGCAGTCGACGATGCGCAGGTCGGGGCTGGCCATGATCCGGTCGAGCCGCCCGACCGGCCGGCGGGCGTGGAACGAGGGGCCGGTGACGGCGAAGCGATGGTCGCGGGCGAAATCGCGCAGGCAGCCGGAGCCTGCGCTCCATTCGTTGAGGTCGCCCATCATCACGGTCGGGCGGCGTTCGGCGCAGCCGTCGACATGCGCCAGGATCGCGGCAGCCTGCTTGCGACGCCATAGGCCCGACAGGTCAAGGTGCATGCCGATCACCCGGAGCGTCGCGTCGTCCTGCGACACGTCGGCGCGGACCGCCCCACGGGGTTCGAGCGCGGGGAGGTGGATCGCGCAACAATCGAGCACCGCGGCGCGCTTGCGCACCAGCAGCGCGTTGCCGTGCCATCCCATCGACAGCGCGCGCTGGGCGACCCCGACCGGCTTCCAGTCGCTATGCTCGTCGAGCAGGTGGGGGGTGAGCACGCCCGCGCGCGCGCCGAAGCGTCGGTCCGCCTCCTGCAACGCGATCACGTCCGCGTCGATCTCGCGCAGCACGTCCAGGATGCGTTCGGGACTGCGCCGGCGATCGGTGCCGATCCCCTTGCGCATGTTGTAGCTGGCGACCTTTATCATGCCGGACGCGTAACGCCGGGGGCCGCCGAAAGGTGCCGCGGGCGGAACCGTCCGCCCGCGACATCGAAGCGTCAGGCGAAGGTGACGCGCGTCCGGGCCGCGCCGCGACGACGCAGCGCGCCGCCAGCCATTCCGAAGCCGCCGATCATCAGCGCCCAGGATGCCGGCTCGGGCACGCCGGCGGCGGAGGCGAGCAGGTTGGGTCCGAAATAGGCGTTCGACGTGGGACCGCCGACGACTGCCGTGGGATCGGTCAGCGCGCTGCCGCCCCCGAACTGCGCAGACAGGTAGTTGAACCCCGTCGCAGAGGTCGTGACGCCTCCATTGTCCGGAAAGAGCAGCTGGTCGGCCCCGGACGTATACAGCGCCCCGATGCGATAGGTCCCGGCGTCCAGCGTCAGGCCGGCGAAGGTCGCGTAGCGGAAATCGGCGATGAGCGTGCCGCTCGTGCCCGATGCCACCGTGCTGGACGCCAGCAGCGTGCCCGCGCTGTTCCACAGGCCAACCTCGTGCGATTCGGCCAGCCCGTCGAGGTCGGCGTCGAACACCCCTAGCCCACGTAGCGAGAATGCCTGCGAGGCGCTGAACGCGTAACCGAGCGTGAAGGGCGGGTTTGCCAGCGCCCCGCTGGGTCCGGTGACCGAGAAGGCCGGCGTCTGCGCGTTCGCCGAAGTCGTGGACGCCATCGCGGTAAAGGCGACGGCCGCCAGCATAAGGTGACGTAGTTTCATGATCCATTCCCCTTAGTTGTCGTGAAGATGTCGACTCGCGCTGCTCTGCGCCGGGGGCAAATAGAACTTAAGTTGTCGTAAAGATCAACTGTTGGGTGGGCATGGCCATTGCTCCGCATCGGGACGGCGGAAAAAACAACGAAGAAAGAAGATGATGGTGCCGGTTGCAGGAATCGAACCCGCGACCTTCGGTTTACAAAACCGCTGCTCTACCAGCTGAGCTAAACCGGCGCTGTGCCCCCATGCGTCAGGCGACGCCGAAGGTCCAGCCTTCGGTGCGAGCGATCGTGGCGGTCATCGCGTGGGGCGACCATAGCTCCGGGCGGTCGCCGTTTGCGCGCAGCCATGCGGCGGTGAGGATCGCGTCGGTGGAATGGTCATCGTAGCGGGCGAGCGGGCGGTGGGGCTTGCTGTCCAATTCCTTCAGCGCGGCATCGAGGGTGGCCGCGTCGCGCAGCTTGCTCCGTCCAGCGCGCAGGCCCGCCGCGCGGGCGGCGATGCTGGTGTAGATTTCGACGATCAGGGGCCCGCGTTCGGGCACGGGATCGAACGGCCACACGGGCACCCGACCGCGCAGGGCGTGGAGGACGCGCATCCCGGTCAGGCTCGACTTGCCGACCTGAGCCGCGCCGACGAGGTTGAAGCAGCTCGACGGGGACAGCCGCATCGCCTGCTGTTCGAGCTCGCACACCCGCAACCGCCCGCCGCCGCGCGCGCCGAACCGGTCGCCCAGCCGCCCGCCGTGCTGGCGGAAGTAGCGGGCCATCTCGGGATGCGAGAGGAACCCCGCGCAGCCGCCATGGAGGTCGCCGGAGGACCAGCGATCGACCAGCGCCCACAGCGCGAGCGCGTGCGCCGGGCTGTCCGGCCAGTCGGGAAAGAACCCGCCGGCGTCGCAGAAGGGCAGGCCTAGCGAGAGGTCGAGCCCGACCAGCAGGTCGGTGCCGGCGTCTGCATGGGCGATGAGCCCGTCGAGGATCGCCTGCCGCGACCAGCCGCCGGCGGGGGTCAGCAGGGCGGGGGCGCGGCTGCCCCGGTCGGTGCGGGCGACCGCCAGCCCCTTCGGCCTTGCGACCGCCTCACCCGACCAGTCGATGACGGCGAAATGTGCGAACGTCCGCATCTCAGGGCCGCTCCCCGAAGGCGCGGCGCTGCGTCACGGTGGCCCGGTCCCACCAGGCGCGGGCGAGCAGGACGGCGACCCGATCGGCGGCGGGGGTGTCGTAGCGGACCAGCACCGCGGGCCAGCCGCGGTAATGGTCGGTCTGCCAGAAGGTGTCTGGGTCGGTTTCCAGCAGCACCTCCTTGTCCTCCGCGGTGACGTGGAAGACGAAGCTGCCGTCGGGGCCGGTGGTGGCGGCGATCGGCTTGCCCCGCATCTTGAGCGCCGGATGGCCGTAGCTCGTTCCCTGCTCGACGCCGGGGAGTTGCGTGACGGCAGCAATCACGGCGGACCAGTCCTTCATCGGTTCGCTTCCTGCCGGCGTTCGTCCCACCAGGCGAGGCGCTCGGCGATCCGTTTCTCGAACCCGCGGCTCGTGGGCTCGTACAAGCGCTGCGGCGTCATCGCGTCGGGCCAGTAGTTCGCGCCGGAGAACGCGTCGGGCGCGTCGTGGTCGTAGGCGTAGTCCTTGCCATAGCCGAGCTCGGCCATCAGCTTCGTCGGCTTGTTGAGGATGCTGGCCGGCGGCATCAGCGAGCCCGTCTCCTTCGCCGATCGCCACGCGGCCTTTTGGGCCATGTAGCCGGCATTCGATTTGGGTGCGGTGGCGAGGTACAGGCAGGCCTGGACGATCGCCAGCTCGCCCTCCGGACTGCCCAGGAAGTCGTAGCAGTCCTTGGCCGCCATGCACTGGACGAGCGCCTGCGGATCGGCGAGGCCGATGTCCTCGACGGCGGCGCGGACGAGTCGGCGGAGGACGAACAGCGGCTCCTCGCCCGCCACCAGCATCCGCGCGAGATAATAGAGCGCGGCCTGCGGGTCCGACCCGCGGATCGATTTGTGGAGCGCGGAGATGAGGTTGTAGTGCCCCTCGCGATCCTTGTCGTAGACCGCGACGCGGCGCTGGAGGAAGCCGGACAGCCCGGCGGGGTCGAGGGTGCCGTCGATGGCGACCGAGAACAGCGTCTCGGCCTGGTTGAGCAGGAAGCGCCCGTCGCCGTCCGCCGCCGCGACCAGCGCGGCGCGGGCGGCGGGGTCGAGCGGCAGCGGGCGCGCTTCGGCCTCCTCCGCCCTCGCCAAAAGCGTGTCGAGCGCGTCCGCACCCAGCCGGTGGAGGATCAGCACCTGCGCGCGGGACAGCAGCGCGGCGTTGATCTCGAACGACGGGTTTTCGGTGGTGGCCCCGACCAGGGTCACGGTGCCATCCTCGACGAAGGGGAGGAAGCCGTCCTGCTGGGCGCGGTTGAAGCGATGGATCTCGTCCACGAACAGGAGGGTGCGCTTGCCGGTTCGGGCGTGGTCGCGCGCCTCCGCGAACACGCGCTTCAAGTCCGCGACGCCCGAGAACACCGCCGAGATCGCCGCGAAGCGAAGCCCCACCGCGTCGGCGAGCAGCCGGGCGATGGTGGTCTTGCCGGTGCCGGGCGGCCCCCACAGCACGATCGACGACAGCCGCCCCGCCGCGACCATACGCCCGATCGCGCCGTCGGGGCCGGTCAGGTGCTCCTGCCCGACCACCTCGTCGAGGCGGGCGGGGCGGAGCCGGTCGGCGAGGGGGCCTGCCGGGTCCGGGGCCGGATCGCGAGGGGGAGGATCGAAGCCGGCGAAAAGGTCTGCCATGGCGATGATCTAGGACGCGACGGGCGGGCGGGAAAGGTCGCCAAGTCGCGGTTCCCGTGGCAGGAAGCGGGCACACGGGGGAGGCGAGGGGTTGGCGGGACTGGAACTGGAGGGCGTCGCCAAGCGGTTCGGCGACACGGCGGTGCTGCACCCCACCAGCCTCCACATCGCCGATGGCGAGTTCGTGGTCATCGTCGGCCCGTCCGGGTGCGGCAAGTCGACGCTGCTCAGGATGATCGCGGGGCTGGAGGCGCCGAGCGCGGGCACGATCCGGATCGGCGGCCGCGACGTCACCGATGCCGCGCCCGCCGACCGGGGCGTGGCGATGGTGTTCCAGTCCTATGCGCTCTACCCGCACCTGACCGTCGCGGAGAACATCGCCTTTCCGTTGACGGTCGCGAAGATGCCCAAGGCCGACGCCCGCGCGCGGGTGGCGGAGATGGCGGCGATGCTGGGGCTAGGGGCGCTGCTCGACCGCAGGCCCAAGGCGCTGTCGGGCGGGCAGCGGCAGCGGGTGGCGATCGGGCGCGCGCTGGTGCGCCGGCCGCAGGTGCTGCTGCTCGACGAGCCGCTGTCCAACCTCGACAGCCACCTGCGGGTCGCGATGCGGCACGAGTTCGCGCGGCTCCACCAGGAGACGGGGACCACCATGGTCTATGTCACCCACGACCAGGTCGAGGCGATGACGCTCGCCAACCGCATCGTGGTGATGGCGGGCGGCCATGTCGAGCAGGTGGGCGCGCCGATGGAGGTCTATCGGCGGCCCGCCAGCCTCAAGGTCGCGGTGGCGATCGGCAGCCCGACGATCAACCTGCTGCCCGTCACGGTCGAGGCGACCGGGGCGGAGACGCGGGTGTGGCTGGCGGACGGGCAGGCGGTGGCGCTGGGCGTCGCGACCCCGGATGCGGCGCGGGGGCAGGCGGCGACGCTGGGGGTCCGGCCCGAGCACCTGCACCTGGCCGAGGACGGTCCGTTCCGCGGGCGGGTGGAGCTGTTCGAGCGGCTGGGGCCCTTGTCGTTCGTTCACCTGGGCGAGCGGGGCCATGCCTCGACCGTGGTGGCGCAGCTGCCGTCCGACGCGCCCGCGACGATGGGGGCGGAGCTGCGCTTCTGCTGCCATCCCGACCAGGCACATCTGTTCGATAGCGACGGGCGGGCGTTTCCGGCGTACGTGGAGGCCACCTGATTCTGTCACCCCGGACGTGTTCCGGGGTCCATGGATCAGTGGGCGATCACCTGTCCCATCAGCGCCCGCACGTGTCGCGAGGTGGACCCCGGCACAAGGCCGGGGTGACGGATGGGCGATGCTATCCCTTCACCCCGCCGCCGAGCAGCCCGGAGATGTAGTAGCGCTGGAGCGCGAGGAAGATCAGCAGCACCGGCAGCGTCGTGACCACCGCGCCGGCCATCATCAGCTCGCCGTCCTGCGCATGCTCGCGGCTGATCGCGGCGAGCGCGACGGGGAGCGTGTAGCTCATCTGGTCGGTCAGGATGATGAGCGGCCACAGGAAGTCGCCCCAGCTCGCCAGGAACGCGAACAGTCCCAAGGTCACGATTACCGGGCGGAGCAGCGGCACGACGACGCGCACGAAGATCTGCCACTCGGATGCGCCGTCGATCCGGGCGGCGTCGAGCATCTCGTCGGGGATGCCGAGCACCGACTGGCGGGTGTAGAGCGTTGCATAGATGCCGGCGAGCTGGGGCAGCATCGCGCCGAGATAGGTGTTCACCAGCCCCAGCTTCTGGAGCAGCAGGAACTGGGGCAGCATCGCGACCTGCGCCGGAATGACCGCGGCGGCGAGCAGCAGCTGGAGCGCGCGGGCCCGGCCGCGGAAGTGGAGCTTGGCGAAGGCATAGCCGGCCGGGATGGTGAGGCACAGGCTGATGACGGTGGCGAGGCTGGCGAGCACGAGGCTGTTCACCAGCGCAGGGATGATCCGATAGTCGAAATGCGCGCCCTCCACCCAGCGGCCGAACAGCAGGTCGCGATAATGCTCGAAAGTGACGTGGCTGGGCAGGAATGGCGGCGGGAAGCGGTTGGCCTCGCCGCCGGGCATGAGGCTGACGGACACCATCCACAGCAGCGGGATCGTGGTCAGGATCGCGAACGCCGCGACCGCGAGGTTGAGGAGGATGGGGCGCAGCCGGATCACACCCATTCGTACCGCCTCCCGACCCGAAGCTGGAGCACCGTCAAGCACAGGATCAGCGCGAACAGCACCAGCGACACGGCCGACGCGGACCCCAGGCTCCACCAGCGAAACCCCTCGTCGAACATGAAGTAGAGGACCGTCACCGTGCTCTGCGCCGGGCCGCCTTGCGTCATCACATAGGGTTCGGTGAAGATTTGAAGGAACCCCGACACCGACAGGATCGCCGCGAGCAGCAGCGTCGGCCCGATCGCGGGCAGGGTGACGTGGCGGAAACGCAGCCAGCGGCCCGCGCCGTCGAGCCGCGCGGCCTCGTCGAGGTCGGCCGACACGGACGCGAGCGCGGCGGTGAAGATCACCATGTTGTAGCCGAAGATCTTCCACACGATGAAGATCACGATCGCCGGAATCGACGCGTGCGGGTTCCCCAGCCAGTCAACCGGCGCGATCCCCAGCGCGTCCAGCCCGCGGTTGATGAGCCCATAGCGGGTGTTGAGCAGGTAGCGCCACACCACCGCGGTCGCGACCAGCGTAGTGACGTAGGGCGCGAACAGCAGCACCCGCCACAACGGCTTCCACCGGACGGTCGCCGAATGGAGTAGCAGCGCGGCGGCGAGCGACGCGCCGATCGCCGCGGGCACGCCCAGCCCGGCAAAGATCGCGGTGTTGGCAAGCGCTCGCCAGAACAGCGGGTTGCCCAGCAGGTTGGCGTAGTTGCCGACGCCGATGAAGCGCAGGTTGGCGAGGTCGGCGAGCGCGTAGATGTCGAAATCGGTGACGCTGAGCGCCAGCGCCGCGACGGTGGGCACGACGAAGATCGCGATCGTCAGCGCCAGCACCGGGGTAGCGAATACGAGGCCGGCGCGTTCGGTGCGGGTCATGTCGATGTCCCCCGGTCGAGCATCCAGCGGCGCTTCTCCAGCAGCCGGTCGGTGCGGCGGTCCATCTCGGCGGCGGCGGCGTCGACGGTGAAGCTGCCGCGAACCATGTGCTCGGCGACCAGTTGCATCTCCGTCTTGATCCGCTCCCATTCGGCGACCACCGGCTCGGCGCCCGGATGCGCGATCTGGGTCGCGAAGGTCTGCGACACCGGGTCGGTCAGCGGCCCCCACGCGCTCGGTCGCGAGGGCAGGTCGCCGGTATAGGCGTGGAAGCGCATCTGCGTCGCCGGCGTGCACAGGTAGCGGGCGAGCGCCCAAGCCCGCGCCGGATCGCGCGCGTTGCGGGTGACCGCGAGGCTGCTGCCGCCGACCAGGCCCAGCGGGGGCGCGCCGCGGGGGCCGGGCATCGGCGCGGTCGCCCACTGGTCGCGCCGGATTTCCCCGGGTCGGCGGTCGAGGTCGCCGACCATGTAGGGCTGCCCCGGATACAGCGTGAACGTTCCGCGCGCGAAGGCGGTGAGCGGGTCCTCGATCTCCGTCGACAACAGGCGCGGCGCGAGCCCCTGGTCGAACAGCGATTTGTAGAAGCCCAAGGCGGTGCGGAATGCGTCCGAGCGGAAATTGCCGAACCGCCCGCCCTCGCGCAGCAGCGGCTGCCCCAGCTGGACCGCGAAGCTGAGCAGGTGCTCGGGCCAGTTGAGCATCATCAGGATCGGCCAGTTGTCCGGATCGCGCGCCTTGAGCCTGCGCGCCATCGCGACCCACCCCGCCCAGTCGGCGGGCGGACGGTCATGGCCGGCGGCGCGGACGGGCGCGGTGAGGTAGAACTGGACATGCGCGCCGATCACCCAGGGCAGGCCGTAATGGTGCTGGCCGACCCGCACCTGCTCCGCGATGCCGGGGAACTGGTCGCCAAGCAGCGCGGGCGGCACGGGCACGATCGCGCCGACCGCGGCGAACTCGGGCACCCACGCGTTCGAGACCATCATCAGGTCGGGCAGGGTGTTGCCGGCGTACGCGGTCAGCATCTTTTCATGCGCTGCGGTCCAGGGCAGCGACTGGAGATCGACCCCGATCCCGGTGGTCCGCTCGAACGCGGGCAGCAGCAGCGGGGCGTTCTCCCCTTCCGTCGACATCGCCCACATCGTCACACGGGCGGGGTCGTGGCGCGCCCCGCAGGCGGCGAGCGTGGCGGCGGCGGTGCCCCCGCCCAGCAGGGTGCGGCGCGTGCAGCCGGTAGCGTGCTCTTGATCTGCCGCCCCCATCGCCCTGTCCTGCCAGCCTTTCCCCGCCGCGACCAGCTTGGCGCCGACCCCATGCATTGATCTGCGTCATCGCGCCGCGATTTGCGGGGCGGCGATGCTTGCGTCAGGGTGCGATCCTGACCCAAGGCGACGGGCAACAGACCGCAAGGATGCGGCAACAGGGGCGAACAGGCATGTCGATCACCACCACCACCCGCGCGCTGCTGCTGGCAGGCGTAACCATCGTCGCGCAACCCGCGCTGGCCCAAACGGCGCCCGAGCCGGCCCCCGAATCGACGGTGCAGGCCGACGCTACAGCCGCCGATCCGGGGCAGGCGGATGCCGGCGACGGGGGCGAGATCGTCGTCACCGGGTCGCGCATCGTCCGGCCCGACTATGCCTCGCCCAACCCGATCACCTCGTTCGACTCGGCTAGGCTCCAGCAATCGGGGCAGACCAACGTCACCGAGTTCCTGCGCCGGGTGCCCGCGCTGACCAACTCGATCGACAGCACGCGTTCGGCGGGCAATGCGCAGAACGAGGCGACGATCGGCCAGGCCGGGCTCAACCTGCTCGACCTGCGCGGGCTCGGCACCAACCGCACGCTGGTGCTGGTCAATGGCCGCCGTCACGTTGCCAGCCAGACCGACACCGCCGCGGTCGACATCAACGCGATCCCCACCGACCTGATCGAGCGGGTCGACGTGCTGACCGGCGCGGCCTCGGCGGTGTACGGCGCGGACGGCGTGTCGGGCGTGGTCAACTTCGTCCTGCGCCGCGACTTCGACGGGATCGCCGCGCGCAGCCAGATGGGCGTGTCCAGCCGCGGCGACGCCGCCAACCGCTTCGCGTCGGTGATCGCCGGGCGCAACTTCGCCGACGGCCGCGCCAACATCACGCTGGCGTACGAGTACAATGCCGAGGACCCGCTCGCGAACGACGACCGCAGCTATCTACGCTCGGCCAACCGCTTCAACTTCGTCAATGTCGACAACTACGACCCGACCCGGCCAGGCAGCTACCAGCAGGGGCCGGTCGCCGACATCCGTTATGGCCAGAGCTCGCCCGCCGGGATCGTCTTCATCGGCAACCAGGTGTTCCGCGGCGACGGCGCGATCTACACCCCCGGTCGCCAGCTCCAGAACGACAGCTACACGCTGGGCGGCGACGACACACCCGTGGCGGGCTATATCGGCGACATCCTGCCGCGCACCCGCCGCCATGCGGTGAACGCGCTGACCCGGTTCGATGCGTCCGACGCGTTCAAGGTGACGCTGGAGGGCAAGTTCGTCCAGAGCAGCGCGCGGACCTTCAGCGGCTATAGCGGCACCTATCCGGTGACGGCGCAGTTCGACAATCCGTTTATCCCCGCCACCATCCTGCGCGCCGCCCAGGCGAACGGCGACAGCGCGGTGTACATCAGTCGCAACAACTTCGACCTGCCCCGCCGCGGCGAGGACGACCGCCGCCGCACCTATCGCGGGGTGGCCGACGTCACCGGCGCGCTGAACGACCACGCCTCGTACGACGTCTACTACACCTATGGCCGCACCGACGTCCGCGCGATCAAGCTCAACGACCGGCTGGTCGACCGCTTCAGCCAGGCGGTGGACGCGATCCGCGATCCCGCGACGGGGGCGATCGTCTGCCGCTCCGTTGCCGCACGTGCGGCCGGGTGCGTGCCGCTCAACACCTTTGGCGCCAACACGGCGGACCCGGCCTCGTTCGCCTATTTCTATGACGATCCGGTCAGCAACGCCCGGCTGGAACAGCATGTCGTCAACGCCTCGCTGACCGGCGATTTCGGCCAGTTCTTCGAGCTGCCCGGCGGCGCGATCCAATTCGCCGCGGGTGGCGAATACCGGCGCGAGTCCAGCCGTTTCCGCCCGGCGCAGGAGCTGCTCGACGGCCTGTACTATTCGCCCGACGCCGGCATCTACGATGAGTCGGTCGTACCCACCCCGTCGCGCGGCAAGTTCGACGTGTGGGAGCTGTTCGGCGAGCTCAACGCGCCGCTGGTCAAGGACCGGCCGTTCGCCCACCTGCTGTCGGTCGGCGCGGCGGGGCGCTTTTCCGACTATTCGACGATCGGCAGCACCCGGACGTGGCAGTTCAACGGCATCTGGGCCCCGGTGGAGGCGATCAGCTTCCGCGGCAGCTATGGCCGGTCGGTGCGCGCGCCCAACATCGCGGAGATCTTCCGCCCCCGCACCGGCTATGTCGATTTCATCAGCGATCCCTGCTACCTCGGCAACCGCAACCAGGGCACCGAATATCGCGCGGCCAATTGCGTCCAGCTCATCACCGCCGCGGGGGGCAACCCGGCCAATTTCAGCAACGCGAACAACCCCGACGCCAACGTCAACATCCCCGGCGCGGAACAGGGCAACCCCAACCTGCGCGCGGAGGTGGCGCGGACATGGACCGCGGGCGTGGTGCTGCGCCCCGGCTTCGTCCCGCGGCTGCAGATCGCGGTCGACTGGTACGACATCCGCCTGCGCGACGCGATCAACCGCGGCTCGCCGACCACGGTCGCTGAGCTGTGCGTCGACCAGCCGAGCACCGACAATCCCTTCTGCCGCTCGATCAGCCGGCGGCAGGGGACGGGCTACGTCAACGGCTTCGTCATCCAGCCCGAGAACGTCGCCGCCTTCCGTACCGCCGGGCTGGAGCTGAACGCGAGCTACCAGATCCCGACCGCAGGCGCGGGCACCTTCGACGTCCGGCTGGTCGGCGGCTACCTCCACAAGCTGGAACAGGTCGCGACGCCGGGCGCGGCAGTGGAGAACCAGGCCGACCGGCCGTTCCGCCCGAAGTGGAACGCCACCTTCTCGCCGACGTGGAGTCTCGACGGGCTGACGCTGGCGTACAATCTGCGCTGGCAGAACGGCGTCCGGCGCTTCTCGCGCTTTGCGACCGACGACAATCCGAGCTTCGTCGATCCGAGCTATTTCCGCTTCAAGGAGCTGTGGCAGCACGACGTCCAGGTCGAGGTCGCGGCGGGCGACCGCTTCTCCTTCTACGGCGGCGTCAACAACCTGGGCGACCAGAAGCCCGACATCGGCTTCGAAACCAACGTGCCGATCTCGCCGCTCGGCCGGTTCTTCTATGCGGGCGCGCGGGTGCGACTCGACCGGCGTTAGGCCGGTCGAGCCATCATCAGCGCGGCGCGGGTGGTGAGCACCACCACCTCGTCGCGCTGGTTGAGCCCGGTGTGGCGCAAGGTGACGATCCCCTGGCCGGGGCGCGAGCTGGAGGGCCGCGACGCCAGCACCTCCGTCTCGGAGCGGATCGTGTCGCCGGCGAAAACGGGCTTGGGGAAGCTCGTCTCGCTCATCGCCAGGTTGGCGACCGTGGTGCCGAAGGTCGTGTCCTGCACCGACAGCCCGATCACCAGCCCTAGCGTGAACAGCGAGTTCATCAGCGGACGGCCGAACTCGGTGGTCGCGGCATAGGCATGGTCGATGTGGATCGCCGCCGGGTTGAAGGTCAGCGACGAGAACAGGATATTATCCGCGTCGGTCACCGTCCGCCGCACCTCGTGGTGGAAGCGCTGACCGATCGTGAACTGGTCGAACCACAGGCCGGGCATGGGCAACTCCTTCAGGCTGGGCGGATGCAGCGAGGGCAGGGCGGGGTCAAGGGTGCCGAATGGCCGTCACCCTCCCCACTCGCCATGGCGAGCGGGCCCCTTTGCTCTCCCGCCGGGAGAGGGAGAGACGGCGCAGCCGGCAAAGGGTGAGGGCGATCCCGGTCGGGGATCAGGCGGCGAGCGTCGCGCGCCATGCCTCGGCATGGGCATGGGCGGGGGCGTCGTCGACATCGATCCAGTCAAGGTCGCTGACCTCGACCACGCCCGCCGCGCCCTCGGCGGCGAGCAGGCGCACGCCCTCGGTCAGCGATGGCGCGGGGAGGGTGCCGAGCGCAGCGACGAGGCGGGGCCCGATCGCAAATACGCCGGTGTCATAGGCGTCGTGGGGGTCGAGCCCCTTGCCGATCGCGACGATGCGGTCGCCCGCGGTGGCGACCGCGGTGACGTCGAGCGGGTCGACCCAGGCGTGGCCGAGCCGTCGGTCGATCCCGAGCGTCAGCCCGCCGCGCGCCCCCGCCGCCGCGACGCGGGCATAGAGCCGCCAGTCGACGAGATGGTCGCACATCGCGAGCAGCGCATCCTCCCGCGGTGCCAGCAGCGCGGCCCCCGCGAGCACCGACACCCCGTTGGGCAGCGCCGGATCGGTCTGCGCGGTTTCGACCACCAGCGGCCAGCGGCGCGCGTTGAGGTGCGCGCGGACCTCGGCGGCGCGATAGCCGACCACTACGATCGCGCGGGTAATACCGGCATCGGCGAGCCCGAACAGCGCATGGTCGATCAGCGGGCGGCCCGCCACCGGGCACAGCGGCTTCGATGCCGCCACCCCGCGCAACCGGCTGCCCTCGCCCGCGGCGAGCAGGATGGCGGTGGTGATGCCCGTCACGCGTCAGCCCGGCTATGGTCGATGCCCGTCACCCCCGCGCAGGCGGGGGTCCCGCTTCTTCCCGCGATCCAAAGAAGCGGGACCCCCGCCTGCGCAAGGGTGACG
>Ga0325400_1000727_pt1 | contig 25357 bp, 12 predicted proteins | sample PopdelMetagenome_2_FD_205662 | JGI IMG/M metagenome (GOLD analysis project Ga0325400, IMG submission 205662) | Populus deltoides microbial communities from Bellville, Georgia, United States - Xylem-PdKOR-R1 | ecosystem: Host-associated > Plants > Phyllosphere > Stem > Wood/Secondary xylem...
AAAGTGTTGTTTAGAAGGAGAAGGAGGGTTGGGAATGTTGGGGTTATTAGTCTTGTCAAGTGTGCACAAAGTTTGAGTGTTTTAGATTTGGGGCGGTGTAGTTTGATAAACGATTCATCACTTGAAGCAATTGGGTGTATGAATTCGATTCGGGCTTTGAATTTAGAAGGTTGTTCTTTGGTTACTGATAAAGGTTTGACCTTTTTGGCAACCGGGTCTTCTTCAAGGACATTAAAGAGGTTGGTTCTTGCAGAATGTGATAGACTTACTGATTTCGGGGTGTCATTGTTGCAGGGAATGTGTTGTTTGGAGGAGTTGAATTTGGCTGAATGTGGGCCAAAAGTGACAGATAATGGAGGTATGGCAGTTGCCTCGATTGCTAGTCTTAAAAGAATGAATCTTTCATGGTTGATCAATGTGTCAGATATTACACTTGTTGCAATAGCTGGGAATTGTAGTAATTTGGTAGATCTTGATTTAACTGGGTGTGATATGATTACTGGAGCTGGCATTCGTGCCCTTGGTTATCATGAGTGTTTGGAATCATTAGTGTTGGCTTCCTGTTACAACATTTGTGCGGAGGATGTGGATATGGTGTTGAAATGCAAGTCATTGAGGTCTATTGTGCTTGATAAAGGACTGAAGATGTGGATACCAATGAGGATGCAGGAAAACATTAGCAGGTTTTGTCAGCTGCATTGGAGATAACGATGATGGATAAAAAGAGGGCAAAAAATGTTTATGCTGGATACCTGGGACTATACAGGTCAGTGAAATGGTATATTTCATGCTCCTTTTGATTGCTGAACGATTTTTATTATGTTCGGCATTTCTATGCTTGAATGTTAACAAAATTTCCTTGCTTGTTAATTTCTGTGGAGACCAGAGAAGGAAAAAAAAAAGTTTCTGTATTTCCGTAGGTAGAGAGATTCTTTAACCTGCAATAGTGTTTATTTCGTCTTCTATAGTAACTTTTTTACATTGATGAAATTTATCCCTGCTTCATTAGTTATTAATAGTTGGTTTCCTATTAATCCGTGCAGTCAAATTTGACGGGCGAAATCAAGGTTGAGCTAGAAAGTTGTTCAGGGCATGCAAATAGTAGTACTAAGATGTTGATGATCATCATTACTCTATCTGGGAAGATAAGAATTAATGTCGGTGTGTCAAGTTTTTATCCCATAAGTTTAAGGACCTCTTTATCCTTTATCATCAGAGGCAGAAGATCTCTTGTTTTACACTTCGCATAAAAACTGGTGTCCTTCCCAATGCTGCCTTGTTCTAACTGAACAAATGGCTGCTTATATTCTTTTCAAACTACCAAATGGGTACATTGATATGGATTTTGGCTTACCACGCTGCCAAAGGAAGGCAATGCATCAGCCCTCTATGAGGTCATTTTCTATGAAACTGGAACTGTTCTAGATGAGACGGAAAAAAATCTCAAGGCAGTTCCTGCTGCTCGTGATTCACTTTATTTGCTGTGTGACTTATGGGGATTCCTGCAAAGTGATTCTCTTACAATCATCATTACTTTTAAGGCTTGGGAGGACTCCATTCAACTATACAAAGACAAGAAGAATTAGTTGATCTCTATTTACTATGTGAAGCTCATCAACAGAGTAATAGAGCTTCATACAAATGTATTGTGAAGTTTGTTTGTTGAATGCGTGGAGGATTGTCGAAATTATGGATAGAAGGGTTGTGAACTTTGTGATTGATCTAGATAATGGAATAATGTACACCAGAGACTTCTTGGCTGTCAAATTTACAGTCTGATCACTATCTGGGTATTCTTTTCTTTCGAGTAAACCATGAACAGGTTTACTTGTACATAACATCCACTTCTTTCATGCGCAGAGCTATACGCGAAGGAGAAGCTAAGCAACAGTTGAACTGAAGCTCCAAGGGCAATGAATACGTAGTTTCTGCACTGAGTTTACGAACTTCTTTGCTAGATAACTTCAGACAGTAAATATGGTCAATACGCATCTGTGTTTGTTAATCACTCTTTTCAATTGCTCTAGTGTCGGCTTTTTTGTTCCATAGGAGCAATCCGAGGGTAGTCAAAGTGTCTCAGATTGAGAGTCAATGACTCTGAAAACCATTCGATTTGGTCTATGATGTAAGTGCAAGAATCAAATCCTGCAATAAAAAGTAACATTTGAAAGCTCTTGTTCAAACAGGGAAATTTTGTTGTTTTTTTCTTCTTTTTAGGCTAAAAAAATACCACTTATACAGGTTGTTTCAATATGTTTTTTTACATAAAAAATTCACACTGGCAAATATTAATCAATTGACCTTCAATTAAGTCACAAATGATGAAATCGCCCCAAGAAAAATTGATGACAAAAACAAGAAGAAAATTTTACGCAATGAAACGTTTCTTTGTACACAATGCAAAAGCTAACATATTTATGCCACTCATTTTAAAGTTTCTTATAATTTGAGAACAATAAATCTTACCTAAAATTAATATCAAAACCAATCAGATACCTTTTTAATGATTACCAAGGACCAAAATTTGGAGCTTTAGAAATTGGAATGCTCAGCTTCAGATCCCCCATCATCAAAATTTAAAAAGAATAAATCTGTAGGTATATTAGACCCAAAAGAATCTGGGCCTCAGAACCTGAGCAGGGGACACAGGTCTAGTCCGTTACTTTATTAATGGATAGACAGACAGATAACTCTTTTAAGTTTACAATGGTGGTTATTTTTTAAATAATTTTTTATATTAAAATAAATATTAATATTTTTTTTTAATTTTTAAAAATTATTTTTAACAACAGTACATCAAAACAATAAAAAAAAATATAAACCACATTTAATTTTAATAAAAAAAAAATAATTAAAATTTGATAAAATACTGGTTGAAACGCAGCCAAACAGTCTCTAAAACAATTCCGGGATTTTCAAGGGACACATGGGCATTGCATCTTTGCAAAGACAAGATTTTGTAGCTGCAACTGCCAAGTAGTATTTCAATAAAAACAAAATCAAATGAGAGGAGTAGGTGCGATTCTCCACAGGTTCTCAAATGGGATCTCTTTAAAATGTCCAACACAGTCACTTTCAATTCAAAGTAAGTCCATTTAAACAAATAAATAAGTATATTTCTCATTTATTTCAATCATATTTCATGTTTTAAGTGATTCTAAATAAAGGGTTGTTGTTGTTGGTGTGATTCAGGGAGTGTTTTTCTTGGAAGCATGGATGCATTATTATCATCAAATAGTAGCAATTCCTCTAGTTTGTTATTGCTATATGAAGAGAAACACAGGGATAGTAGTGGCTATCAAGTCAATAATGTTAGAAAGATATGGACTTTCCCTCCTGTTTGTATGGGCAGGCGTTCTTGCAAAATTGCTGGCAGAAAGGTCCCTCCTTTTCTCTCCGTGTTGGGTTTTAGAGGCTTTCAATAGCAAGTGCCTTATTAAATTGATTGAATATCACATGTTTGATGAAAAGCCTAAAACAGATTCTAATAGTATTAGTTTGATCTGTAAATTCTCAATCTTTTTCTTTTTAATTGTTACTTTAAACTTTAAACCTCCGAAAATCCAATTTCACGGTATGACTATGAATGATATATGCTAGTAAAGTTTTTGTTCCTTCGTCATTGGATGCGGCAATATCAATTAGGAAGGATCATTAACCGGTGAAAATGCAAAGTTACAAGGGGATTTTTGTTGTATTCTACCTCTAAGTTTATGAATGTGCCTCAAATGCAGGGAGCTCAAGATGCAAAGAAGGCAAAATTGTATTGTAGGATTGGGAAGGAAGTTGTATCTGCGTAAGTTGGTTGCTTCTAAATAGGCTGTGAATAAAACTTTACTTCAGAACATTTTCTGTGGTTTGTGATCATCGGGATTTGACCCAATTCTTATAATTATAGCCACCGCATTTCTTGCTTTCAGGGTGATGAAAAAATAAGTTGTTTTATTTCTGTTTCTTGAAATGGATTGTAATTCTATTGAGTGATGCAGTGTAAAGAAAGGCGGTCCAAATCCAGAATCAAATACAGCTCTGGCTGCTTTAATTGATAAATTCAAGGAGCTTGATGTACCCAAGGAAATTTTGGAGCGCAATATCAAGAGGGCTTCTGAGAAGGGACAAGAGGCTTTCATTGAGAAAATTTATGAGGTTGGTATGATTATCATCAATCCTTTTATCAGGGGCTGCTAAGATTCAATACATGTAGGAGGATTCTTTTAAGCTGGTCCTATTAGTTATTTCAATCTGATTTTCTTCAAATAAACTGCTTCTTCCACATTAGGTATATGGTCTCGGTGGAGTTAGTATTGTAGTGGAGGTCTCGACAGATAAAATAAAAAGATCCGTGGCAGTTATCAGAGAGGTGGTCAAGGACTATGGAGGAAAGATGGCGGATCCAGGATCTGTATTGTTCAAGTTTAGACGTGCCAGGGTTGTGAATATTAAAGTCACAGATGCTGATAGAGATCAGCTCCTTGGCATTGCATTAGATGCTGGTGCTGAGGATGTTATTGAACCTCCAACATATGAAGATGATTCTGATGAGGATAGGTCAGAAAGGTAATGCTCCCATCCTCCAATTTCATATAAAGATGCTTTTGAATCTGTAGAGACCACGCTTCAATTCTAGTTTCACAAATTCTTGTCCCATCCTCCATGACTTTGATGTTTGATACTTCGTGCTGGAACTTGTTCCTGTAGTGGTTCTTAGTTGACCTTTTTCTGATATAGAGCTTTAAAGATGATTGCTTCAGAGTTAGATTAAATGTTAAAAAATCATAACGAGCTTCACAAATCTTTCAATTTCTAGATTAGTGATACAAATGTACAAATATTCTATGACGTGTTGATTTCAAAGCCTTTAACAAAAAGAAGAAACAAGTTATTAATTCTGTAGATGATCACTTGGTGCATTGTAGACAAGTTGTAAGAAGTCCTTGCGTAAGTGAAATGGATTTTTGAGCATCTGATATGTATGATATGATGAAGTAGCCTTTCACACTCATGGTGACATCTAGTTGCACGATGACATCATGTTGGAAGCTTTATAAAAATTTTGTCATAAACTTGCATGCAAATTAAGTGAACACCAATCAAGCTCCTCCTCATGGACTTTCAAGGGAAACAAAGTTTGCTTCCTCTTGATTCCTAGCACTGCCGATGAAATCAGACCATGTAAGGCAAGTTACAAATAAGTATTTGCATGGTGATGACTTTGAGCTTATGATGAGCCATCTTTTGCACTTCACAGATGCGTGGCTGGGTGAAAATAAGCTGTAGGCTAGCAATGAAAGGAACTGTTAAGACATCATGTAGGAAGCTTTATGAAAAGTTTGGCATAAAATGTATGTAAGCTAAACTAGCACCAGCCAAGGTCTTCCTTATCCAAGATTTCATAAGGGGGCAGTTCTTCTAGATTCCTAGATCTACCAAGGAAAGTCCATCCTCAAATGTATATTTATTAAAATGAACCTCTAATTTTCAGTTTGGAAAGTCCATGAACAAAAAAAGAGAAGAAAACAAATGCTTTGCTTGATGCGTGTTCAAAATTCCTGTTCTAGAAGCAGAAAATAAAATATTATGTGAGGAGAACCCAATAATTATTTATTTCTTTGTAATAGATACAAGATGCATTGCAAAAAGCCACAATTAAGTTAAACCATTCGATGTCTTTTACATTTATCTGGTGTACACAAAATCTGATTGTGATGGTGTTCACCAGGCTAATGAGTTCTTTTAATAAATTATGTTTCTCAGGATATGCAAAGCCCTAATCATTTTCTGTTTTTCCTTTTTGATAGCTACTATAAAGTTGTCAGTCCAGCAGAGAACTATGCAGCAATATTGTCAAAACTACGCAAGGAAAGAATAAGTTTTGAGACTGATAATGGCTCTGAGCTACTTCCCATAACAACTATTGAGGTATGTCCACAGTGCTGAAATGTTTTTTTTGTCTCTTCACCTCTCTGATTTTCCGTTCTTGGTGTCGTTTCATTAACTTTATGATTCAATGAATTGCCTAATGAGCATTTGATTATTTTTATGGTGTTTTTCACACACAAAGTGCCAAAGATTGCGAAACATACTAGCAGCATAGCGATGGAATTCTTATCTTTATTTGTTTTTTAACGGTTTTTGTGCCTGTTCAATGCAAGCCTAATCTTTACTTGCATTTTTTAATTAAATAAGTGATATTAGTGTTTGAATGGGTTTCAGGTAGATGATGAGGCAGTAGAGTTGAACAAAGTACTCATGTCTAAATTACTTGAACTTGATGATGTCGATGCTGTTTACACGGACCAGAAGTAATGAAATCCCTCACTGGGTTGTTTTCTGATCAGTTTTTTATTTGAAGTCTTAATAGTGCAGGACAGCCTTTGGATCTGGTCCACTCACATGATACAAGTCTTATTTTGTCCACCAACTCCATGGAAAGGTTGTAGCTGTTGCAGGAGAGTGGCAGGCTTTATACATTGATTTCCATCTTATAGATTATTTGATTACCAAATTGATTAGAACAGTAGCCCCACATTTGTTTCCCCACGCTCAATCTTTCTGCAATAACAATGTAAAGCATATTCTGTGATGTGACCGTAAGCCTGGTTTTGGGAACCCGGCAATAACAGCTGTTTTGTCAACCCCAGTTTCTAGAATCAGGTCCGTTCCTTCTACGCTTGAGCTGCGCAAGGGCTAAACTAAGAAAACTTTGTCATGTCTACTAGTTTCATACATGATGATTTGCTAGTTCCATGTTTTAACTTCCTGACATGAATCCTCTGGACTCAGATATTCCTGTCACTGGATTGTACCAAAACATCCCTTTCTTGAGAGAACCATTTTTCTTCTCATCCTTTTCTATCTAATTGTTCAATTCGGCTCTATTTAAATGTGATTCTATGCTCTTTTCCTTCCTATTTCGCAGTATGTTTAAAGGAGCTGTTTTCATTCCTAGATTTCCTTACGGAGAAAGCATTCTCTGATGCATATGTTTGTACAAAAGAACTGTTGGCTATGCTAAGGTAACATTTCAACATGGGATGTAATTTTAATTTTACAGACAAATCAAGATACGTGTTATTTATAAAACATGGACAAGCCTACAAAAAATCACACCCGAATACCAACAACAACACAACAGCAACAACAAGAGACAAGGAGCACCATATGCAACACAAACCAGCGATATTCGATCATGGGTTGGTTATCTATTAATCCTTGCATGTGTATTAACATTCATTCTGCAGGTGCAAATCTTAAGCAGCGTTGAACTGGTGATAAATCAAGAGGCATGATAGCTAAATCACACAACCCCAATTGATTAATGATTTTATTTCTTTGGCACCCAGCATCCATGTAATCCATATGGTAGACCGTAAGGGAACTTTCCTCTTGCAATCTCTTCAAATGTTGATCCATCTAATAACAGTGCATATCCATCTCCATTTTTGTCACTGATGATGGAGATAACCACACCTGCGACCCATTTACATATAATTAGTATGTACTTCGTAATTAAATGCTTGTATGAGGTTGCGGTTTAACATGTTTTTCATGAAAATTTGATTTTTTTTTAAAATTTAATTTTTTAATGTTTTTAGATCGTTTCGACGTGCTGATGTCAAAAATAAATTTTAAAAAATAAAATAAAAATTATTTTAATGTATTTCTGAACGAAAAATAATTTGAAAAACAATCGTTACTATATTCAAGATATGTTCATGAAATCATTGGAAAGTTAATTAATTATCATTCGATGATTGTTATGTAAAAAAGGCAAATTCAGAAGTGATAAATAATATTGTAATTAGGTTTATAGGAAAAACAATTGCAAGCAGCTTGACTGAAGAGTCAAACTCCTTGTAAAATCAATACATTTCTTAATATGGCATAAAGAAAACAAGTTTTCAGTTAGGGTTTTGAATGGTTTATTTTAGCCAATTATGGAACTCATATTTCAGATATCTCTCTCTGTTTTTTTTTTTTTGGAGAAAGAGTACGTACATATATACTCATAGTAACTAAAATGATTGGTAATTAAGAAAAACAAAGAATTAAATAACATTTACTCACCATCATCCTCTTCTGTAGCACCTGGGCGAGCCACAAAAAAAGGTTCCGAGGGCACAGCACCCTCTTCATACCAATTTTTTGCCTTCTTCTCGAGCAAGTCAATCTACAATATGACGAAGATTAACGTTAAAACTTTCAAAGAAATTGTCCACTATAACCATTTACAAGAAATTGAAAACCATTTTTTAATAATCAATTGGTAGAAATTGAAAAGTCAAAGGCAATATATATGCTGGGTAAACTGTGGCATGCATCGTAATTAATTAATATCAGTGGTCAAGACTTTTACCTTAGTGAGGGTGTTGGGGAAGTTACAAGGGCGTTGTGCTCCACAAGCATAAGCATATCTGTATTTTTTGCCTAAATATGCAGGGTTAATGCTGCACATGTCCATTCCTTTCCCATGCTCTTCTGGGTCCAATGCTGCCTCCAATTTCCCATATGGACTCCCGTCCAAAGGAATTATGAACCTCCCGACCCTACGTGTGTGTATATATATATATATATAGTATTCAGAAACAGCATTTTGATTTTTAAACAATGTTTATAGTTCCTAAACGTCATGCATGAGATGATCTTCCAAATTGAGAGCTGTGAAAAAAGGCATAATTGTGGAGCAACATAAGCTTGGTTAGCTATCACAGATTCACAAGTGGATGATCCAGAAGAGGACAAACTAAATGAAGATATTGTTGTTTTTGATTTTGACGAACATGTCTTGTGTACAATAATTAAGCATAATAAACATCATTGACAAAGAACTTAATGATAAAAAACGGAGATTAATTAATTACGTACCTAGCATCTGGTAGGACATCTTTACCCATGAAAGATCGTAGATTTTGTAGACTGAGCTTCTCTAAGATAGTCGTGTCCGAATTATGCTCACAACAATCGGCAATGACGGCAGTCACCCTCCCATCTTCATCTTTCTCTTCATAAGCATTGATGAAATGGAATGTTACAAATAGAGGCACTTCCACACTTGCCACCTTAAAAAATTCGAAACAAGCAAAACCAAATCCACCCATAAATTAAATTACAATGTAATTAGTCCTAATCCTAATAATTAATAATGATGATGATGATGTAAGAGAGGAAATATCAAGTGGACTTACAATCTTGCCACTAGCTTTACACATAACATGCATAAACCCTTTGGAATCCGGGTGCCACTCAAACTTGTACAAAGGTGTGGGCTCAGCTCTTAGCAAATTTTGTGCACAGTATCTCAACGGCATTTCTGGCACTATCACATAGTGTTCAGTAACCGGAAACGAGTGGACCCATCCCGGAGCAGGACCTCCACGACAATCCACCCGTCCGATTACTTTCCTCTCGTTACTTCCAGCCTCCATCCTCACCACCAAGTATCCGGGCCTGAACAAATCAGGCAACAAGGTTAAGAATTCAGTGTCTGTCACTATTGGATGTGCCGAATGTATTAGACCCCCTAGTGAATCGCTATATTCAAATTTCCCTAACGTGTCCAACGTGTTTGGATCAACAACTATTGACCCTTTCTGTGTTTCAGTTAGGCAAACAACACGTCCATCACCGAGCTTGACCACGCCAGTGTTAGCGTTATCGGTCAATGACGCTCCGGAGAATAGGTTAGCTAGTTCCCCTACGTAGGACAGGAAATTGTCAGGCTTTGGGACCTCAGAAAATTCACGGTAACATAGTTTGTTATTCTTCTTTGCCGCCTTGTAAGCCTCCGATTCGATTTGGCGGTGGGCGGCGATTAATCGACCATTTTCAAAGTGGAGTCTGACTAATGTGGCATAGCCATCGAAAAGGTGCCGGAAGTTGTAGTCCCCTACGTGCCACATGCCCGGACCATTTCTAAGATACGTTCCACTCTGCATGAAATCAAACTCAGGTGATTAACCAACACCAATTAAACCAAAAATCTATTTATTTTTTTTTTTCTAAAACAGTACTATTGCATGCTGTAGAATATTGATGTATTATTCACTTAATTTATAATATTTGAAATATGCTATATGGATGCGTACTTGCCAGATCTTACATCTGATTATATGGCACAAGGAATATTTCAGAACCATACTATATAAATAAAACAATTATTATGAAACGAATAAAACAAGGAATATGCTTTGTTCTTTCCTCCCAAATCCTGGACCCCTGACATGATAAAACTATATGCAGCTCTTCAAACTATGCGGAAAATGAACAAAATAATCACAACCTAACAAAAGCATTCAATGTTTTCGTGTCATGTAATTGAAAGTACAAACATGTAAGACATAATAAGAAAGGATAAAAAAAATAAATGGAAATCCTGTTGGATCTATCTATGTAATCTTTCATCAACTTTCAAACGTACGTGCTGCCACTTCAAAACATAAATCAATCCGCATCAGAATCAAGTTCATAAAGATACCTAAACAAACCATTTCTTGTCTTTAATTTGTTATGGCTATTGCCTAAATAGCCATGTTTTTAATAAAATCAAAGATTATATATAAAAAAAGATACCTAAACAAATTAGGATGAAAAAAAGAAGTGTAAACCTAGATAATTGTAAGGAAAAAAAAACTATAAGAATACCCTTAAATTTATTTATTTTATTATTTTTTGGATGAATACTCTAACCACACATGAATATCGTATATCCCTTCATAAAGCGGTGTACAAATCAAGTAGTTAATCTCTACTAGCGCATGGAAAATTAGTACATACCAACCACAGTGGAATTTCTCCTTGAACAGCAAGCTCTCCTTCGTATCTTTCTTGCCGGACACTTGTCCATGCAACATGATTCCGGTCGCCAGCAAGTTCCTTCTCCAGTGATGGAAACACAGTTGGTGCTTGGGTTGCAACTTTCGGGACCATTGAGTCCCGAGGGTCACGTTTTCTTGCAAAAGTACCCTTGCCTAGGGAGAACCCTTCTCTTCTGCTCTCAAATTTATCAGAAACCATTGCATTTGAAGGTGAAATAGAGCGACAAATACCAGCGGAAAATGCCAAGGAAGCCATGAAACTAGTTAACCAATATGAAGAGAGTGAATGATTTAATGTGGTAAGATGATTCTTGAGAGAGCTAGAGCTCTAGAATGACATGTATTTATAGTAACACACTGAGGGACAGACGAAGTTGGAGAGACATGGAGAATTCATATTGGAATCTTATCAGTGGAATTTCTCCCCACTATAGGACATTGCTTACGTTATTTGTACTTTTAATTAGAGAAATTAATCTTGTGTGAGCATGCTCCATGTTTAGGAAAAAAAGATGCTCATGGCATGTATGTCCAAGCTCGGTGATTGCTTCAACACATGTTCAAATCTTCTCAATTGAAGCGGCGCACACTTTGGTATTGTGATTTTCTTCTTCTTCTTCTTCTTTCCATTTTTTCTTGATATATGGAAAGGTTGAACGACTTTTGAACTGTTCAATGAGTAAAGCCTTTTTTTATACTTGAATTTCCATTTCAGGGTTCGAATTTTAAAAAAATTCTAAGTGAAAAATTCAAATTTTGATCATTGAATATCTTCTTGGAGAGCAATTAACCATTTCTGTTTTTGATCCACATTGTGAGCAGGATTTTGTTTGGATTAAACTAATTAGAAATGATTTTAAAATTAAATCACATGGATCTAATTAAGGATTGATGTATTTTCTAGCATATGGTTCTTGGCATATTTTTGTACCTTACACGTTTAGGCACTGAGCTTGTTTTGTTTGTTTGCTGATGCTTTTCTGTGGCTCTTTCTTATCCTTTTTCCATGTTTTGCATTATGGCATCATGATGCTAGCTTATTTATAATTTTTTTTTCATGGTAATCGATAGTATTATTAATTAATATTATGAATGAACATAAAAAAACTGATAATATTTGCAATATGAGATCATTAACAGAGTGAAAAAATAAAAATAAAAAGTGCTATCCTAAGAAAATAATCTGCAAAAAATGTTCCTATATCACCCACTAACAATTATCTATGTCTTTTGTTATTTGTCCATTTGCGAATATGCGTCCACACATCAGTTTTTGAGATATTACAACTCTGAAGATATCTGGTAATGAAAAAAAAAAAAGGCCCATCATCACCAAGAACGTTAGGGATTGCTTTTGCCACATCCTCTCTGTCTGTTGGCACGACATTCTTCTTCCTTTTTTTTTTTTTTTCCTGAGTTGAATACCTAATTTATCCTTACTTAATCTACCCGTAGTATATATTATTTCTATGTCATCATTGTGATAGTTAAATAAACCTCCACCGGTCCTCCACTGCATGAACAGTAATATGAGAAATGGATATTGTTGTTATAAAAAGAAATTCTTAACCTTGAGTTATTAAATAAGATTTTAATGATAATTATATATTACTCTTAACACACTCCTAAAATAAAAGTTCTTTGAACTTAAAACTTGTACAGACTCACCTTCTATTGTATTTAATTTTTATTAATTAGAATGAAGGTAGTAAGATTTAAACTTATAATCACTTGATCAACAAACTTTAATACGTTGTCAAAGAACTATCTCGACTCAAAAAAAATGTGTAACAACTCACCTGTCAAATCAACTAGCTCAAAAAATAGATGACGCTGAAGCACGTGACTTTTACCCAGCCATCGAGTAAAGCGTCAAGCCTAAATGAGTAGGAGGTTGCTGAAAATCCGGGGCACGAGCTCGGATTTAGTGAACATCGATGCGGATCTTGGTGGTAGTAACAAATATTTAAATGAGAACTTTGAAGGTCAAAAAGGGAAAATGTTACATGTGAATGACACTTGCACATGGTCTAGTAGATCCTAAGATACAGGGAAACCCATTTGACAGCCCGTTTGGTGCACGAGTTTTGGAAGGGAATCAGGTTAAAATTCTTCAACTGGGACATGATGGCTGACATCATCGTTAAGGAGTCTGGAGACATAGACGAGGGCCTCAGGAAGAGTTATATTTTCTGTTTAACAACCCACTCACCCTAGAAATGACTTAATCGAAGGTCAGGTCCAGCGGCTGGAAGAGCTTCGCACTTCGCGTGGTGCCGTGCGCCCTTGATGGCCTTTGAAAATCCAGAGGATCGAGTGCCTCCCATACCCAATCGTAATCATAACCACATCAGGTCTCTAAGGTGAATAACCTTTGATCAATGGAACGATGTAAGCAAGGGAAGTTGGCAAAATAGATTCGTAACCTCGGTAAAAGGATTGGCCCTGGGGGCTAGGCTCGGGGGTTCCAATCTTAAACCCGTCGAATGCTAGTGAATTGCTCGAGCTGCTCCCACGGCGAGAGTGGGTCGTCGCATGCCGGCCAGGGAACGATCCCTTCAGAGGCTTTCCTCGGATTTCGAATAATCGACTCAGAACCGGTACAGATAAAAGGAATCTAACTATTTAATTAAAATAAAGCATTGCGATGGTTCCTGCCCAGTGCTTTAAATGTCAAAGAATATTCATCTCAAACCAATAGTTTAAGCTGTTAGGTAAGGTTTCAGTAATAATTTTATATTACTCTTCAAAAGTTGTGTTGCGATTGCTATGATATACTAAGATTTATTATGTTATATTTGTAAATATTTAAGATAGTTAAATAGTTTTAGTTCAATTATTTTTATGTGCTTTAGAGATATAAAATGACTAATAAATACTATAGCATAACTACAAATATTCTAAAAATATATTTTATTTATATTAAATGATGTATAGTTAAACTCATATGATATAAGCATATGTTTTTATAAGAGTGATTCTTAAGTTTAAAAAAATAAATAAAAAAACTATATAGAATGATAATATATATAGACACATTGTTAAGTAAATACAATGATATAAAATAATCTTGAACTAGAATTATGTAAAGCACTAGCATCTTAATATGTATAACTAAAAAAATAATGGAGAAATTTATCATTTAATTAAATAAAAAAAACCTGTAATAAATCAAATAAACTCTACTTTGTTTAAAAAACAAAACAGTTTTATTTCAAATTAACACATGCTTTGGTTTCAAAGCAAAGCATAATATATATTAACCAAATTCTGTTTTTAGATATAAAAAAAACCCAATTAAAATCAACTATGCTTTATATTTTAAAAGTAAAACAATATTAAAAATTCATTTTGGAATATGATTAACCGTGTGCGTGAACGTGATTGACCGAATTCCCAAACAAACACTAAAGTACTAAACGATCATTATCATATCCATTAAAAAAAGCACAACCAACAATTTTTTGAACGTTCAACATCACATAATTAAAAAAATCCAAAAAACTTAATTCCACAATGGTCCAACCGTCACCTTTCACCATACTCCATCATCGCAATAGCAACCGCAGCAAACCCCAACGTACCCCAGACTGCAAATCGGCAAGTGAAATCCATATCATGAAAACCAATTACGCCAATCTTTCACTCCAATCCTTACGACAATAGACAAAAAAGGCTGTTCCAGTAGCCTCCCCCGGCCAAAACATAAAGCCTTATCTTAGTTATACAAAGCCTTATTCCATGCCATGTATTTCTTCTGTCCTAGTTATACAAAGCCTTATTCCATGCCATGTATTTCTTCTGTCCTAGTTATACAAAGCCTTTGTAGCTAGTGCCGATAATTGCATGCCCAACTACTGATTCCATATCTTTTGAAGCTGTTATATCTATGTGTAGCTGTTCCTTTTTCTCGTCTAGTTTTGCACATAGTTTGGTTGTTTGCAGTGTTGATTTCTTGTTTCTTTCTGCTAGTTGCTGCAATTCTAGCTGTTAATTTGGCACTGTGTACCTACTTCCTCTAGCTTTGTGTTCCTTCACTCATAAAATTAATTTTTTCCGGTCTATCAAACAAGAAAAGGTTGCATGTCCAATATATCCACCTTTTATCCTCACCTAATACACATAAATTGAAAGAACAAATTACAGTACGTTAGACCTCTAGCTACATATAGCTCAGTTTCATTCAAATTTTCGTTGTTTTTACGTAGTATAGGAGACAGTGGCCAGCTGCTAAACCAATTCATGGGTCAATTCTCTCTGGGTTCCATTTAACTGCTATAAGTTCCTTTTATTTTATCCAGGGTGACTTTAGGATGCATTCATTTCCCTGGACAAACACCGTGAGCTCAAACGGTGGTCTCAAGGATGGGGATACAGGATTTTGCACAATAATTATTAGTAATGACAGTCCATCAATTTATATGATGAGCACTTATATATATATATATATATATATATATATATATTGTTGGAGTGCCATTATAAATTATATGAGTGATATCATCGTCGCAAGATGGGCCAGGGAGGAGACTCAACCGTGGAGTGCACTCATTGTTTCATAATAATTAGCTGTTTTTTCATGTTTATTTCCAGAATCCAAGTCGAAATAAATGATAATTAACTTCAACTTGCACTATTTTTTTCTTAATTTTTTTACAACTTAGCCAATGGCTCAATGGCAAAGAAGAGCGATTTGATCTAGCTTATCTTTTAAGCAGATCAAACATTGTTAATTAATTACATCCAGGCCATAAGGTTAACGATACAATATTAATTTATATTTCGAACAAAATTCTTTGAAGTCATATAGAAAATGTTAGTTTTTTCCGGATTAGAATATTTCTTTCAAAAATTAGTTTGATTAGAAATCTTGGGAGGCAAATTTAGGATATATTCCAATCGCATCAGTCACTCTAATGGTGATATATGGTCATTGTGGTCAGCAATATTGGTTCTAATGTATATATATAGCACGTACAATTCACTAAAATTAATTTGAGCTGACAAAGTCTTGCTTAGAATGTGTGGGAACCGATAACGGACACTTCGAGTAATTTGAGAAAGCTGCAAGAAAATTCTGGAAACACCAAAATAATAAGCAGCTTGAGTAATGTAAAAAATTCGGTGTCCAAGCCTGCATCAATCTGAACGACTGCCCAATTCAGCTAAAACAAGGGAAATTGAAAAGACAAAGTGAGAGAACCGGCAAGAAGAATTTAGAAACTTATTAATGTGGTATCCGACCATCCATGGTGGAGGTGAATCACAAGATTGAGCAATTTGAATTCCGAAGATACAATGATGCTTTCCGATGAACAATTCAATGAGTTTAATTTGTCCACTCAAGTTTCCTAGTCCATACCTGTTTAGGAAAGTGGGGAGCCCCCCATTTGCAACTTTACTATATACTATTACCTTAATTAGAGGACTTGTTCGACTGTATATAATTCCAATCCGGGTCCATATGTTTGCCACCCATTTTCATTTTACGCGCAAAGTATTAATAATCTATCTTTTCTCAAACGGAAACACAAGTCTCAAATTATTTATATTATGTTTTTAACATTTCAATTGAAACTACTTGTATCTATTTTTTCAATTACTGTAGACTTATTGATTACTTTTTTCTTCCATCTTTTTTTTTTGCATAACCATAGTTTTTTGTTTTTTAGTTTAGTCCTTTTACAATTATCTTGGTTGAGAATTAACTTTATAGTTTGATTAAATTAGCTTAATATCGGGTCTTATAGTGTCAGACAAACACCCTGATGGTCGGTTGACACTCGATTTGCAAAAATTAGTTTGGGTTTTTTTTGTTAGACAAATGATTAGAAATAGAGGGACTTGGATTGAGTTTGGCTTTGAAAAAAAACTCTTTTATGTTACAAAGAGGAAGCATGCACAAGGATCTAAAAAGGAGAGAGGAAAAAGAATGAAAAAAAAAAAAAACTGATGGCTGGAAACATTTTAGAGCTTCATAAGGTAGACATGCTGTCTTAATAGAATGCTTATTACACCAAAATTCCAATGACATCAATGAAAGGGTAATTATAAGGGTGGAGGAGCCCCCAAGCGATGCATTAATGCGACAACTTTTTCCACACACTGGTATATGTGTTGCACAAGCCAAAGCTTTCTCTTCCTTTTTTTGTTCAATTTAGTCTATGAATCTATAATAATTCTTTAATTGAGTCTTAATTCTCAATTTACCTAAGAACAAACCCTTTTCTTTTAATTTTGTCTATGTTTTCTAATAAATTTTCAATTTAGTTTTAAATTTTGTCAAACTTGAAATTAATAAAAGCCCATCATAAGAGAGAAGGAGAAAAGAGGAATAGAAAGACAATCAACCTACTAAGTTAGCATATTATACATGTTATTAAATTGATCCAATATATCACCGACTTAATATTTCACAAAAAAAATGTCACCATAAAATTGAATCCGCTTCAGTATTGATTAGATAAGGAACATCGCTTAAAAATATATATTATATTTTTTGTATGCATATACCTCTAGGCTTATTTTAGTAGACAATCATTTGTTTTTCATTACAAATTTTGAATATATATACTTTTTTGCATTGGGTAAAAAAAATAATTTTATACGCAACGAAGCGTTGGATAACTTTGTAGTAAATTTTAAAACAACTAGGACAATAAATATAATTTATAAAAAAATTATCGTCAATTAAACCCAGTCGATCTATCATAATTGATCAAGTGATCTAATAATTGATTATTTTCAAATATGATTGTTTTGTTAAAAAACCTTGTTGATGCATCCAAATTTTTGCTTAAACTTTGTTTTATCTATTTGATTCATAAAAAATAAAAACCTCCCGTCAACATTACATCTCATCCGCAGTATAATTGCAGAATCGTTTCAAATTGCACCATAATATGTAGACGTGGGTTCGAAATTGAACCATTCAAGGTTTCATAAATGGGGAGGACAAACGTTGTGTCATCACAGGATGATTTAAAAATTATACATTAATTAGACAACAAAACTACTAATCACCCACTTGCCCTAAGTGCTTTAATCCAACATATTACATGGTTTAACTTCATTTAAGGACCCGTCGTGTTTCACTGAGAAATCAAGACCCTTGTAATTGCTCAGGTCTCTTCTTGCCTATTGTTGATTCCAACAATTGATCATTCAGTCTGTCCAAGCATGGCAGACACAATTAGGGTTGGCCACAACAAACAACACTTACTCTTAATTAATTTGGTGCCCAATTAAACAAATGTAATTAGTGGAGAGAGGGCCCAAGAACCATGACAATAAAGTGGGCGGTGATGATGCCACTACCGTGTCCTGTCCGCAACTTGTTTAATTTCATAATTGGTAGATTTTTTTTAATTTCCTTGTCACGTGGTTTGGTGTTATTAATGCTATTTTCTTTTTCAAGTTTGATTGAGAGTATAGATGTAAAACCTGATCAAGGGATTAATTTGTGCTAAGGATCAGATTATAAATCAGAAAACTGGACTCTAGATTTTTTAAAAATATATATATAAAAATAACACTGTTTTGACCAAAAACATTAATAATTTAAGGGTTAAGTTTTCACCCGTTAGGGTTTGAGTATATTAAATCATGAGTCAATTTAATTTTTTAACCTAGTCAGCTAATTTTTTTAACTTAGTTTAATTTAAGTTTTGAATCAGCTAGGTATCAAATCAATCTATTCATATGAAGTAATTCAGGTTATATGAGATTTGATGTGAGGTAAGCCACATATTGAGTCACATAAAACAACCCATGATGAATATTTCTGTCTTGTTTTGAGAAAAGAGGAAACAGAATCCAAACTCTGAGTCTGAACAGTACAGAGGAGCTATTCCATAATGGTTTTGAAGCAACATTAATGGTATCCACAAGGTCTAGATGCTCCGAGAGCTAAGAAGAGCTGCAAAAACAGATGCTCCATTTGTACTTCTCAGCTACTTCCATGAGCATTTTTCTAGTTGCACTTTGTATATATGGTTTCGAATATGACATGGGGTCGAGCCTTACAATAACACATGCACGTGAACCATTAATAAACTGGCTGCCTAGTTTTAGTACCCGTTTGATATTAAGAAGGTTGAAGTTGTTTTTTTATTAAAGTATAATTTTTAAAATATTTTTAAATTATTTTGATATATTGATATAAAAAATAAATTTTAAAAATAAAAAAAATATATTATTTTAATATATTTTCAAGTGAAAAACACTTTAAAAAATAATTTCTACCATATTTTTAAACACTCCCTTAATCTTTGACCAGGGTGTTATAGAATTGCAATGCAAAATGCCTTTCAAAATAATTTTTTATTTGTAAATGTATAAAAATAAATATTTTTAATTTATCTTTGACATCAGCAAATTAAAACCATTACAAAATATTAAAAAACATCAATTTAATATTTTCTCAAATAAAAAAAAAACTTCTAAAAAGCACCTAAAAACAGAAATAAAAACTGTGACAAACCCCCCGTAACAAGAACTTCTGTAGCTAAATTGAAATTTATGATGCAAAATCCCGTAAAATATATTTATACAATTTGGATTAATAGTAATTATTTATAAGTTTAACATTATTTTTATAAAGTAGAATAAAGATAAGCATATAAATATAATTAATTAAACTTTATATGCATAGATATTGCATGGGATTCTATTAAATTAAATAAGTACTAAAATAGTTTAAAGTATAAATTCAGTACTAAAGCAAATAAAATAATTCTAGAATTACTGGAGCATAAAATGATCAAACTATATACAATCATTTGTCATAAAGCACCAAAAACAAATTAGAATAATTTTACACCATCGTTATTTGTTCGAAAATCATTCCATGTGATAAATAATTACAACAAGAATTGATTTATGTTGTGTATATGCGTTGTAAATCTGTTTTTGTCTGCCACAGTTGGGTCGATTCGGTGGCTATAGAGAGGCTAGTATTAATGGGTCTCGGTTTGGTGGTTTCGGGCTTGGGTGGCTAATGCTATGTCTATGTCTATGATGATGGTGGATTGATGGCTGATTCTTGTGAGAGGTGTTGGGAGGCTACGATGGGAGAAACGAAGAAATAAAGGGGTTCTGGTTTTGCTTTCTGAACATGATGATGGGTATGGTGTTGTGGTGCTGTTTTTGGGTTATTGAAGGGGTTGTCGCAGTGGTGTGGAAGATGTCAATGATGGGGTTCAAGAGAGAAGACTTGCGGGTGAATCGAAGAAAGATGAAGAAGAAGTTATTGTGGGTGATTTGATATCATTGGTTTGGTTATGGTGGAGCTGGTTGAGGCTGAGAAGGGAAATGATGGAGGCTGGATTGTGATAAAATTAGCACGTTATTTATTACTGATGGAAAATTGAATATTAAATATTATTTTATAATCTGTTAGTATTTTTATCAGTAATTAATACTAAATTTTCTTGAGAACCACCCAAAATTTTCCAATGAAATTTTGTTATATTGATAATTGCATCGGTGATTTGAATTTCCAGTGGCAAGGACTTGTAATTTTTTTCAACTCTTTGAAACTCTTTGATGGACTAATTCTGTTAGTAATTTTATTGGTATAAAATAGTGATAAAGTCCTATAATTTTTTTCTAATTCTCTAGAACTCTTTGAGGAATTTAATCTGTTGATAATTCCATCAGTATAAAATGATGGCAAAATCCTATAATTTTTTCCAACACTCTAGAACTCTTTGAGGGATTAAGGGATTAAGTCCATCGGTAATTCTATTGTTATTTGACATTTCATCGGTATTTCTATCGATATAAAACAATTTTTTTACCTCAATACTTTTGTATTCCCTATCTATTTAATTTGCAAACATAGTAAAATCACAATAATAAACGTTTTAATTGTATTAATAATATTTCATTATAAAGCAACAACGTATGGAAAAGTTACATTAATGTCAATTTCAGTACATAATGATGTTTTACATATAAAATTAGTTCGAATTCTTTTTAATCAGAATTATCTTCTTCTTCTTCGTCTTCTTATATCTCATTATGATCATGTTCATCATCATCTTCATTAAATCAAAACTTATCAATCTCATCACCTTTATTGATTTTTTTATATGTTCACTAATTCTTAATACATCATTTAGCTCCTCAGCATTAACATCAATAAAAATATTCTTAGTGACATGAAAATCTGAATTTTTTTCTAAGTCGGTAGACAAAACAACTCGATATAAATCAACTAACTCATCAAGTTGAAAGACATCATTTCATATAGTTACTTCATCGTTATATATCATCATGAATAACTTGGACATGACTCCTATATTTGGTTTTCATAACGAATAACCAATCAACTCTAGAACGATCCTTTCTAAACGAAAGAGTGTAAGTATAATAAATTTATTAACATTGCTTAGTAAAAACAAAGATATTATCGACATTGTGAACTTTAGCTTTTGTATTAATTTTGACCAAGTCATGGTGGAGATTAACTCTGATTCCTCTATCGGTGTTATCATACCAATAATATTTTAATAAAAAAAACTATATTCTGCTCACTATGATATTACAATTCAATCACCTCTTCTAACTTTTTATGATAATCAACTTCAAACTCCTTAAAAATTGATCCCTTAACATAAACTCCATTATTGTAGGTCTTTCTACCTTAACCATACTCTTTAGTATTAAAGATATATCAATTGATGAAATACTTGTTATAACACTTAACGTTTTTTTTAGGACCCAGCCATAGTAAATTCAAACTACCACTAGCATTGCCTCCCATTTGATAAACTTGATACAGGATTATAACCATTAACAGTGAAACAAAAAGATGTAATCAAATAAGTTTTATGAGAGTTAATAATTATTAAGTATTGCTTTTATGTGTTTTAAACCACGTGATAAATTGCTTATCTTGTAATTAGAAAATTTAGGATTCAGTCATATTTGAATTTTTTTTATAGTAAAAATTGATGATGTTGTTTCTAAAGAATTATTTAATCTATCAATTTATATTAAGAATTTTCTTTGTATGTTGTAAAAAAACCAAAATAAATATAAAAAGAATAACGACGAGTGTCTAACACCCATCTTATCCTGTCATCGTGTGTTGGTCCAAAGCTCAATTCTCAAGTATGGTGGTGCTCATTTCTCAATGATACCAACATAATTATTTTTTTTTTTGGAATGAACATTGTTTGTCGACACGTCTTTTTTTTACAGAAAAGGACCGATGTCAAAATTTTAAATACAAAATATGGATTTTGTCCATTATTTTTTTTTTTGGTAACTCAGGCGTAACTCTTCTTTTTAGGGTTAAACGTCAATATTTTAGACGAGTCCCCTATTTTTAGGGACTGATTTCATTTTTTTTACGTGTCTCCTATGAACATTGTTTGTCGACACGTCTCTTTTTTTAACAGAAAAGAACTAATGTCAAAAGTTTAAATACAAAATATGGATTATGTCCATTGTTTCTTTTTGGTAACTCAGACATAACTCTCTTTTTTAGGGTTAAACGTCAAAATTTTAGACGAGTCTTCTATTTTTAGGGATTGATGTCATTTTTTGATGTGTCTTTTATTTTTAGGGATCGACATTAACCATCTTTAAAAACAAATTGCAAGCTCAAAATATTATAGCATTTGAATAAAATTAAAAAAAACACAAGTAAGGGTAACCTTTCTCTTGAAATGATGTTTTAAGGGTAGTGTCTACTTTTTCTTAATCATAACTAACCCAGTACCTGAATCTCTGGGACCAGTAACTAACTTGGGATTTCTAGTTCCCTCAAATTATTAGATGACGACTCCAATAAAATCTTCATTTCCTCCAATCGATTAATGTTTTTGTTAAAAATAAAAAGTGGAGTTGTCGCGCGGTGTCGTGTATCAACACAGGTTATGATAGAGGAGATCAGTCTTTTAATATGAAAGCTCCCAAAATATACTTCAATTTACCCAATTGTGAGTCAAACCAAAATAAGAAAACTTCTGTTTACCGGATTGTAAAACAAACACAATGCCTTTGTACTATGATTCCACCTCATAAAAGTCTTTACTTGACAATGCAACATCCTTTTTAACTCTACCTATAAAGAAGTATTTTATGTTCTTTCTGTACTTTTGATCAATTAGGAATAATCTCCAATGACAATAAAAAAAAAGACGTTATACCATAATTTGTAAAAGTGAAGACCTTGTTATTTTCCATGTAGTATGGACATGCTAATTTTCTATATGTACTCCAACCAGAAACCATCTTATATGCAGGAAATTATTGATAGTCCATATTAGAGCTTTCTTCATTTGAGAATTTTGTTTTCTTAAAATATCATACGTCAAAGTCTCAAATGACTAAAACTGATTTATCTTATCAATCAACAGTCGAAGACAAACATCTATATTCTTATCCGGATTATTAAGATCTGGTATAACTTTAGATAAGAATATAAACTCTAACCTCATACACATCTCTGATTGTTGTAAACCATGAACATCACCGATCAACAAGAATAAGGTGCGTCAAATAACTCTAATAAATTAAATTTATTTATACATAATTCAAAATGTAGATTGAAAAAAATCTAATCCGACCATAGCATGTCACAGTCGAAGAGCAACAAGGTGTATGAGCAAAAGTTATTGAACATTAATTAATTTTAATGGAAAGTACATTGATTTTCTTTACAGTGATAATTGAAGAAATATAAAAATTGAATAAGGAATTTTGAGAGTTACTTGTTTATTTATAATAAAAAGGAAAGAAAGAAAACTCATGATTAAGAGAGAAAATATAAAAATTGGAAATTGGGGTTATTGAAGGAGGAACCCTTTCCTTCCTCTAGACAAAATATAATAATAAAAAAAAGGCAAATAATTTTATGAGCCGGATTGGTTTAACATTTTAATATTGTAATTCCTAATTTGTTTTTTGGTAAGTTCTTTTTTCTAGGCTCGCATACTTAAAGTCAGATTATTTTTAAGAATGTGACCCCACCATCTTTTGTTTTCTTTTAAATTCAATGGGTAAAATTAAAAATTTACATTGCTATAACATTTTATTAATATTTTTCATAAAATACAAATAGATCCGCTACTTATTAGTGATAAACAAAGGTCATATAATTAACTGTCTATCATTCCAAAGATGAAGGGCTAATTTAACTAATCCAAGGAGTAGCTCAGTTAGTCAGGTTTTGGGTTTGCTTCTCAATGGTCACTAGTTCAAGTTCTTTCAGGACCACTGGAGACTTACATGATCGTTAACTTCAGGACCTGTTGGATTAATCGAGATGTATGTAACTTGACTCAGACACCCACGTTAATATAAAAAAATAGCTAATTTAACCCTCTTTTTATAATGATATATTTTTAAAAAAAAAATCAAACACTTAATTAAAGAAGGATTTGAATCCATGATCTTCAAGAAGCTTCCTATCATTGAACTAGAAGTCTAAAATTCATATAGTTTATTATCATTGTAATCCAAACAGCTTAACTATAAACTATTACCCACACAACATGAAAAAGGTTTTTATATTTTGCAGGACAGCGGACTCTTACCAAGTTGCCTCATCATTTTTTTATGCCATCCGAGTTCATATCATTATCGTGCCCACAACTATATATGCTGCCAGTTCAAATCTGTAAGACATTGCATTCTTTATTAAAATGTTCTCGACACAGATATATATATTGTTGGACTTGCAGAGATAGTTTTTTGACTGTGGAAATCTTATCTCTTTTGTTTATTTTAAAGGGGTAATTTTTAAAAAAACATTTGTTAAGAAAAGGTCAATTTTGAACAAGAAGAATGTCGTTGTATATCACAAGATGCCATTTGATTTCACCAAAGGAAGAAGAAGAGAGATGCCATTTGATTTCACCAAAGGAAGAAGAAGAGAGATGCCATTTGATTATAAGCCGTCCTTATAAAGGAGCTGATATTCAACTAAATCATATCCATAAATCCATGTAGCATACTCCAAATATTATTGTGTTTTCTACCTAAATCCATGTATACATAGCTCGTTCGTTCAAATTGGCATGATCAGCAAATGATTGCCTTTAGGGGAAAAAAATATATATTCACGGACCTTTTCTCCACAAAGACAGATTTGCTTGAATATAATACTGTGAGTCAAATTCTAGCTTGCAGTAACACTTGGAAAAAAAAGAAGTTATTTTCAAGAACAATATTATTTTTTAAAGTAAGTTAACAGGCTGGATCACATCACTGTCATGACAATTATAATAACAAAAAATAAAAATAAAAACATCCAAACCCAGTTTGATACTTAACATCTCTCTCTCTCTCTCTCTCTCTCTCTCTCTCTCTCTCTCTCTATATATATATATATATATATATATATATATATATATATATATATATATTCACAAACATCCAAACCCAGTATGTGCAGGTGCAGGTGCAGGTGCAGGTGGGTGTTCAATTGTACACCTTATTATCTCTAAATATTGGAAAGAGCTTTAGCTTTTTTATGGAAACTATGGATTTTCCATATGTTTTCTCCATGGTGGCTGTAATTTCTACGT
>Ga0325400_1000728_pt1 | contig 25339 bp, 9 predicted proteins | sample PopdelMetagenome_2_FD_205662 | JGI IMG/M metagenome (GOLD analysis project Ga0325400, IMG submission 205662) | Populus deltoides microbial communities from Bellville, Georgia, United States - Xylem-PdKOR-R1 | ecosystem: Host-associated > Plants > Phyllosphere > Stem > Wood/Secondary xylem...
GGTAACTTAACAAGCTCAACCTAGCATCAGGGTGTCTAATTCTCTCTACAAATCGAATAACCCATTTCTTAAAACTCCATACTAATGACGATACAGGAAAGTAACTAGGATAGTAACCATTCAGTCGGAACGAAAGTATTCCAAGTGTACAGCTTGTGTAAATAGAAACTGAATCGCGAAACAATATACATACGCAAAAATGAAGGCAAGAAAGGAAGAAGAGAAGGTGCTGCATACCTAGAAGTAGAAGAGAGGGAGGGAGGGAGGGAAAGGTTTTTGAAGGGGTTCTGGTTCTGTAGATTGCGAGCTCGTTATGGTAGACGGATCTCGGTAGGTTTATTTTGCTGGGCTGTGATTTATTAACTGGGCTCTCTCTGTCTTGTAATAACATCCGCCTTCTTTGTTACTACTAAATTTTCTCATATGTTTGTGTGAACTGTTCATCTCTACTGCTATATTCTTAATTTAATCAATTAATTTTTATGTTCTCTTTAAATTCATTCAATTAAATTTTATTATCTAATTTTATTAAATTAATTCAATATTTAACTTCCAAAAAATCTCCATGTTAACTGCACATGCAAATGTCACATTATAGATATTTTTATAGGAGTTTTTATTTAAAAAATATTTTTAATATATTTCTAAGACAATTCATTTGCTTGTGTAAATAAATAAATAAATCTCAAATTCATCTCATGAATTGTGTATTTGATAATGCTATATAATTACCATGCGTAGTTAATAATGAGATTGGATAGAAATTAACTATATATTGAGTTAACTAAATAAATATAGAGATTATTAAAAACAATTTAGAAAACATACTGATTAAAAAATATGAGCATATAAATGAGTAGTCAACACACACAAGGGTGAATTTAAAAGTTTTTTATTTATTTTTTTTTTGGTTTTTATTTTTTTGTAAAAATTTCTTTTTGAGCTTTTTTTAAATTCTAATGAGAGATTTGTGTGTTTGAAAGGTTGGTTCATAATTTCAAAATGTAATAATTGCTGAGGAAATCTTGGAAGCAAAACATATCAATTGTCTATCATATAGTTTTTAGGTGGAAGGATTTTAATTTGAGTTTGTGGGAGGCAACAATCATCTATTTTTTTTTCTTTATATATATACTAGTAATTTGGTGGAAAGTTCTTCTTATATCTTACAAAGGATATTCGCACTCTATTTGACAAATATGGGATAGATGAGCAAGATTAATGAAAAGTTAATATACATATTTCTCCTTTATATATCCAAAAAGATCATAGTATATAAAATTATAAAACCATGGGTTGTATTTTTATCAGGTAGCTTATAATAATAGTACATATCGATTTCTTAATACAAGTTAATTATTAAAAACATTCAAAAAATGTTATATTTTTTGAAGATGTGTTTTTATTAAAAAAAAATGTAAGAAAATTGTTCACTTAAAAAATAATTGAGGCTGACTTAAGTAGTCATCATCAATCAAAAGATAATAAAGTTAAGCCTATAATGAATAAAATGGGAAAATGAATAAAATAATTGGTCCTGATTTTCTAATATACTTGTTAGAAAATAAATCTTAGACATACTCTAAAGCAATGTCTTATCCTGAAACTTTTCATTTAAAGTATACAATCAATAATAAAATAAAATCCATTATGAATAAGTGTTTCTTTAAAAAAATGAAAGTTTTTGAAACTATTGATAAATACAAAGCAAGACTGGTTGTTAAAGAATTGAAATTTTTAACATGCTTGAAATACATCAAATGGATATAAAACAATTGTCTTAATTAGTGACCTTAAAGAAGAGGTTTACATGGAACAATCTATGAGTTTTTTTATGAATGGGAAAGAAAATAAAGTCTTTAAATTTGTCAAATCATTATGTAGTTTGAAACAAGTACTTAAATAATGACTTGAAAAGATTGACGAGGTTATGTTATCAAATGAGTTCAAAATCAATGAAGTTGTTAAAGCTATTTATTTGAAAAATAGAGATAAATATTGTGTCATTGTATGTCTCTATATGAATAATATCCTTATGTTGATCAATAATAATTATATAATCAAGTCAAATAAGAAAAATATTAATTAATAAGTTTGACAAGAAAGATTTAGCTATTGTAAATGTTATGCTATGAATAAAAATTAATAGAACATATAATGGATTAATATTGTCCCATTTTTATTAAGTTGAGGAAATTCTTGATAAATTTTCAAAAGGTAGCAAATACACTATGAAAACACCAATGGATATAAATATGCATCTATCTAAAAAATAAAGGTAAGATAATAGATTAATTGGAATATTCTTGAATAATTAAGAGTTGAGCTTGATAGATGTTATGAATAATATAATGGTTGATATTGCATACTTTAGCAAACTGAGTATATTTACTAGCAATTCAAGTATGGATCATTGAAAAATAATAATTAGTTAATCAAATATTTGAGGTACATCTTGGATTATGAGTTATATTATATGGGTGACACGATCCAAGAAAAGGTTAAATAAGAAAATTCAAATTCTAGCGTAATTGTGTCTATTGTTTAATTTTACACTATTAATCATAACTCTTGATTCAAATGTTGGATTGGGTTGCAATCTTACCAGAAGTTTTCAGACATATTGGTCTATATTGGGTTAAAGTTTCAAGTCAATCGGAGTTATATAAGGTTCCACAATATAGATCAGCAATATGAATTTTGCTATTTGTTGTTTTTTGACTTGTAAACTTTCTATTTGAGGAGTATTCTTTTTCTAATGATACAAGGATATTCAGCAGCTAATTTTGGAAGCTTTTTTATTTCTACAAGGATCTTTAATGGACAGCTATATAGTTTTCAAGTGTGGCAATGACTATTTTAATATTTCAAAATCATTTTCTTACAAAGATTCCAAAATCACATAATAGCCTTTATATACTTAATAATTCATACAACACATCTCTAAAATCTAACCAAATTTCATGTTTCCTTTAACCTTATTTTTTTCCAACACATTTGGCTCAACAATGCATACACACATTTAATTTCAAACACAACAACTTATGTCATCAAATGCATGGTAGGCATTCTATTAAAACCACCCTTTACATAGAATTGAACCATTCCAAAACACACTACATATAACTCAAACCATATTAAGCATTCAAATCATCTAATTATTACAAAATAACCTAAATCAAAGTCAAGGTTTCAAAAATTTCCCTCCTTCACAACTATCAATTTCAGCCATATTTAACAAACTATACCACCAATACCTAATTAATTCAATTTTAACATCTCAATAAAATCAAGCATCTAATCATTATCATAACACAAAACAAATTAAGATCCTTGTAATTTTTTTAATTCCCTTTCCAATTTCAAGAACTAAAATTTTAGCCTTAATGGTTTAAGCCCATGGTTGGTCCTAAATTTCTACAATTCATTCCTTCAACGTGTTATCTCAACCCCAATTACAACACTTTCACACAATTAAATCAAGTTACCAAATCCCCCGAACTTCTCATCTATGGTTGACCACTGATGAAGTTTAATATCAATAACTTGTTTTAATATCTCTTTAATTTGTTATTTAACAAAAAAAATTCCACACTAATACATTCAAGAACTAAACCAAACACCTTTCCCGTAAACATGTATAAACCCTAGAAATATTATAATTCAGGATTATCCAATTCCCCTACCAAAACATGTAAAAATGTGAACCCAATTAAAAATTAATGTTTTACCACAATCAATTGACCCAATTTAAGGAGCTTTTTGCAATAAATCCTAAGAATTCCCTCTTCATCTTTAGTTATTGGCTTTCTCTCAATAGCTTCTCTTCTTCTAATCTTTCACTAAAATATACTAATTAAGATTTGATTTTGGGGTAATAATCTCACTAACAAATATTTATGAAAATTGGTTTTTTTAAGAGAAAGTACAAGCTCTCCCTTCTCTCCAATACTATCAACTTTGGCAATAAAAAGGGAAAGAAAATTTTTCATTTTATTTACAGCAATACCTTTCATTAATTATCTTACATGTGATTTTTGTCAAATCTCTAACTGTCAAAATTTTTTACATACATATTTGTCCTTTATTTCATCTAAAATTTTATAATAATATTCTAGGGATTTTCACCATAAATCATAAAAGTTTTTATTTTAATTTATTATGTTCCTATTAGAATTTACATGATTTTATCTCGTGATTTACACAAATCATGTTTGTTCTCAACACTATAGTTATTGATCCTTTAGATAAGATTTGAAACTTTTTTCAAATTTTATTCCACCGTGTGCAAACAATTTCCAAACAATACTATTTGAGAACATGTAGAATATTTTCTCTAATTCACTTAGGGTGATAAATCCTCTCTTAGTCACTCAAATACATTCATATAGTTCATGTTATAATTAATATCTACCCATTTGTTACCCTTGATTAAAACAACATGTAATTAGGAATAAAGTATAACATTCCTTATATAAGATAACTGAGTGATCTTAAGTCTAAAAATCACTTACAAAATTATCATATGAGCCTTTTCATAGGCACATATGATCTCTTTAAAAGTAATCTTTATACGGGTCAGTTTGGTATACATGTCATATGACAAACACCTATATATTAGTTATAAATTTTCCTTATACCTTAACTTATAAGAATAACTGCTTCTTTTCATAAAGAAAACATAATATGTATTAGTCTTAACAACTCTAATTAATGTATAGTCTTAATAAAGTACCGACCAAGAATATTTAGGAATAAGTATTTGATGCATTAGGAATCTCATAATTATAACCATTTTAGAATTTTATTTACAGAGCATTTTTTGTCTCAAGAACTTTATCTTTACTCTAGATTCATTAATAAAATATTAAATTCATTAATCAAACATAAATAAATATTAAAGATAAATAAAATATTTATTAATAATAAATATGTTTTCGCATGAATAAAATCAATGTTACATATAAACAATCGATTGACTACAAGACATATACATTAGCATAAAGAAAAATTTGAAACTTTATTTATTCATAATAGGGTGATACACGGTAGTTTCCATTTCTCACTACCTATAACTATTAAATATACAACTATTTCACCTATAGTTATTCCATCCTATAACTATTACATCTGATTAATTATTACATCTCAATTTAAAGTTCTCCAAACCTTGCTATAAATAACTATTCATTTTAGAAAGTTTTAACATTGTCTTAAATAAATCTCATATTTTCTATATCTATAATCCAACTCCTAATCAACAATGCGACTAGTGACATTTAGTAACCTCTCAGTTTTCAAGAACACCCTTATTGCTTTGTATCTTATAACTTATAAATTTACCACATTATCATCATTAGTCCTAATCAAGGTAGTGTGAAGGTTCCTCTAGTGCTTCTCTTGTCTTTGGTGGTGGGCTTCCACTTCTTCAACATAGTTTCTTAAATCAATTACATTAATTTTATCATCTATTTATAATTTAATCAAACAAGTGTGTTTCTTTATAACAAATTTATTAGCCTTATCTAACTTTTTATTGGAACTTTGGTTCATTTTGAGTTCATATTACAAACTTTCTATCACTATCTTTATTTTTTCCAATTCCTTCACAATCCACTTCCTAGGTTATCTCTTTAGTCTATATGTTAAATTTAAGCCTTTGAATATATATATATATACACCCATTTTTATGATAATCAGGGATGAGTAGTTATTCATTCTGTTTTCAGCTACTAATAATTCAAACAAACCTCGAGCTCTCTAATCTTATCTTATATGCTCTAGTATGGTTAATGATGTTGCATCATTGTAACTTCCCCAAAATTGAGCCAAACCAGTCCTGTAAACCCCTGGATAAAATCCATGAAATTTATAAGAAAAAATTATTTTAAATGAGTAAATTAAGTACTAGAATTAAAAAGGTGACTTTGAATTTTGTAAATTTGAAATAAATGTTCGTGTGTTGAATTAAAAATAAAAGTATGGAAAAAAAGGGAAAAAAATATTAAAATTTTAAGGTGGAAATATTTATAAAAGTATTCTAGAATTTTCAAATGAATTAATGTATGGTTATACATGGAAATGATTTTGACTACCAGTAAAAACTTGTGTGCAATCGCGCAGTTTTTAACCCGAAAGGAAACAAAAGTTAAGGAAATTTTGTATTATAAATAAGGATGGAAGTAACCAATGAATTAATTACAAATCTGGATGATTTAAGTAGATAAAATAGTACAAAATTCAGATTTTTGGCCAAAAAAAATTACATCTGACCAATTTTATGCTATCGGGTATAACTCTTAATCCGACTGTTGAATTGGGCTTTAACTTTATGAGTAGCCTCCTGACATGTTGTCTTAGATTGGGTTAAAATTTTAGGACAATTGAAGTTCGAAAGGCTATAGGGGAATGTGAGCCAAACAAAAAAATGAAATGAAATTGATAAAGACTCATTAAGGGTAATTTAGTCTTTTAAATAAATATGTGGAGAAGTCAGCTCCTTCTTCCTTAACTAATTGCCAACTGAAATGGAAAATAAAAGGAGGAAGAGAAGAAAAGAAAAACTAAGAGAGCTTTTTCTTCATTTTTATCCAAATTTTCTTGAGAAATTCACTTTAAATGGATAGATATAGAGAAATAAGGGAAGAAAAGAGGGAAATGAAAGATTCTAAGAGCTAGGTTTATGAGAAAAAAGAGAGAGAAAGTGAAGTATTTTGAAGAGTACGTAGGAATGGTAAACTGGCTTATGTGAGAACACTTGGGTTATGTTTAAAAAACCTTGGGTAAGTTGTTTTCATGATTAGATTTTTTTATTAATCATGTTTTTAGTGTAGGGAATGAAAATTCCTAAATTATACAAATTCTAGGGTTTATGGATTTATGAAAATGTTTGTTTTTAATGTATTACTTGTTCAATTATGTGATGATAATGAGTTTAAATGATAAAAAAAATTGAATGGAAAGTTTAGAAATCTTGGTTGTAATGGCCAACCAATAGGGGGTACTATGGAAGGAAATTTGGCTTGGTTGGAAAGGGAGAAATTGGTTAGTAGAAGCCCTAAGTAAATACTATACTTGTAGAATTGTTAGTTAGTATAAAGTTATTTGTTATGATGGATATGTAGGAAAATTTAAGAATGAAGTTTTGGCAATTAAATGTATTAAATGGTTAGTTTAATGCATCCAAATGTGTTTTGGCAGGAAATTTATTGTGTTTCCATAATAAATAGTGGAAGATGAATGAATTATGTGTTTATGACAAAAGTGAACTAAGTTGTTAATATGGAAATTTTTGAGAAATAAGATAATGGCTAAGAATTTAATGTTTACATGTTATGGTTGAGTAATATATGTGATTGTAAGATAGTTTTGAGTAAGGATGATTAAATAGCCAAAACAGCATGATAGATGTTACAATGGGATGAATGTATTGGAATGTTAGGGTTTTGTTTATAATTGCGTTAAAAGTGTAATGTTTGTAGGAATTAATTGTTATGGCATGTATTATAAATGAAATTGAGTGGAAATTCTGAAGAAAAGTTGGGAAAGTACCCTTAACGGGTGTGAGGGGGGTTTCGGTCAAGATGGGATCTTGTGGAAGATGATTGGAAAATTTTGGTATTGTGTTGAATAATGGTGTTAAATATGTTAATAGATTAAGTTAAACCCAAATATTATGTGTTGAATGAAAACCCTTGCAAGAATGGTTTAAATACGTGTTATTGTAAGTTTGATTATTTTATCTAAATACAAGAGATGGAGTGGGAATTGAATGATGAGTTAATATATGAATAAAGATGAAGGTTAAATCTTAAAGCGTTGAAGCATACTTGAAGGAGCAAATGAATGTATGTGGAAGAATTTAAAATATATTTGTGAATACATATAAATAAATAAATGTATGTATGTATGTTTGGAAATCAATAAGTGCCTTGAAATGTGCATGAAAATATAAAATGCATGGAATGAGAACTTATGTGATTGTGAAATATTATGTACAATTAAATTAATGGTGTAAACACTAATGGTTATTATTAATTAAGAGTTGTAGGGAAAAACATACAGAATTGAACATGACTCTTGGGAGTTTGATATGAGGAATAAAGGTAAGGGAATTGACCTTCCCTTGCATTTTAATATTTTATCCATACATGGTTTATAAATGTAGATTTATATTGGAATGCAAGTTGTATTGTTTATTATTATTGTTATTATTAATTTAAAGCTTAGGCCTTCAAGATAGAAGTTGATATATAGTTGTTATAAATTACATGGGCAAAATGTAATATGTTATAAAATGTGATGGATGAAATAGTAGTAAGATGGTTATAATTTATTGTTAACCACAATGACAGAACTCTATATATGAATTATTAGTAATCACAACGACAATAATCGTGTGAGAGTTATGTTTGACCATGACGACGATAACAAATATCTGAAAATATGAACATTGAGAACGATAAGATAACATATATCTATGATGTTGACTAGTGAATGGATAGTATCGTGAGGTGGGTGTTCAACACCTTGAAGTAACATAATAGCTTATTTCAAATGATTGTAGAAGGAATTTTCGTAGATTGTAATTTTAGTATAAAGTTATGAAATAAAAAAAGGCAATTTAATGCCCTATTGAATGGGTGAGTTGAGAAAATTATTTCCTGGTTAATAAAAATAATATCCTATTGAGTTGAGAGAATTATTTTCTGGTAAATGAAAATAATGGCCTGTTGAATGGGCGAGATCAAAAAATTATTTCGTGGTTAATGAGAATAATGCTCTGTTGAATAGCCGAGTTGAGAGAATTATTTCCTGGTAAATGGAAATAATGCCCTATTTAAATGGGCGAGTTGAGAAAATTATTTTCTAGTAAATGGAAATAATGCATTGCTGAATGGGCGAGTTCAAAATATTATTTCTTGATTAATAGGAATAATGCCCTGTTGGATGGGCGAGTTGATAGAATTATTTCCTGGTAAATGAGAATAATGTCTTGTTTGAATGGGCAAGTTGAGAGAATTATTTCCTGGTTAATGACAATAATACCCTGCAGAAAATTATTTTCTAGTTAATGGAAATAATGTCATATTGAATGTGCGAGTTGAGACCAGTAAATGGAAATAAAATCTTGTTTGAATGGGCGAGTTAAGAAAATTATTTCCCGGTAAATGAAAATAATGCCTTGTTGAATGGGCGAGTTCAAAAAATTATTTTCTGGTTAATGAGAATAATGCCCTGTTGAATGAGCGAGTTGAGAGAATTATTTCCTGGTAAATGGAAATAATGCCCTGTTTGAATAGACGAGTTGAGAAAGTTATTTTCTGCTAAATGAAAATAATGGCATGTTGAATGGATGAGTTGAGAAAATTATTTCCCGGTTTATTGAAATAATGTTATATTGAATGGGCAAGTTGAGAGAATTATTTTCTAAGTATAAGATAAATTCTACTGTAATTTCAGAAGAAAGTATGTTAAATTATTGAACAGGTGGTTGCGTGAAATTTATATCCAAAATGTTATAATTATCGTACAAAGTGATTGATGAATAAATTGGTCGGCCATCGTTAGTAAAAATAACAGATGATGGAATAATACAAATACACGTTTGATTAGGGATCCGTTTGTTTGCTGGAAAGTTGTTTCCTTTTAGAAAGTGGTTTCTGGGAAAGTGAATTTGTGGAAAGTGAATTATTTTCCGATGTTTGGTAGTGTTATGAAAAATGAACTGGAAAACACTTTCCAGTGTTTGGTTATGTTATGGAAAATAAACTGGAAAATAATTTATTAATGAATTAATTTTTTTCAAGTTTATCTAATATATATAATATTTAATATAAATATTTAATCACTTACAATAAAAGAATGAAATCTAAAAAGTATAGTGATGAATTTTTTTATTATATCCTATATTCATATATAGCTTATTTTATAAAATATAACTATATATGTCATATCATATTACAGAGAAATAACATTTTGAAATATTTCTTAAGTAAAACCTATTAATATATATTTTTTCAATTTTAAAAGCTTAAAATAAGTTTTTTTTCATATGAAGAAAACCAAATTAGTTTATGGTAAGAGCTAGATATTTGGGTTTTTTTTTTGTATGAAGATTTTTTTAAAAGATAAATAAATACAAAAATATTTTGATGGGTTTTTTGGATAAAAATTATTTTTTTTTACGAGTATAGGCAATTATCCCTTTAATATCCCTTTAATATATATCAAATAAGCATCAAGAAATAAATATAAATATCTAACATCAAACATAGTCATGCATAAATATTAAGTTTCGATGTCATATACATACATATTAGTTCAAATTAACAAACATATACTTTCTTATCATAGTCAAATCATTCACAAAATTCTGAACCCAAATTTTCCTCAAATTATCATTTTTTGCCATAAATACTTTTGCCAACATTTTATTTTGGACCAAGTAATCAAATGCATCCCCAAGAGTGATCTCATCAAAGCCTTCAATTTTCATCACTTCTGTATACAACGCATTAACATCAAGTTGATTTTTGCTGAGGCTTTGAATTGTAAATGCTACATTTCGAATCTATTTAGACAACTTTTCAACACCATCATCTTCATACATGCAATTTCTCTTCCTATGTTGCCTCTTTTGTGTACTAGAGAAAGATGTCTCTTTTTCTTTAGAAGTTTCTTCATATTCCCCTTCATTTTCAATTGGAATTAATTGTTCTTCAGTGTTCTCTTCCAAGTTGACATCAGCATATGATTTGGCATAACTTCCGGTTGCCATGTCTTTTCCAGCAACAATTATCATTGCCTCATACATATCAAGTTTTTTGTTGAGATACTTGTCATGATTGGGATGTGCCTGTTCATAAAGTTTAGAATATGCAATTTTTTAGTTCCTTGTATAACATTTTAGAAACAAAAGTAAATATAAAAATTACAAAGAGTATAAATATTTATCATACCTTTACTTCTTCATCATATACATCTTTTGAAACTGTAATCATCTTCAAACAATCATCCCAGCCAAAACCACTTTTATTTTTAAGTTTGGTTATTATTCCCGATTCTTTTTTCACAGTCTTGAGATGATTGTCCACATGCTTAGGCTCGCATTGCACATTGAACTTTTGACTAATTTTTGTAACCACCTTAACAAAAGAATCTGCTTTAAAGGTGGAAGAAGGTTTGCTTCCTTTAAATGCCTCATCAGCTAATATCTCAAGTAACATGTGAGACATGGGCTTAGATCGTGTGAAGTGCTTGCCCTTGTATTTTTCATTATGTGTGGAACTCATTTCTACAAAAAAGAAATTACAAATTTATACAAAATAAAATCATACAATATTTAGATTTAATAAATTTTATATAAAAACTACAATTAATATTTAAAAGAGAATACATAAAATACATAAGAAATTATAATAAACATCTACTCCAAATACATAATAAAGATAATACAAACTCAAGCAAGACATAATAAAAATAAACACATATAATTAACACTCAATTACTAGTTTCTTTGAGTGATATAATCATTCCATATGGTTGATACAATCATTTCTCTTTTTGTTATCCACTCTCTATTCTCTTCCACTTCCTCTCGTTGACTTAAGTTGATTGTTCGTCTAATTGGTTCACTTTTCGAACATATTTCTTCCATAAGAAAGTCATAAGGAACAACTTCTATTATATGATTATGAATAATACAACATGCAAGCACAACATCTACTTGTGTTCCGTAAGACAAAAAAGACTTTCCATCAATTGATCTAAAACAACTCTTCAAAATACCAAACCCTCGCTCAATAACGGTTCTCAATGAAGAGTGTTGAAGATTAAATAGCTCATTTTTATTTTCTGGTGAACGTTCTGTAAACTCATTCAAATGATATCGAACTCCACGAAAAGGAGAAATGATTCCTTTTCGAATACCGTAACTAGCATCACCAAGATAATATTTCCCTACAAATTAAAAAAAAACCTATTACTATCTTTATCTAATAAGACATTTTATATGTTTATTGCATATAATACATACTTTATTATATACCTTCTGAAATTTTTAGACCATTAGGTCTTGATAATGCATCACCTAAAACCCATGAATCATGTGCATTTCCTTCTCAGCTAGCTAAAACATATATAAACTTCAAATCAAAAGTTATAGCTGGTAAAACATTTTGTGTTGTTCCTTCTTTTCGACCTCAAAACTTTCCTTGAATCTTAACAGGAACATTTGCAGGAACATGAGTACCATCAATTGCTCCCATACAATCCTATATAAACATGAAAAAATAATTTATAACCTTTTTCTTCTAGATGTAATTAATTAATGTATAAAAATATTGATATTGTTCTCATACCTTAAAATAAGGATAAAATCTTCGATTATTCATTATCTCTGCTGGAACTGTATCCTCTGGATCTTTAATAAGATGTTTGTATAACTTAAGAACTGCTTTTAAAACAATTCTAATGTAACGATGGATAGTTTCAACAGATTTATAGTATATACCACTAATAAAACAAAATATTTGGTTTTGGCCTACAATTTGTAAGAACACAATTACTTGCTCCCTAATAGACACATTTTGAGTTGATCGTAATAGGTCATGACTTGTGAGAACATCACACAATCTATATAAGACAACAGGTTTCATACGAATTTGTTCAACACAATGTCTATCACCTCGATTCAAAATGTTGTCAATATAGAATTCTCGTTGAGCAATTGCATTTATACGTGGTTCTCTTGGTATATAAATTCTATTTCTTTCTTGTTTAATAATAGCTACCACTGTAGTTATCACAGTTACAGCTGCTCCCATACATATTGCATGAATTATCTTACTATCCATAATATGAAAGTGAAGTTTTCTGAAAACAAAATCTAAAAATTTGGGGAAATAAATATTAAAAAAGGCATATAAAATACTTACATAATTAATACAATAACTTATGCTAAAAAAAGCTGACAATGTATAATAGTTATGGCAATGATATCTGATTCCTTGAACAAACAAGGTCTTAAAATATATTATTTAAGACCATAAAATTCAATTTCTCGATGATAAAACCGTTTTGAAAATTATACAATTCATAAGTTCACAACGATTAATAGACATTGTGTAATGAAATCCATATAATTACCGGCATGGTCCCATAAATTTATCCATATGTAACAAATATAATCAAACACTAATCATGAATTAATCAAAGCAATATAAAACAAGCACATTTATACATTATGGGAGAGAGAGATTCCAGCCTTTATAAATATAGCAAAATAAAACAATAGATGTTCCCCTGTTCCCTCTTGGTTTCTCTAATTCCCTTGTTCCCCTGTTTCCTCTCGGTTTCTCTAATTCCCCTGTGCCCTCTCGGTTTCTCTAATTCCCTTGTTCTCTCTCGTCATTTATTCTCTCTTGCCATTCCCCTATTCTTTCTGTAATTCCTTAACTTCTTCTTCTCTTTGTGCACAAAAAAGCAGGACAAAGATCAAAGATTCAAGGGGCAAGGGGGCTGGACCTCAAAAATCTGCTCCTCCTTCCCAGTTCTCCTCCCTCCCCCCCCCCCGACTACTTGTACTGATAACGCTGGGACTTAAGAAAAAAAGAGAGCAAGGGTTGGTTTTCAACACATTCACTGATTCCCCCCTTCCTTTTACTTTGCCACTCTCTCTTTGTGCTTCCACCCGGGCATAATCCCTTAGTTATGTTATGGAAACATGAGTCTTTTTTTGAGAGGGGAGTGGATATGGTGGCTGGATCCATAGTTGCCTCCACAATGGATATTACAAAAGGAGGAGGAAAGGTGGACGACAATCGGGAGAAAAGAGAAGTAATTGTTTTTTTGGTTTGTTTTGTTACAAACGTGAGTTGCCGAATGTGAGTGATGAAGAAGAAAACTATGTCATGGAAAAAATATGCTTTTTATGGCTTGCTTGATGAATTTGGTTTGTTTTGAACTAGCCGAATGTGACGAGGTAAGATGAAGAAGAAAACTGTGTTATGGAAAAAATATGACAGGTAGCAGATTTATCATGGTTTATTTGAACAATATGGAAAAAAACATAGAGAAACACAACAAATTAAACAAGAAGATCAAAGGATTTATGCCATAATTCTTATAGATCTAAACGAAGAAGATAAAAACATAAAGGAAATAATAGAGGGAAAAAAATACCTGAAATTTCCAAAGATATACTTCAATTGTTCCTGCTTCAATTTTTTTTGAAAAGAGACAGAGAGATGCTTCAATTGTTTTTGAAAAGAGACAGAGAGAGACAGTGATCTGAGAAGATGTAAAGAAAGGAAAGTGTTTTCCTTTCTTTATCAAAAGGAAAACACTTTCCTCTGATTAAAGTTACTTTTTTTTTTAACAGAATTAACTTTTCTTTAACTAGCTTTCCGTATTGTTACCAAACATGGAAAAATAAGGAAAATGAATTACAGGAATTTGTTTTCTTGGAAACAAACAAGGCATAGGTTGTTAGGTCGATGTTTTGAGATTGAGGCTGCCATAAATGACATGTTTTATAGAAATGAACATGGAAATAATATAAGTTGAAATAAATGAAATGTGTTATAAATAGACATAAAAAATATTTGTTTTTTAAGAATATTGAAATATGCTTTAAACAGGTATGCAAGATAACTGAGTTGAAGAGTAATGCAACATAGATGAGTATACAAGATTAATATAGTTGAAAGAAACAATTGAGAGAATCAATTAGGTGTTTGGAGCATTCATGTTATTATTTGGATGAAATAAATTATATGATTGAAAAAAAAATCATACGGAATTATATTGTTTGTTAAAAATGGAATAAATACTATGGAAAAAAAAAGTGATATAAATTAAATATGTTGTGAATTAAATAACGATGTGAATTAGACATGATTACAAATGAATTATGATATTGATAAAAGGTGGTCAAGAAAGGAAAATATTATATGACTTGTATGTGTTGAGGGAATAAATTATGGGGTAAATTCCATGTTTTGCGAAATAATAATGTTAATATAAACAGAATAAATCCATGAAGTAAAAAAGAGTTATAAAATAAAGTAGATGTAAAAAGAAACGTAATATGAAAGTGTTTGTGTGCGACCAATCAATTTTAAAGATGGAAGGAATGATTCATATAGTGATGAGTTAAATTAAGTTATGAATGAAACAATCATCATGATGTAAATACAATAAGGTGATTAAATTTATTTGAGATTGATGAGAAATGTATATGTCGGGAATTGTTATAAGATTAATGTTTTTAAGGAAAAATCTATGAAATGAAATTTTTTTTACAACATAATGATTAAATGTTAGCAATTGACATGTGCAAATGTTTAATATGCTTTATTTTGAATTGTTATGTATGCCACAAGTAAACTACTTCAAGGATGATATATTTTAAAAGTCATCCAGCTACCTAGTTTAATATAGAAATGACATTTGTAATTTTATAAGTCTACTAAACGATCAATGAGACTTTTCTTATGAAAACAATTATTCAAATTTTTACGTGTATGGTCAATGGTCTAAAGTATTATTGCCTGGGAAAAGTACGTGTTGTTATAAGTCCTTTTTGGGATATATTGCATATACCTTAGCCATCATAAACCAGTGACCCCTATAAGATGGACTCATGGATATTGACCATAAAAAACAAGATAAGGCTTAGTTCTCATCTAAGATGCCTTTGAGCTAAATTTAGTGGTAGGTAACTTATGAAAAAACTCAATCCACCTATCCTTATTATGGGATTGCTATTTTTTCTTTATAAATTCTTTTAATAGTTGTTGATTGACTCACCAAGCTGTCTAAAAGACTGTTTCACTAGATATCGTATGGCTAATTATTTATATGTATAGCCATACCCTAATTTTGGGTCCTTTAAATTTTTCTCAAAACTTTTCAACAATATTTTCTTTTTGAAAAATCCAAAAAATAATAAATTAATTTTTTTAAAAAATAAATGTTTTTGGGCCACAAACAGGAGGGGATAATCTATAGTAATAAGGACATCATATGGACAAGAAATTTAAGGGCCTTGTTAAAGACAACTAAGAAAAAAAGACTGAAATTGGTCATGACTACACAAATTAGAAGTTTAAGGATCAATATGCCCAATTTTGCAAAGTTTAGGGGTACAACCTTTACTGAATGTTCCCAATGCTCCCGAACAACCTTTACTGCTCACTTTCCCATTGGAAGAATCCCACATAACTCTTCTTGGTCTTAAAGGATAAGATAAGACACCTTCTTTCTATAAAAGAATAAACTTCACACGCGAAAGTGTAACCTTACCAAAGAAATAAGATCAAGCCATGAGGAACTCCAATAATTCTTATTATACACTCATTCCAATTCAAATTAGAATAATTGAAGGTCTAAGGACTAAAATGCATGTGCTCTAAAACTCAAAGAACTTAATTAACTTAATCATGGATAAAGTTAAAAGAATTGGAATTTTAAAGGTTCAATTGAGGGTTAAATTGAAGAAATCTGATACCAATGATAGTTTTGTAAGGTGCAAGGAAATCTGGGGTCCAATTAAAGAAGGTCAAGGGTGAAATTACAAAGAATTTTAAGATTCAGGCCAATTTGGAGCTCAAATGTAAAATTTTAAAAGTTTAGGGATAAAATTGAAATAAGGTTGTGATTTCGGTAAAACCCTAACTTTACTTCTCTCAAATGATGTGTTAACTGGTTTCTTGGATAACATATTATCCATTCAATTTTAAACATAAAACCATGTGATACATTGTTCATTTGAACTTTCTTCCCTTAATAGAAAAAATAAATAGCCTGGGTTGGATCTTTGAGTGCTATATATGCTCTTATTTTTATTGTCATTAAAACAAAAGGGCATGCCCTTATACTACTTAACACACCTCACAATCCTAACCCAAAGTTTAATTTTTGCATCCTCTAAATTCGCTGCATAATAAAGCCAAAAACCCTCACTTAAGCCTACCTTTCTTATAGCCTAGATACAACACATTATGTTTAAAAGGTAGAGATACATGGATTTGTTTTGGATGATTATGATTTGTTAACATATGAAGGGTCTAAAATGATCTTTAGTTCCCTATAAATAAAACCCATGAAAAAGATAAAATAGGAGAGGGGCAACAACAAAGAAAAAAACTGCATAAAAAATTAAAGATGAGGGATATGAGAACACAAAAACCAGTGAACAAAATAAAAAAAAAAACATTAAGTAGCCATTACTATAAACCATCGTCCAAAACATCAGTAAATTAGTGTTAAATAGAGTAATTCTTAATTGAAAAATAATAAATAAAAATAAAAATTGTTATGACTTGGCATGAACATCTTTGATAAATTAACTTAAATTTTGGATGAAATAAAGTAATAAATCAATACGTGAATCATGTAAATTCTCTAATCCGGTAAAATAATTATTTAAAGATTTTTTTTTATAAAATATGGTGACAACAACAACATAGTGGAATTCTAAATAAAATAATGCATGATTTTATGCGCGAAAAACATTGATTGTTGGTATAAGCCGGCGTGCAATCATGTTATTTTGACAAAAAATGGTGAAAAATCTAAGAAATTTTAATCATGATTGCAAAAGGTAGTCCCCCAATGAATTAGTTTGAAAATATTGATGATTTAAGTAAATAAAAAGTACACAAATTCATATTTTGGAGTAAAATTACCTAGTCTCTAGTTTTATAACATCACACATAACTCTCAACCACATCGCTTGATCGGGTTGAATACAAGGTGTCTCCTGATATGTTTTGCTATCTTGGTTTAAAATGTCAGGTTTATCGGAGTTTAGGAAGACATTTGAAAGAGTATGAATGGTCGGGAAAAAAATATAAAAAATAATACTTGGACTCATTAATGGCATTGTTTCATCTAACAACCATTAAAGAGAAGTGGATACTTGATTTTTCTTCATTCTTATTCAAATCTAGTGCTTCTTCTTCTAAAAATTTGGGTTAGAAAATGTGTAAGAGTGAACCAATTTAAGATAGAAAACTTAGAATATTACAATTACAATATATATGTTGCATAAACTGTATTTATTTGAATCAAAGTTTTTTTTATACACACACAAACAATAGATAGGTAGTTTGGACTTCAACGCAGGCTAGATCAATTTTTTTGTAATGTAAAAAACAATGTTTGAGCACTACAAATGTATTTTAAAGAAGGGAAAAAAATCAATGTCCATTCAGTTATATGATAGAAAAAGCAACAATATTAAATGGACCAAATCTTAAAAGAAAAGGTGATAACAATAACCAAAAAAACAAAAAAGCACGCTTCTCAAAAGGGAAAAAAATAACAAAGTTGAATTCCAAGATAACATAATATTAAAGGATGAAATTGATAAAAATAAAATAAAAAATAAAGTACCTCGAGTCAACCAAGCTAATATGTTAAACTTGTAACTCGGGTCGTGAGACCGAACCAACCTCATAAAAAGCAAGTTGATAAAAACAACAATGCTCGATACCTAACAATCTAAATGAAAAAGGCCGTAATAAAAAAAAAAGTCAATAACAAAAAGCCCACAAAAATAAAATACTTGCAAACTTAGGTAAGATTGCCAAACCGCGTGAGCCGGATCATGAAAACAAGATAATCTAATAAAAGTCGGAACAAAAAAATAACGAAGCTTAATTTTAAAAAGAACCCATTTTTGAAGGATAAAACTGAAAAAAAATATAAAAAATAACTTGAAAAATGGTTGGGTCAACCGGCCAAACCTGTTGCCTAGTTCATAAGATGGGAACAACCTCATTGAAAGAAAATTGAAGAAAATTATGAAGCCTATTTTTCAAAATAAACAACATTAAAGGATGAAATTGAAAAAAAAAACCGATGTCAACCCCTATCAACTTTTCAAACCTGTGACCCAAGTCACTAAATCAGAAGCATCCCATAAAAAAAACCCAAAGCCCGGTTCCTAAAAAATCAAATATCAAAGGATGAATTAAAAAAATAATTAAATTATACAAAAGGATAAAAAAAAATATCAATTAAGAGAATGATGATCGGATAAAAAATAAAAAATAAATGTGAGGACAACTTAAAATTTGAATTGAAAGGTAAGATTGAAAAGAAAAATCAAATTCACAAAAAAAAATTCAATTATAGAAAAGGATAAAAAAAAGAGCAATTAAGAGAATGAGGACCAAAAATGAATTAAAAATAAATGAAAAGACAACTTAGAATTTTCAATCGAAGGGTGAAATTAAAAAGAAAAACCAAATTCACTAAACAATCCAAAAAAATCAAAATCAAAAGAATGAGAATCATATTTGAAAAAAATAACAAATCACAATTATGGACCATATGATGACATTGAAAACAAATTAAAATATGAGAAAAGGGTCAAGAATAAAAATTAAAGATAAAAAAAATAAGGATTAAAGTTGAAATATTAGTAAATGAGATGACAAATAAAAACATTTAAAGGGCCAATGTGAATTTCGAGGTAAGAAAAAAGAAAAGAGAAGAAAAAAAAAAGAAGAGGTCGTCAACAATAAACCATTGTCTCAACCGCCACACACACCACCCCATATGGAGGAAGGCGTTGTGACGCTTCAAATGTCATCGCAAAAGTCGGTGTTCCACCACTGAACATCTCATCAAACATCATCTAAAGAGCGTAGAGGGGCTCCATATGCTAGGACATGCATTTTTTTTAATAATATTATATATTTATCAAAATATCAAACTACCCCTAAGCCTACTTGATTATAACAAAAAAAAAAAAAAACCTGGATGAAATTACTAAAAAAACCCTAAAAGCAAGTTTAGTAATTTTTTCTTTTAAGGGTTCTGAAGTTATTTCAATATGTTAAATGGAAAGATAAAAACACTCCTACACACTAATTTAATATTTTTTACTTTTAAGGATTATTGTGTCATTTTACTGTGCTAAAAAATATGAAAAGATCATTTTTGTCCCTAATTAATTTGATAATGATGAATGAATCCTTATGAAAAGATCATTCTAATCCTAAGACCAAGAATGAGGACTGAATGTGAAATAAAAAATAAATATGAGGATAATTTAGAATTTTGAATTGAAAAGAAAAAATCAAATTCATAAAAAAAAATCAATTATAGAAGAGGATAAAAAAAATAACAATTAAGAGAATGAAATTAAAAATAAGAGAGAGGACAACTTAAAATTTTGAATTATAGGGTGAAAATGAAAAGAAAAACTAAATGCACTAAACAATCTAAAAAAATCAAAATCAAAATAAAAAATGGACCATATTTGAAAAAATAACAAATCACAATTATGGACCATATGATGACATTGAAAACAAATTAAAATATGAGAAAAGGGTCAAGAGAAAAAAAAGGATCAAAGTTGAAATATTAGTATATAAAAGGACATATCTGAAATTTTAAAAGGCAGCAAGAATTTCGAGGTGAGGAAAGAGAAAAGAAGAGAAGAAGAAAGAAGAGGTCATCAACAATAAATTTTTGCCTTAAGCGCCACACGTGTTGCCCCAAATAGAAAGAGGCGTCATGACGCTTCTAATACTATCGTGAAAGCCGGTGTTCAACTATTGGGTAACTTATCAAGCATCGTCTGAAGAGAGTGAAGGGGCTCCACATGTTGGCATGTGCATCAAGTTTTTTAATAATATTATATATTTATCAAAATACCAAAATATTTCTAACCTTACTTGATTATAACAAAAAAACCTGAATGAAATTACTAAGAAACCCCTAGAAGCAAGTTTAGTAATTTTTTCTTTTAAGGGTACTGAAATCATTTCAATATGCTAAAAATGAAAAGAAAAAATGCTCATGCATGCAAGTTTAATATTTTTTTTTTACTTTTAATGACTATTGTGTCATTTCACTGTGCTAAAAAAATAATATGAAAAGATCATTTTTGTTCCTAATTAATTTAATAATGATGAATGAATCATTATAAAATACCATTCTACTTCTAAGTTCAAAATTATTGAGTTTATTTAATAGAGGCCAAATGATAATTTTACTATTTCAATTCATAATAGCCTAAATCTATGTGCATGGTAAAACCCTGATTCCTTTTAAGTTTTTTAAATATTAATTTTTAATCAAAATAATATAAAAAATGTAATTTTCTTATTAAAAATATGAATTTAAAATTGCTAATTTATTTTTAAAAAATAAATATAAACACGAGGTAATCATAGATTACTTACCGGAAAAAAAAAAGCAACTTCAAAAATAACTATCTTCATTTTGTATGTGAATTGTTTTTAAATATTTCTAGTTGCACGTTAGAAAAAAAAAAAAACCTTTTCAAAAACTGAGAAATTTGTTTTTTTAAAAAAGAATAATAGTAGTGGATATTTAGAGAGTGGGACGTGGGTGCATGTGTCGGTGCAAAGAGGAAACAGCATGTATGCTATGGCACCGAATGTAGACGTGTTTTCAGTTTTGTGCAAGAAAACTACAAAACTCCAAGACACTTTAACCCCAATCGTACGAAAAAGAACTCTCTCACCTCCAATCAATTCAATTTCAAACACATAAACAACATGAAATAATAAGGCTCATTTTAAGCTATACGGTTCCATCCCACCATCACCATCATTTCTCAGCCTTTTTTATTTCTAAAGAAATGGGTTCGAGTAGTAGTAGACCGGGGCCACTCTCAACACGGGCCCGACTGAACCGAAGGTCGTCCAGGTTCTTCTCTTCTCTCATCTGTGGTGGCTCCTTTTCTTTTCGCACAGCTCGTCATGAGGTAAAAAAAAAGAAAAAAGAGTGATTTAAAATTTGAACTTGAAATTGATTTTTCATTTCTGTTTTTTGTTCTTTAATCAGTTTTGATGATCTGGGGTTGTCTAATTAGCGTTAAAAATGGATTGTTTATGCTGTAAAATGAAATGACTTTGGAGAAAATAATGAATACCCATTTCGTGTTTTCTGTTGTTTTGTTAGAAGTTTGAATCTTTGCATGAAAATCTCTGTGGCTTTTGATGATCTAGGATTTATCTTATGATGTTGGAAAAGTTGTCTTATTTTTGGGTTTTATGGGGTTGTTTCTGTTGCTTGTCAACTGTTTGTGAAAGGATTTTTTTTTTTGGTGTGTTTGCCATCAAATTTTGTTTTGAATTGTTTGTTTATCGATAGAGACATGGTAGCTTAGCTCTCCAATCGTCTGAATATTTGGTCACTTTGGTTATTTGATTAAAAGTTCAAGTTTTGTGTCTATGCAATTCCTTTACATAGAAAATGATATTAATTTATAGACCTTAGTCTTACATGTGTAGTCATTGGATTTTTAGTTTAATTGGGTTTCGTAGAGATTTTTGTCAAACTTTATGATGTCCACATTGATGATTGATCGAGCTTAAGGTGATGTTAACAAACAGATGATTTGCTCTGACATGGTTCATGTATCCCTGTATTCCAAATTGGTGTTTCAGAATGTTTTACAAATTAACTTTATTTGCCATTAGAGTAGGAAAACTGTCTTAGTATGTGCACTTTCCCCACAAGACCAATGATCAATTGATACTTGGCAACCTTGCTCAATGCCCTTGATTGATTTTCGATTTTCTTAAGAAGATTTTAATGCTTGTTTTTATTATAAACTATTTCTATAAGTCTGTAACGGAAGCTCTTTTTTTCAATGTTATTATGACTAAAACTGATTATTGTGATTTATGAGAGCCAGATGGTTCTGCGGTATGGATATGGAGCAATTCCTTAGTGTTGACATAGGGTATAAACAAATCTAGGCAGTAGGCACTTCTCTCATTCAAGAAGCAAGATGTGGTGAGGTGGCAGTATTCATTTCCTGCTATATTTCTAGTCTTGATCAATGTGCAATTTTTTTAATGTTTGGTGAAGTATATTTAAGGATGCTACTATTCAAATGTTGTGGCTACATTTTACAGAAGAGACTGATACGCATGCCATCCTTTTCCAATAGATGGAAGACTATCCAGATGAAAGTCTGGTGAATTCTCTGGAACAGTGTGGCCCATTCATCAATGAGGTACAGAATTATGCTGAGGAATCATCTGTGGTTTCTAGTATGGTAACAGGGTCTAGTAGCTCGGATACTGAAACTGGAGGATCATCTGGAAACAGTATAACAGCTAGTGAGGGAACTTTTGTGAATGATGGTTATAGAAATCTTGACATAAGCTGTCAAGGGAAATGCCTATCTGACAGCAAGGAGTTAGTTGGCCTGGATCAGTTAAGTGATAGTCATAGTCATGATGAATCGGGTAGGAATAGAAGTATTACTGAAGCTAGTACTTCATTTAAAGAACAGCAATCATCAGATCCTGTATCTATGAATGTTTCAACTAACATGGATGCTGTCAATGGCATTGACAAGTCAGAGAACAAGGGTTTTTCTCAGATCTATCCTGATATTATACATCCAAGCAGTTCAGATCCTTCGAGGCTTGGAGATTCACATTCTAATGATGCCTCTTTTGACAATCATATGGGTGAAGTAACAGACATACCGAGTTCCGATTCTGATTCTGTAACTCATAGGCCTGATGTTCGGGTAACCTTTCGCCCAATGCAAGATGAGTCTATCCAAGATTCAGTATCTTCAGATTTGGGATTTGTTGTGCCCAATAGGGAACAAGACCGAACAGATGGAAGTGTACTCCATGTCGATGTTGTGAGTATCTCTTCCAGCATTTATTCTAGCAGCACTTCAGATACAAGCAATCATGAAGCCAGAAGGAATAGCAGAAGACTGTTTTGGGATGCATTTTCTAGGCGCAGTTCTAGGAGGCATGTTGATTCTCCAACTACTGTTTTCTCGACAGATAATAATGATGATCTTGAATCCCATGACAGATGGCTTCTTAATTTCAGTGGTGATTTTTTCAATGATGGGATAGACAATGATTCTAGATACTTGGGCAGGAGAATTCACAGACTGAATGAACGAAGACGACACTCAAGATCTGAGGTGATATTTCTGAATAGTTCTGAGGAAAGAATGCTATGATATCATTTACTTTGTGTGCATGATTGTGATAGATATTGGGGATTATACATCTGTATGTTGATGGAGTTGACTGTTTAGTACAATCATCAACAAGACCCTTGTACAGTTATTGTTCCACTGAAGTATGGAATTGGGAAGGAAGCCTAGAAAGACAGTCCTCAGGGCGTTAAAAAAAATTCAAAACCCCCCTTATTCTTGGAAACATTTCAAATAAATCCTAATGAAATGGCCAACCCAAAATAGAAATTTTACTTTCTGACCCTCCCAAGGCCCAAAGTCTGAATTCTTCCTTGGCCTTGTAGTTCTGTACTTTTGCAGGAAGTGTTTGCTCTTTGGCCTGATAGAGGTTTTTTTTTTTTTGTAATTGCAAGCCCTAGTCTTTTATTGCACATTCAATGGTTCTTTTAGTTTCTTTGGTATGATTGTATGCCACTCCTTACATTGTCTATCCAGTAGTCATGGCAGCTGGGTTAGCAGAACATAACAAATAAGGTTAAAATCCCTTTTGTCCATCTGTAATTCTTACGAACTAGTCCTGCAAGCTCTTTGCAGATATGGGAAAGACTTCATGGTGGCCTTGATGAGAATGGTCGACGAACTACCTCTTGTCCTTCTGGACTCCACCCTGACGGTACATGCTCATGTGAATCAATCTTGATGACTGAGGAGTTGAATGCTCATCGAAGTATATCACGAATAGTCATGCTTGCTGAAGCTCTGTTTGAGGTAGTTCTCCTTTGACACATCTTCACCTGACTTCACTCATCCCATTCATGAAAAATGGATGTAGTTTGAAAAACAGAATGGACCTGTGTGATAGAGTTGCTAATTTGAATTCATTATGTTGATGTTAATGATGCTTTAAGTCACTATTTATATATCTGTGCATATATTTGTCTTTTGATTTTGTTAGCGTCACTTTTGTATGAATTGCAAATTCAAGGGTATAATTGTGTTGAACCAAGTCTAACCCGCAGTAGAAGTTTAGATTCTTTTTCTGCTAATCCCACAATTTGCAACTCTATTACATTTGTTTGAGGAATCTGATTAGAAAAGGTGGTGCATTATTTTGCTATCTTTTTGAGCATGAAGGTGAATCCTGAATAGTTAAATACCCCTTTTACTTTTCCTGGAAAAAATTTGCTCTAGAGTCGCTTGCATTTAGATATTAGCTGTTCTCATAACAAGACCAAGATCTAGCAGTAGGTTTTTAGAAGTTGCGCAGCTGTCTTTCTATGTAGAGTTGCTTACAGAGGTGTGGAAGCCACCATCAATTGCATGATGAGGGGAGCTGCTTTGACCATGAAATCTGTGCCGGGCAGTTTTACCATGATTTATGCACTA
>Ga0325400_1000729_pt1 | contig 25322 bp, 9 predicted proteins | sample PopdelMetagenome_2_FD_205662 | JGI IMG/M metagenome (GOLD analysis project Ga0325400, IMG submission 205662) | Populus deltoides microbial communities from Bellville, Georgia, United States - Xylem-PdKOR-R1 | ecosystem: Host-associated > Plants > Phyllosphere > Stem > Wood/Secondary xylem...
ATGAATAAAAAATAATAAATATTATATCTGAAACATGTTTGATATGTACCTCTTGTTTTGAAAGTATATAAATTTACTCTAAAAATGTTCCAGAGAAAGATTTATTTTTATGTCTCTGTCTTTGTCTATTCTTAATTAAAAAAATCAGAATACTCAAAATTAAATACATTCATAAGACAAATGCTTTCTTTTCTTGTATTAAAAATTAATCTGAGATTATACTTGAAACGTAGGATGGATAGAGTGCTAGTTACCATCTCAATCAAATAGGATTATACTTCGAAATACTAACAAGCCTATATACCTCGTTGTCTCATCGAAGGGTGTCTCCTCTAACATCCGGTATCACTTTTCATTGCTGCTTGTGGAAACATTTGCTTCCTCTGTTTTTAACTTTGCCACGCCATGTATGATGCGAGCACTATAACATGAAACAACTTATCAGCAATGGAGCAGTCTCAAGCTTGTGTTTTGCTTAGAACTAGCATGGATTCTCATCCCAGTACTTACCAGAAAGATGTTGAAGAAAATAAGAAGATATCAGAAAAAGAATGATTAATTTATTTAAAAATAGTGGTGCAATTTTGAGATCATTAACCATTTGCCTAATTGAGTAACTGGGCAGGTATAAATGATACAATTTAAAGCCAAGGAAACACAACCTTCGTTCATTACACCTCAATATGTTCAAGGTCCGGCAGAGGAAATCGAAGAACCGCAGCGATGCCGGAATACATTTCCAACTGCTCTCCTGAAACGTGCATTGATGAAAATCTATGAACAGTGCCCCCTGAATCCTTCACTGATTTAACTAGATGGGCAAACTTTCGCCTCGTCGGTATATCAGCATTATTCCTGAAAAGATCATCTGTGATGAGAAGTCTTTGTATAGCCATATATTCTTCATGTGCAACCTCAACGTGCTTCGGCCCATAGCATGCTCGAGCAGAATCATTCAAAAGCATGTCAGAGAAATCTTTGAGGTCTCGGATCTCTTGTGCTGCTTTAGTGTCTTTAATCAAGTTCATGACATTCGGAGCACCAAGAACATCTTCCAAAGCATGCTTGTTTCCAGAGCTTGTTTGCGCAAGAACAAACCGCGACTTGTTCTTGATAATCAACTTCAACTCTAATCTCCTCTCTGCCTCCAACAATAAGTAACGATAAAACTGATCTTTAATATCCCCAGGACTTGCAATCACAGCACACCGAACCACATTAAAATCAACATGTTTCACAAAAGCCTTCAGCACATGCTCGAAGAACTTATTCGATGCCGTAACCCCATTCTTTCCTCGAGGAATTGAAGCTTCTATCCGGGCACAAGCGGTAGTAATACTTCTCCAAACAAGAAAGATACTTGCTAATCCTTCATTCCTTCTTGCATTAGAACGACAGAAAGATCGGCAGCACCTGAAGCAGAATCAAAAGCAGCCTCATTCATCACATCCAATGCCACTGCATCCCAGTGCTCCTTAAATAGAATAAAGGGTTGATTCAGCTCAAGTTCTAAACTATGAAACGCTCCAATCTTCACAAAATCATTCTCTAACTCATTCTTTCCACGAATTCGCAAGACTGATTCTTCTTTATCATAATCTACAGCCTCAACTTTGATTTCCAGCTTCAGCTTAATCTGCCCCGAACTTTTTTTAACACGACCGTCTTTCGAAACTTTCCTGACAGTATTAGCCATAACAGCATCTCCAGGAACAATCAAATTGTAGAGAACCCACCAATCATCTAAATCAACAGCTTCTATTTTAATGCTACCAGAACCATCTGGTTCAAAACTCTGTCTCCGGATCTTCATGGTGGCTAGAAACAAGAGATTGTGTAAGCAGAAAAGAGAAAGAACGCACAAGAAAATTTACTTGCACAAAGCGCTAACTAGGAAACTACGGATTAGGGCATCTGTATCTGCTTTATATATAAACGAAGGAAAATCCGAAATTGTATAGGAAATATAAGCAATCCTATTTCCTCCCGGACAAAACAATATCCTAAATTGGATTGGAAATATGATGCTTCCTTCCATGTTTCCTAAATCTGCGTTACTTGTAATCCAAGTTATCAGTAAGAATCTCTCTAAAAAATAAAGAGAGAAATGTCATGAAATCAAGGATTAAATCAATGTGTAATAATGAATATACAGGGCAAGCCACAAAATTCCCGTGTTCATGGAGCTCTGCTCCATTTCTGAATATTTTCAGAGTTGTGTCGTCTTGAGTGATGAGGAATTGAATTTGATCATTAATTGGTGGGTTGACAAGGTGATTTTCACGCTCACCTGCAAAAATAAGTCTTACATCATAATAATGGACCCTTTGATCCTTAAACGTAGAAGAAAAGAGATATATTGAGTAGGAGAATAATACGAGAAGCAAGAGAAAAATATTTGTAGAGAGGAGCATGAGCATGGAAGACTAATGAAGCGTCTCATATATAGACTCTTTGGTCTCTAGCGTCTCATTTTTTCTTTATTTTTTCTCTCGCCTGCTTTCATAAGCACATCGTTTTTCTTCCCTCTCCTGCCAGCCTTTACATTCTTTCTTTTTTGTCCCTGTTTTTTGGTCAATTCCTCCTGCGTCGCCTAGTCAGTTATCGTTTCGGCTTTTTGTGTGGACTTTTTTGGCCAGTATGTTTAGGCTGGATTTTTTTTTTTGGTACCGTCAAGTATAAACATAGTGTTCATCTAGTACTAAAAACTTTCTCCTCGTTGTTACAAAAAATAAAAAAACCCTCTAATCTCTCGTGTCAAAATGCTATGAAAATGAAACAATATTTTTGTTCATCAAATTAACTTTAGAACCTGATTAATTGCTTGCCTACATGCCATTCTCAGTTTCTCACACACGGCAACTAGCAGCTTCTGTTTCATTTTGAATTATCAATCAACATATTTTTAAAAATTAATTTTCAACCTTATTCCTTATTTAAAAGGTCCAAAGACAAAGACAATGTGATAATTCAATGATAGGTGGACGTGGCTTATGTCTATGCCCAACATACCTAGGCTTAAGCCCAAATAGATATGGTTTAGCAAGCTGTTAGGCTCAATCTGGACATAAACAGACATGGGTCTGACGAACCCAACATCTTTAGATTCAGGTACGCATTAAGCCCAAATAGATATAGTTTAGCAAGCTGTTAGGCTCAACATCTTTGGTTCAGCTACGCGCTGAGCTCAAACAAATAAGGTTCCAGTGAACTGTCAGACCCACCACCTATGGGCTTGGCATCGTGCTAAGTCCAAATAGGTATAGGTCTGAAGATCATTATAGAACCTATGTTAGGCTATAAGGCTTCATTTGTTTATTCTTATGACCTTTAACATAAAATGCTAAAATCAAGGATATTTATATTTCTACACCCTTAGATGTATGAAAGGTTTCATTTCTCATTAATGCTCTCAGAACGAAATGAATCTCTAACCCCTCCACTTCAACAAAATGACAAGGTTTAGAGGCTATAAATACCTTCTGAACCACCTAAATAAAGGGTTAACAATCTTCATTATCTACTGCATAAATATTTTCAGAGCATTTCTCTCTAAAATATCATTGCAATCTCTCCTTACAAATATACTTACTTAAGCATCCGAGAGTTCCCAAATCTACCAAAAATGATCTTTTACAAGTATTAACCACCAGTCTTTTTGGCTTACCAAGTTCCAAATGTCTTGGTTTGAGAGAATGAGTCTGTTTGAGAGAGTTAAAAGATTAACTGATTATCCAACATATAAACCTTGTTTCTAAGCTACTTGAATATTTTAGGACATCATCATCCAGCATGCAATATATTAAGAAAAAAGTTGCATTTCTTTTTACCTATATCAATTTTAATTTTAAGGCTAAAAAATCATAAATCATTTTAGTTTTTAAAAATGAAACATAAGTTTTTAGAAAAATTAAAATGTGGGGTTTTAACATGGGACAAGTATCAATAAGTCAAAGTTTAGATGAGTTAAATAAGTTTTCTGATAAAAACAGAGATAATGTTTTAACTTTTTGAACTAAAATTTAGCTAGTATGTTTTACAAGTCTAATTTTATTGTGGGTTAACTAGCTATAACAAATTGAGTTTGTTTTCATACCTAAATTGGATTTATAAGTTATTGTTCGGGATTCTTTTATTTTCAAATTTATTTCCTAATTATGTTTTAGAATTTTAATTTGTTTTGGTTTTAATTAGCTTATATTAGTTTGTGTGTTAGATAAAACATGATTTTGTTTTATTTTGCAGTATGCTGGTTAGATTCCAAGAAAATTATTAATATTTTGGGCCTCGTTAAATTATTTTTAACTAGCATATTGGCCTGTGTTCTGCAGCAGGTCAATAACCATTTTAATTTTAATTTGAAAAAAAAAACAATATGAAAAGTATAGCGAATATTTGAGTACCTTGGGTTTGGTTGTGGAGCTAGCCTTGGATCTGACGACAATGACAGACTCAATAGCATTGGGTCTGGCGGCTCAGCCAGACTTAATAGCCTTGGATCTAGCTACGGAGCAAGACCTAATAACCTTGGATCTGGCTGCTGAACTGGTGGAGTTTTCGCAGGGATAGAAGGAAAATAAAAGGGTCCCAAATCCTTAACTTATCAAAGTCTTATAGGTGTCATTTCTTTCCTTTGTCCTTTACTTGTTTGCTAAAAGTCCATGCTTTACTGGTCGGGTGCTTGAAGATGCATGGTAATGAATGTTATTACTGTAACCATATAAAAGTTATTATCATGTATCTCTGAGTGTTCATACTCGTTAAAATAGAAAAAATAAAAAAAACCTTCGCTTGAGGTTTGACATACAGAGATGAGTTTGCTGAGGTTCAAGGCTAAGTGTGAATCGATGTGAGGGTCTTGTGTTGAATGCTCGAGTTTTTGGGTGGAAATACTGAAGTTAAAGCTTGAAACTTGGAGTTAAGAATAATTTAGGTTAGAAGTTGTTGTTTTGTTTCTGTTCACATACGGCCTGGTTTTGATTTTTAATTGTTTTTCCTTATCTGATTTGATAATTAGTGGAGATAGGAAGCATGCTTGTTTGTGTGTTCGGTTTTTTTTTTTTTTTTTGTGGTAAAAATCTTGGGGGTAAATTGAAGTTAGCCGATGACGATGCCAAATGGGAGTTGGGCCTTTGAGAAAATTTCAATTGTTTGTTTCGTTTCATGGATTGGTGTGGTTTTAATTTGATAATCTGTGCTGAAATTTTAAGTTCTTGGGATTTGGATCATGAATAAAATTTCAGGTTCGATCTTCAGTGATATTGCATAGTTTTTTAGAGTTTTTGTGATGTAACATGGGTTTTCTCAAAGGTTCAAGATCTGAGGTCGACATTGATCTCTCTGATGACAGGTTCATGTATTTATTTATTTGCTTCTCAATACAAAAATGGGGGCTTCCCTTATATTTTTCATGATTTTGTGAAATTTTTAGCATATTTTCTTTGGGTCTAGTAGCCAGACCCAAAATCATTAAATCATTGGATCCGGCTACGGAGTTGCATCCAATAACCTTGGATTTTATAGAGAGTCGGACCCAATATCTTCAGATCTAATGGCTTTTGATCTGGTTGTGGAGCTAGATCAAATATCCTAAAAAAAAAGAAATTTTTTAAAATATTTTTTATTTTTTAAAATCTATTTTTTATATCATCATATCAAAATAATACAAAAAAATCAAAAAATATTAATTTGAAGTAAAGAAAAAAAATAAAAAAAATTAAATTTTTTTCAAAGCATTTTTGCAAAGCAAAAATAAACATGCTTTAATAAGAAAATTCAATCTAATCTCAAATGAGAAAAACTTATCATCACCAAACTTTTGTACAAAATAAAAAAAAAAAGTCTCATCAATTTATTTTCTCTTTACAGTATGGAAAAAAAATAAGAGAAAAGAAAGAAAATTAAAGAGGAAAAAAATAAAATTGGAAATATCTTAAAATGAAAAAAAAATAAAGGGAAAGAAATTAGTTGCCGGTGTATTGGGCATTTCTCTGCTATGCGCTATTTATGGAGCTACTATAGAAAATACTTTATTTGAAGATGGTGATGGTGCAAATACATTTCGTGCTTTTTTTATTGACTCGCTACGGAATGCGAGCCAATATGCTAGTTATTATATTATTATATAACGTTTATTTTTTAAAATATTGTAAAATATATATATTGAGATAATATTATTTTATTTTTAAAATTTTATTTTTTATATCATCACATCAAAATAATACAAAAACATAAAAAAAATTAATTTGAAGAAAAGAAAAAAATTAAAAAAATCAAATTTTTTTAAAAGCATTTTTAAAACACAAAAACAAACATGCTTTAATAAAAGAATTCAACCCAACCTCAAATGAAAAAACATTTATCATTACCCAATTTTTGTACAATATAAAAAAGTCTTATCAATTTATTTTCTCTTTATAGTATGGAAAAAAAATTAAATAAGAGAAAAGAAAAAAAATTGAAGAGTAAACAAATAAAATTAAAAATATCTTAAAAGAAAAAAAAATAATTACCGGTGTATTAGGCATTACTCTGCTATGCGCTATTCATGGTACTACTATAGAAAATACTTTATTTAAAGATGATGGTGGTGCAAATATATTCTCTATTTTTAACCCAACTCAAGTATTTTTACATTTAAAAAAAATTATTATTGACCCGCTACGGAGCGCTGGCCAATATACTAGTTATTATATTGTTACGTAATTGTTATTTTTTTAAATATATATATATAGATAATATTATTTTATTTTTTAAAATTTATTTTTATATCACCACATCAAAACAATACAAAAACATCAAAAACTATTAATTTGAATTACAGAAAAAATAAAAAAAATTCAAATTTTTTTAAAAGTATTTTTAAAATGCAAAAATATAAAAAAAAATTATCATCACCTAATTTTATACAATATTAAAAATTTCTCATCAATTTATTTATTTTTATAATAGAAAGAAAAATTAAATAAGATAAAAAAAATAAAGAGACAAAAAATAAAATTAAAAATATCTTAAAAGAAAAAAGTTTTCGAGTCATACCCAAAATTTATTGGGTATGGCTACTCAACCGACTCAGTAATCTTCTCTCACTGTCACTTACTCTTCTTTATATATGAGGTTTGTAGTCACTTTTTAAAAAAAAATTCAAAGTTCAGGGAACCTGCGATTTAGATCTGGCTTGGCAACAGCTTTCGACATAAAAATAAAAAATAAAAAACAATGTCCCTTGCGAATTTTTTTTTGTTTTTGCAGTATGCCGGTTGGATTCTTAGAAAATTGTTAACATTTCGGGCCTCATTAAATAATTTCTAATATGTTTTAAAATTTCACATCAACATCACCGAATGCCTAAACTAGTTAAAGGTCACTTCACTTTTTTTTTTTTAGTTTAACGTGGATGTCCGGGTCAGCTTGCGCGTACCTTGACTAATCCCACAGGCCCTGAAGTTAACGATCATGTAAGCCTCCAGTGGCTATCATATGAGCAACCACAGGGCTCGAACCTGAGACCACAGAGAAAGCAAACCTCTTGGTCCCAAGCTTTTACCACTAGGTCACCACCTAGAAGGTTAAGGTCACTTCACCTTCTTATGACTACATGTGCTGTCCTCAAGCCTATATATCATGGCTTCACTTTAATTTCAAGTCCATATTTTTTTAGGATTAAATTTCAAATTCGAAAAAAAAAAATGCTGACCTTCTCAAAAATATACTTCGATAACTTCCATGAACAACTTCGCCTCCTACTTCATATTTCATCAAAGGACCACATGACCACACGAAAAGGATCCAATTACTCATGCATTGACTGCTTGCTACTTGCAAAACTTTTTGGTTGATTATAGATTTTTACTCGGGCCTATCAACAAGTATTATCTATGGATTTTAATAGAACTACAAATTTTGGAGATGTATGGATGTAAAAGAATATGATTAAATAAAACTCAAAACTCATTTCATTTTGCTTAAAATTGAATTAAAAAATAGTAACATAATAGTATATACTTCGATAGCTTATTTTGTTATGAACAAAATTCTATTGGTGAGAGAACAAGAGGGTGAGACACTATAGTTGAGATTTGAGAGAAAATAACTATCTTTTTTTGTTTTTATTAGATAGATAGAAATATGGTGTTTCAACATCGTAATAAGTCACATCCGTTTCTAGAACATGGCGACCTGCGTCCACTTGTTGAGGTGTGCAATGCACGGGACAGCAAAGTTACACTCCTCGTTTACCCTAGCCCACTATATTTGTTTTAGGTTTAATTTTGGTTCCTTAAACCTTAATTGTTTTATTTCAACATTATTTTATTTTAATTTGCAAAATTGAGAATTAATCGAGTGTTAAAAATTTCCCTCGACATTGCGAGAACCCTATATATAAGCAACTAAAATAAGCTATCAAGTTAAATCTTAAATAAATGTAATGTACAAGAATAAAACTAAAAAAAAAAATGAGTGACCTTAAGGAAAAAAAAAGAGGACTTGAGCGCTTCCTCTTACCATGCAAATATGTCCCTAATTTATCAAAAAAAGACTTGATATTTTTTCAAGGTTCAAACTTGATCTCCAAAACTCTAATTCTTTTAAATCAATGAAAATGAATTTTGTTTAACCAAACCAAGCATCAAAGAAGCAACAGAATATTTTCCTGACAACACGAGAACCTTATATATAAATATAAAAATAAATTATCAAGACTAATCTCAAATCAATACAACATTAAAAGACCATATAAAAAGAAAAAAAAACTCTTGAGATCAAAAAAAGAGGAATTACTGTTAGAATCCACAAAAATTCCTCTCAAATCTCACAATAAATCACTAAGTCCTCTTAGTGGTGTGTGTGTAGTTGTAGGTTATGTATTTTATTTAAAACTGTTTGGGGTTTAAAATTCTTGCCAATTGGTTGATATTGGAATTACTAAGTAAATAAAAGTGAATTTGTCTCTAATTTGGGCGGGGAAGGTGGGGGTGCCATTGGAGATTTTTGACCTATCGCTATATAGGTTTTAAGAAGAATTTCGGATCTTGGAGATGTTATATCACTTACAGTCCATCCCTTCCTTCCATGTAATCTTATAAAATCGACTTAAAAAAAAACATTAACAAATGAGTTTATGAAATTTACTGATGAGATTCCCTTATTCAAAACATGAGAGGCTAATTCATTAAATAAGATCTTTTTAATAAGTAGATTTAACTAAATTGATGTCTCGTGCTTCATCGCGAACTGAATCAATTTCTTTGTAGTGAAAAAAAAAAAAGCTAAAGCACTATTATTGTATTTCAAAGAGTAAAAAATATATATATAACAACTCGACATAATCATAATGGAAAGAGAAATAAAAAAATAATAATGATTGTCAAACTCCATGAATCAAATTATAAAATAATAAAATCAAAAAAAAATCAATGAAAAAAAAAGTATTAAAAAATCATGACAAGATGATGAGCACATCAAATGTCGCCCCGAGCGATATCCAACGCTGTGTGGGCAGCGCCAACAACTTTTACAATTTAATATTAATTTATATATATTAAAATACAAAATCCCTCTTAGATCCATAGCAAAGAGAGTTTATTTTTTAAAAATATTTAAATAATTGACATTCATGGAAAAAAAAAAACCCAAGAGAGTTTTTTTAAAAAGTTATTTAGTAATTATAATAAAAGAAAAATTACTAATTAACACTTTTTTTAATATAATTATTAATAAGTCTCATGTTCTAGACCCATAAACCTAACCTTGGCCACCAAAAACAAAATCATTGGCACAGTGAAAGCCTGCCCTCTTTTATTATAGAGTAATAAAAGTGTTATATTGACATTGCTATTATCTTCTTTTTCCCCGCGGTTGGGCAAGCTGTCCCCCAAAGATTCAAGAGGTAGAATAGACTACAGAGCTAGTAGCTAGCTAGTGCAGACGTGATATTTTGCCCTTTTTTCTAAAATCCAAACGATAGAGTTCCTAGGCATTTTAGTACCCTCACGATGCATCTGCCCAATTACCCACTCTTCAAGAAAGATGGAATTTATTCAACTGCGGTATCTAAATTCTAAACTTCAAGGCCCCGTCATAATTTCTTACTTCCCAGAAACTAAGAATGCATTGCTTTAGATTCATGGAGGGCGTGCGTGCGTGCGATTGTTTGGCTTATAGGCTATGGCTTAGACAGTCTCTTGGTAACAAATTCTTTGATCTCCGAGAATAATCTTGAAGACTCGGGCAGCTCCGGGAAGAGATAAAATCCGTGAAACATATTTGAATACTCAATTAAGGTAGCCTCTTTCCCGGATCTCTTTAACCACTCATAATACCTCCTTTGCCAATCTTGTAACGGGTCGAACCCACCAACAATCACAATTGTATCCGGAAAATCCAAATCCGAGATGTTCTCAGCATTCGGTCCGCTCACATTCACTGCATAGTGATCCCGATCCGATCCATCCGGCAAAAACGCTCTCCAGCACCAATCGGTTCGTTCCACCGAAATGAACGGGTATCCAACCAGTTGGAGTTCCGACTCGGTCCTCTCTTGCCCGCCAAAATACGACTGAAGAGAAACCAATCCAATTACCTTAACATTCTGAAACCCAGCCCGACAAGCCCGAACCGCAACATGATGGGCCAAATTTGCCCCGGCACTATCTCCGACCAGAAAACACTTAGACAAGTCTGCATTAGGTGGCAGTAACCCATTGGCTCGATCATTGTCCAGGAACCGAAGCACTTCAAAACCATCATCGTATTGACAGGGAAATCGATGTTCAGGCGTAAGACGGTAATTAACTGAAAGAACAATTGCAGGAAATATACGTGCAAACCTGCGACAAACGACGTCGTACGAACTTGATGCGGCACTTAGGAAAGAAAATCCACCTCCATGAAAAAATACCACAACAGGCAAAGAGGGAGTGTCGCTACCGTTAACCCCGCTATTTTCCGGGGTGTAGAGGCGGAACCAGAGGTTGCGGGTGGGGTCCACGGTGATATCAGAAGAGATGATGGAGTGAATGGGTTTGTTAGGGGAAGGAGAGGACTTGAAGTCAAGGAGATTAAGCAAACGTCTGTTTATGGTGCCGTTTGAACGACGTGACAGATCTGTTACCGCTGTGATCAAATTAAGGGTCAGTCGTGTCCTCCATGGGATGGCTAGTTTTGCCGGTTTTGGTGTTTCACTGCTCATGTTTACAAAGATAGGAGAAGGAAAAGAGTGAAAATAAGAAGATGGAAGACTAGTTGAAGGTTTTAATGGCTGCATTTCTAGCGTAGGGTATGGAGTGGCTCTTGGTTGGTCATGCAGGGGCCAATGGCATGAGCAAAGTTTATATATATATATATATATATATATATATATATATATATATATATATATATATATATATATAATTTATGGGGTAAAATGTTTCCTCATCCTCACAACAAATGCTTTCAAAGAAATATCAAAAGGGATGGGCTTCTGGCTCACAAGAAGTTGAAAGTTGGCTCTAACTTTTCCAGCGAGATGAGTGGTATCTGTAAGAGTGATGTTGATAAATCTGTTTCAAGTATTTAATTTTTTATTATTGATAAATGCTAGTCATTGTTCCTTGCCATCAAATAAATTTTGGTTTAATTTCATTTTCTCCTTGAATTTTATATAGGATCTATCAATTTCCTTTTGATATGATATTTTGTTCAAGGTTTAGAAAATTGAACTGTTTTTTCTTCTTAAAATAAACTATATATCTCTATAATTGGCATTGTATTTTTCTGCATTTGATGCTTTTATTGATTGAGATTTTTAATATATAAAAATTTAGTGAGTTTTGTCTTTGAATTTTTCTTTTATTGATTGGGTTTTGTTTTGATCATATTCTCATCCCTTTCTTTTGCTTTTCAAGTGAATTTTCTTTCAAAACAAAATTAAATATATTCAAAATGAATCACGTTAAGAATTTATTTATGAAACTATTGGTAAACTATCTGTATTTTTTAGAGGAAATAAATTGAGGTTTACGCAATAAATTAAAACGATATTTTTTTTTGTTAGTTTTACTATTAGATATAAATAGAAGGACTTGATTAATAAATGGATGAAATAACAGGATCAATTCATAAGAAAAAAAGAAGAAGAATTTGAATTGAGATTAAGGGTGTGTTTGTGTTTGCGGTGCAAAAAACACAATAAGGTGTTTGATAACTGTAAAAACTATGTTTTATACTATGGGGCTTACAAAAAAATTGAGTTTGAAACGCAGTTTTCGTGAAACAGTTTTTACATGCTTTTTTAACTGAGTTTCATAAAACACTATTTGTTTTTGCGTTTCAAAAATGCTTTTGAAAAAATTTAATAATTTTTAATTTTTTTCTTTGCTTCAAATTAATATTTTTTAGAGTTTTAGATTATTTTGATGTGCTAATATTAAAAATAATTTTTAAAAATAAAAATATATTATTTTAATATATTTTCAAATAAAAAATCACTTTAAAAAGCAACCATGTGAGTAAACCGATGCAATTTCTAATTGATAGAAAAAGTGGAAGCTAGCTGGCTTTTCCTAGCTTTAACGGGCTCTTTGAGGTAAATTATGACGTCTCAAGATTAGAGATTAGATGTGTTTTTAGTCGATAAAGCTACCCAATTATAGTTTTTAGTGAGAAGTGGACAAGTTCATAACCAGATATTCTCTCATTTTCAATTATTAAAGTATTGACAACACTACTTAGTGCAAAAGGAATCCATTCTTATTTCCAACCATAATGACACGAAGGAGATCAATAGACATTAAAAGTTGAATTGTCGACATGTCAAGTCGATATCCTATCTCTTGAAATTCCTCTTCTTTTGGGGCATCAGTCTAATAATTTCAACAAGGTAGCTTATGCACTCGGTAATCAAGCAGTTCTCCTCAACGTTATACGCACCCATGTGATGGTTCCAATTCCTTCCAAGAGCTATTCCAAGGAGTTCTATCTGTTGATACTGATACAATCAAAATAATTAAAAGGAATAAGTTTGAACTAAATAGAAAGAGACTATATATATAGGCTAAACAAAAAAAATTGAAAAGAAAATGTAAAGATTATTCCACTTTTAATAAATAATAAAACAAAATACTCTTATATTTCTTAATATTAAAGTCTATATCCGGACCCTAAAAAAATTAAAAAAAAGTTTTTGATATTTTGGTCAAACTCTAGTAGATAATTATAAACTGATTCTAATAGCTATTTTTTTTTATTTTCAAAATATGATAAATATGCAATTTTTTAATGAAAATATATTTGGAAAATTTTTAGGATTTGGTCATGTGCATTAAAACAAAATATTTGTTTTTGTTTTTGAAAGGGAAAATTAATTTAAAAGTTTTTGAGATTTTTCTCTTTTTTAAAAAAGATGTTTTTAATTTTTTTTTTTGAAGTATTTGGAGAAAACCAAGTATTTTAATACCAAATTTGTATTTTACAGTGTAAATATACAACCCGATATTATGCAAAATTGGTAGAAAAATATTTGAGAAAATCAAAACTTTTTAAACAATTTTTGGAATTTTTTTAAATATTATAATATATATTATTATAAATAAATGTATATACTAAATATACATGGGCTGGGCCGAGCCCAGGAATGTTGGGGTGGGCCGATCTCAAACCAATAGATCCTTTTATATTCTTTTTGTGGGTCGAAGGACTCAAATGGTTCGGTCCAGGCCTGTATATAATTAAGTCCTTATATTTAATTAAATCTTTACACTTAATTAAATCCTTGAATTGGACCCAAATTAATTCTTAAACATAATTAAAATTCATTTGGCCCATGATTAAATCAAATTAGCATATTAAAATTTTAATTATGTCCTTGGACTTAATTTTTATACAAATTCGTCCAATAATCATTTAATTTGACCTTGAATTTGCATTTTTCTTTATTTTTGGGCATAATAAGGTACAATTAGGCCTTGAATTTTCTTCAAAATTGTAGCTTGGTTTTTATGTATTTTTTGGAATCCTTCTTTATCTGCTTTCTTCACGTTGCCAACCTTTTTTTATTTTTTTATTATTATTTTAAAAAAAATGAATTGTAGGGAATAACCCAGAATTGGGTTATAACACTTGAGATGATGAAGAGTAAGATGACAATCGATCTCAATGTGCTTAATTCGTTCAGAAGTTGCCACCTAGTATCTAGAAAATCTATGGTATGCGAGAGTTTGAGCAAGGAATTGGTTGTGCAAGGAAAAGACGCATCACCCCAAGTGCACTCTACTTGAGGTAAGCTACATTGTTGCTTGATTGTTTTTCTAAGTTAAATTTATATTCATTGGTCTTCTTCTAAGGTCTAAGGTAGATCTCCTTTTGTGAGGAAATCTTTACCTTATTGGGTGAAGTCCTAATTATTCTAAAGTTTAAATTTTAGCATCACATTTATTTTGCACTTTGTATCATTAATACCTGAGGGTTTACTCTATTGTGTAGTTTTATACCCCCAAATAATAAATGTCTACATCTAAACCCTAACATAAAATGAACAAAATGATTGGTGAAGGGTTTTTGAAATTTTGACCAAATCTTAACGGATAATTATAAACTAGTTCTGATATCTATATATTTTTTTCATTTTTAAAATATGAGAAAGATGCAATTTTTTTTATATGAAAACATGCTTGGAAAACTTTTAGAATTTGGCCGTATGCATGAAAACAAAATATTTTTTTTTTGTTCTTGAAAGAGGAAATTAATTTAAAACTTTTTCAGATTTTTTTTGAATTTTTAATGTCTTTAAAAAAATATTTTGGAGAAAACCAAGTATTTTAATACCAGATTTGCATCTTACAATGTAAATATACAACCTGATATTATGCAAAATTGGTAGAGAAACATGCGAGAAAATCACAAATTTTTTTGAAAGGACTTTTAATTTTTTTTTGAATTTTTCATTTTTTTACAATATATAATATTATATATTATTATTAAATACATGGGTTGGGCTCGGCCCAGACAACTAGGCCAACCCAGCTAGGTTTGATTCTGTAATATCCCACATCGACGGGTGAGGACTTGGGGGAGGGCCTTATATGAGCATGCTTATGTTGACTAGGAAGACGCGTCTTGGGGCCATACGTGGCTACCAAGAACAAATTCGTGAGGCCCGTGGGCCAAAGCGGACAATATCTTGCTAGTGGGGTGGGGTGTTACAGATTTGGCCGACTAGCTGCCCAAAAAGAGTTGGGGCGACATCGGCCCAACTAATCCAATATTTTTTTATTGTTTTGGGGTATGAGCTAGACCCGGCCTAGACATTTGGGCTGGGATGACACAAGTCCAGTCCAAACTTGAGGGGTTAATTATTTTCCCCCTTGCACATATAACAAATTATTGTTTTGCATGTATGATGAAAATGGTAGGGATGGACGTAGAAGAGGGAGGAGAAGAGAAAAAGGGATTACCTAGCGTGGAAGAAGAGTCTGGTTGGTTTGGCTGTTGACTGGTGGTGGAGTTATGGGTGGAGACATTGGTGTTAGTTGCTAGAGGAGGGACAAGGAGAAGGGGAAGCTCAAGGTGGAGAAGCTATTTTCATTGTTGCTGCTATGGAGGAAGAAAGAGTAACAGTCAGTTGAGACGGGGAGTGTGGTGGCGTTGATGGAGGAATTGGTGGCTATGCTGGCTATGGGAGGAAGAAGGAGAAGTTGGCAGAGAGAGAAGTTTGCGGTGGCTCCTCCTAACGTAAGGTGATCGACTGGTGGTTATGCTAGTAAATTATGGTGGAGATGGTGGTCGTCAAGTTGGTGGTGAGAGTCGTGGTAGCCAAAGGCCACGATGAAGAAAGAAAGAAAAGAGAAACAGTGGAAGAAAAAAAACTGGGGAGGAAAGCTGATTTTTTATCGACTTTGGCCTCTGATTTATCCTTCATTAGACCATGAAATCCACCCCTATTTATATGGGGTGGAAGAGGAACATTTTGTCTTTACTGGTGTCAAATCTTAGCATTTGATTCAACCCGGAAAGATCTCAACCATTGGTTCAAAGTGGCTATCATTGGTTGTCAAATTTGTTGCAGATAAGGGGCTGATCGGGTTGGTTATTTTGGGAAAGTGTCACGGCTGTTGTGGTGACAATCAGCCAGAACAAATCATACTAAAGTGTAGTAAGATGTCAAGTGATAATTTTCATATAAGTATTGTCTAATTTGATGAAGAGATGAAGCATAAAACACCTCGTGAATGAGGTCACTTGAGCAGCTTTTCTAGAGAAAAAGATGAATAATTAACACCAAAACGACACTGTTTTGGCAAAAAGCATTTTAGTCCTTTGATTTCTAGTTTCTCTATATTACACCTATTATTGGCTTCAAACATTCAATTTTGTTCAATTTTGCCCCTAACAAACTTCAATTTCAACGCTTTTTAATTTTGGTCCTTGGTTTCAGATTTTTTTCAATTCAACTCCTAATTGACCATTAAACTTTCAAATCTCTTCAATTTGACCCTTGATTTCAATCAATTAAGTGCCTAAAGTTTGGAGCCTTTTATAAACTGGTTATTGCCTGCAAATTTTTTTAATTTAACCCTTAATTGACCCCAAAATTTTGATTTTCTTGCAATTTTACCCCTGATTTCAATCAATTGACTTGGTAAAAATTAAATTTGGTCTTCTAAAATTCAATTCTTCTCAATTAAGCCCAAATTGGGCTCCTAAAATTAATTTTTCACCTATTAAGTCCCCAATAAAATTAATTTGACCTATTTAAAGTATAATTAAATTCTTGCACCTAATTAAATCCTTCAATTGAACCCAAATTAATTCTTAAACATAATTAAACTTTTATTTGGCCTATGATTAAATGAAATTGGCCTATTAAAAATCTAATTATGCCCCTTAGGCTTAATTTTTATACAGATTCGTTCAATAATGATTTAATTTGATCTTGAATTTGCATTGTGTATTTGTGGTAAAAAAAGTACAATTAGACTCCCAATTCCATTCAAAATTGTAGCTTAATTTTTTTTTCATATGAAATCCTCCAGCTTACTTTTGCCAAAACACCTGTCTTTATTTTATTATTTTATTTTAGAAAGAAAAAAAGATGAATTTGAGGAATAACCTAGAAATAAGTTATGACAATTGCCCCTCTCTTTATAATGCTTAAGATCGAAAGTCGTATAAGAAAATTTTGATAGTAAGCTTTGTAAAGAAAGAAAAGGAATGAGAGATAACGGACTCACCAAATCAAGAAATGGTCAATCCTTCTGAAAGTGTATGAAGTAAGGGCTCAAAAGTGCATTTAAAAGAAAAAGGGATAAGGCTAGATAGTGCATTATCTGAAGGATAAGGGCATTCGAAAGAAAAGAAGATATGATTTACAAAGAAAAAGATGATCTTTGAAAAAAAAAAACCTTTTGAATTGGTATGGTTGCACCAGGTAACCTACCTCTCAGTAAAATTCAAAAATTTTAAAATGTTCAAATTAACGTTGGAGACTTGCCTAAGTGAAAAATACAAATGATTTTCCAAAGTGGTCTTATTATAATGGGCGACCTGCCTCGGTGAAAAATGCAAAGATTTTTCAAAGTGGTGAAAAATGCGAATGATTTTTCAAAGTGATCTTATTGTAATGGGCGACCTGCTCAGGTGGAAAATGCGAAGATTTTTTCAAAGTGGTAAAAATACGAATGATTTTTCAAAGTGGTCTTATTGTAATGAGCAACCTGCTCAGGTGGAAAATACGAAGGTTTTTTAAAATGGTGAAAAATACAAATGATTTTTCAAAGTAGTGAAGAATACAAAGATTTACAAGTGGTGAAAAATACAAAAAATTTTCAAAGTGGTGAAAATGCGAATGATTTTTAAAATAGTGAAAAATACGAATAATTTTTTAAAAATAGTCTTATTATAATGGGCAACCTATTCAAATGCAATGTTAATATATTTTTTTTAGAAAGAAACATTTTACATTAGTGGTTTCTATATTTCTATAGTTGAGTACAAAATCAATGTACTTTATTAGCTTTGTTGCAATCATACCTTTAAGAAAATGAAACAATTATCACCATGTTAAAACATGAACCTATAAGTTCTAAAGGGGGTCACTCCAAACAAAAATGAAAGTAAAAGATTAAAAAAAAAAATACAATTAGAATTCATGTTCGGGATCTAAACCCACAACTAACTTTTCAGTTACACAAAACCAGGCACTATTTGGATTCGAATTCGAAACATTTTTATTGGATTGACTGTTTAAGAGCACGGTGCATTACAAGATTTTTTTGGATTAACTGCTTAACATGCTGCATTACAGGTTGCTTCGCAATAAAAAGTTTTTTATGTTTTTTTATTGATGAATATAGGTGCAATTATAGTGCACGGTGCTGCCAAACAAGCACTTTGCTTGAGATATTGTTATTAATAACTCTAAAATCCGTGGGGAAAGCACTTTCTCCACATGTTTTTTTTTAAGCTTTTGTTCCCCTTTTTTTTACATGTTTTTTTCTTCTTTTTATTTTTCCAAAATTGACTTCTTCTTCTTCTTCTTTTTTGTTTTTCTAATTTTTTTTTGTTTTTGTTTTTTTTTCAAAATTATCTTTGCCAATATTTTTAAATATTAAACTGGTTGAGAATTTAGCTATGTAGTTTTTTTTTAAAACATCGTGGATTGTTACAATATTTCCCTACATAATTTTTTTTTCTTTTATGATTTATTTTTTTTTCAAACTGGTCTTTGTCGATTTTATTTTTTTTCATATTGAGCTGGTTGAGAATTTAGCTTCATAGTTTTTTCAAAAATAACACTGTGGATTGCTATAGTGTTTCCCCCACATGGTTTTTGTTTTGCTGTTGTGTTTCCTCACATGGTTTTTTTTTAAATTATCTTTGTTGAATTTATTTTTTCAATATTGAGCTGGTTGAGAATTGAGATTTAGCTTTCCCCATATGTTTATTTTCCATTTTTTTGTTTTTCTTTCATAATTGTTTTTGTCGATTTTATTTTTTTACTATTGAACTGGTTAAGAATTTAGTTTTTTTTCTTTAAAACACCGTGGATTGCTACAGTGTTTCCCCCATATAGTTTTTTTAATGATTTGTTTTTGTTTTTTCATAATTATCTTTATTTTATTTTATTTTTCTCATATTGAGCTGATTGAGATTTTAGCTTTGTAGTTCTTTAAAACACTGTGGATTGCTACAGTGTTTCCCCACATGATTTTTTCCTTGCTACAATGTTTCACTACATATTTTTTTAATTGATTTTTTTTTCAAAATTATCTTTATCGAATTTATATTTTTCATACTGAGCTGGTTGAAAATTTAGCTTTATAGTTTTTTTTCTTTAAAACACTATTGATTGCTACAATTTTTCCCCACATAATTTTTTTTGTTATGATTTTTTTCAAAATTATCTCTATCGATTTTATTATTTTTAATATTTAGCTGGTTGAAAATTACAACTGTAGATTTTCTCATGAAATACTATAGATTACTACAGTTTTTCCCTGCATGGTTTTTTTCCTTTTGATTTTTTTTTTGATATTTTCCAAAATTATCTTTGTTGATCTTATTATTTTAATATTGAGCTGGTTGAGAATTACATTTGTATATGAGTTGCTTGAGAAATACAATTGTATATTTCCTCACAAAACACTATAAATTGCTACAGTGTTTTCCTAAATAATTTTAATATTGAGCTGGTTGAGAATTTAGTTTTAACTTTCCCCACATGTTTTTTTTTATTGTTTTTTGCCTTTTATTCCAAAATTGTCTTCTTTTTTTTTGTTATTTTTTTCAGAATTGTTTTTGTTGATTTTATTTTTTTAATATTGAGCTAGTTGAGAATTTATCTTTCTAGTTTTTTCCTTTAAAACACTATGGATTACTATAGTGTTTCCCCACAAGGTTTTTTTTCCTTTCTTTATGATTTTTTTTCTAGATCTTTGTTCGATTTTATTTTTCTCATATTGAGCTGGTTGAAAATTTAGCTTCGTAGTTTTTTTCTTTAAAATACTGTGGATTGCTATAATATTCCCCCACATAATTATTTTTTTGTTATGATTTTTTTAAAAAAAATTTTATCGATTTTATTATTTTTAAATTAAGCTGGTTGAGAATTAGAACTTTAGAATTCCTTATGAAACACTATAGATTACTACAGTGTTTCCCTGCTTGATTTTTTTTCCTTTCATTTTTTTCTGATTTTTTAAAATTATCTTTGTCGATTTTTTTTTAATATTGAGCTGGTTGAGAATTTAGCTTCGTAGTTTTTTTCTTGAAAATATTGTGAATTGCAACAATTTTTCTCCATATGATTTTTTTAATGATTTTTTTCATAAACCCACGACAACACACAAGCCTGCAGTATTGCGCGGGCATGACATCTATTAATTTTCTAGGACTCAAGGATTGACAATAAAGAATATGCGAATTCTGTATATAAGAAAGAAAAAAAAAATCAAATATCATGACAAATACTAAACGATATTTTTTTAAAATATATATTTTATGTTACTTTAAAATCCAGTAGAACCACTTCATTAGCCATTTGTTGCCCAAAGAGAATCAAGATTTTTCTCAGAAATTTGTTTCCTTTTTCAATTTGCGGAACTGGGGACAAAACAAGAATTTATATCAGAACATGAGTCCTTTGTGGAATTTTCAGCTTCCCTTGGTGCTCCGCTTTTGTTGTCATCGCTTGCATCAGGATGGTCACCCTCCTACGAGAATAGCTGTGTGTGTGGCTATGTAAATTAGCTCTGTGTGTGTGGCTATGTAAATTATGTGGCTGTGTAAATTAGCTCTCTCTCTCTCTCCCTCTCTGTGTGGCTATGTAAATTAGCTACTTGAAGAAGATAAAGACAAGGCAACATTAAATGAAAGAAGATGTCCAGAAAATGTCAATTACAGAAATTATTTTCGAGAACCTAAAGATTGACAATGAAGAATATGCAAATGCTGTACACAAGAAAGAAAAAATCAAATAGCACGACAAATACTAAACGATATTTTTTAAAATGCATATATTTTATGTTATTTTAAATCCAGAAGCTGGAGAGACGGGTCGCTTTATCTCCTTTGGAAAATGGTGAAGATAATAATGATGGCGTGCACAACTTCTATGAATCCGGATCTCTCAATTTGATTGATTCTTCCAAAAACATGCAGCGAATTCTTGAAAATGACGGTTTTTTTTTTGTTTTTTTTATCTTTTTAATTGAAGTGAGTTGGGGTGGGGAGTTTCAGGTGGAGAAGGTCTCTGTGTACTATGGAGAATAGGAGGAGATCGAGTCCATTCCTCATAACAAGCTGCGCGGTGGTTTAGCCAGGCAGCAGGGGGTGTCTCGGTACTGTGTTGAGGTTTTCGTGTCCAGACCTATAATGTTTTTTGTTTTGTTAAGGTTTCTCGTTAATGTATAGAAGTAGTGTATTTTAGACTTTTAAAAAAGAAATTTAATTGTGGTACGTGTAAAAGTGTTTGGTTAACTAATATGGTATAACTTATTTATGTATTCTCAATTAAAATGATAATTAATAAGATGTTTATTTCTATCATGCATGCTAGATAGTATAATATGCCTCGAAGGTTAAGTTTTGGAATTTTAATTAGAAAATTTCATATTAAAATAACTTTTTTTTAAATCAATTGTTAAAATATAAGAGGTATTAGATTTAGTATTTGAAAATGAATATAGAGTGAGAATTTAAAATAAGAAAAAAGAAGACCTACACAAAAAAATATTTATATACTATTTATTTTTTAATAAATATAATATCTTCTCTTGTACTGGAAAAATATAGTACAATGCTTTTGACTTTTCAATAAACATTTCTTATCCCTTGAAAAAGAAATTCTTGAAAACGGGCTGGAAGAAATCGAAACAGGACCGATCTTAGGCCTAAGCCAAAGTTTCCCAAGAAACAAACACGCAACTCTCCCTCTTTTCCTCTCTCTTCCTCAATCCACCAGCTCGAAAAAATCCAAGCACCTCGCATTTGAAAATCAAGCAAGAGAGAGTTAAATGACTTTGAGCTTTGAAGAAATGAATTTGTTATATTCACTGCTGAGATCAGAGCAAAGACCAATCGATGAAATCGTCACCGAATTTATCAACAATATCAATCGCTCTCGCTCTTCCACTCTTTCTGCTTCTCTCTCACTACTCTTACAGGCAAGCAACGCATCCTCTCTCTCTCTCTCTCTTACTGAATTTATGAATTTTGCTAGGGTATAGGTGCTCTCGAATTCGATATAATTAATCCTTAAGGATTTTTTGTTTGTTTGTTTGTTGATTGTGTTTAGTAGTAAAAATTATGAGGACATAAGTATTACGTTCTTACTTTGTATTGGTTGATGATGAATTGGAGGTTTAAGTGAAGTGCAGGAGGATAAGAAGATGCTCAAGTCTACGGAAAGGTTAATTGCGTTTGCGATTCTTTATCTGACTTATTCATTGCAACAGTCTTCTGCAAATCCGTTTGTAGCTTTGTTTATCAATTTAAGTAGCGGGATTCGTGCCTGCATAACGGAAAGATTATTATGATAGAATGTGAATATTAGTAATGCAGATGAATGCAATGGTTCTGAAAGAAAATGTGAGGCTTATGAGTTTCTTTGTGGGATTTTACAGGCTGCTTGTGATGAGGGAGCAGAGAAATACGAGAGGGCGTTTGTTCTTCAGTTGTTAGCCTCTGGAGGCTCTGGTGGTAGCAAAGAGGTTCTAAACTGTCTTTTTTGTATTTTTGATATTAAGTGATCTGTTGAAGTGGTTCAGTTAGCATGTGAAGGAATGTGGCAATTTAGCATGTCAGCATGTTTATTACATGGTGGTTTTCTTAACAGTTGTTTTTTCTAGTGTTGTTTTTGTAGAATTTACTTCTAGGAACAGGCTGGAAAACTTTACACCATGTTGCTTGGAGTTGGGTTGTGTCTATAAATCAATTATATTTAACAAAAAATGATCAGGAATTTGATAATTGGCTGAATTTTTGAAATAGTCGTGGAAATTATCTTAACTATTTTATATTCTGAAAATAGTGTGTTGTTGGGGATAGCGTAGTAATTTTCAACTTTTACCATCCGAAGACGTGGATCTTTTTGTTGGCGAATAGAATAGTAAATCTTGTATTCGACTTTTACCATCATTAGGTATATAAGATCAAGGTATTCAAGAGCTGGTTTGTAACTTTAGTTGGATTAGTCACATCTCTTCATGCTTGTTCATTTTAGTCTCTCTTACGTTCTCCCATTTTTAGTTCCAACTGTTTCTCTTTATAATAATGGTTTCTTAGAACAACTTTCTGCTCTTGTCCAGTTTGTTAAACAGTCTGCTGCAAATTACATCAAAGTTTTTGATCCTTCAGTCCATGTAAGCTCCTTATATATGTCAAATCATGCTTTTGATGAGTGAATCCATATTAAACTTGTGCATATAACCCATTTCACCACATTGGAGATTCGGTTCTGCTAAATAAGCCTTCTAAATCTAGTCCTTGGAACTTTTCTTTTTCACATTGCATTGATAAACTTATCTGCTTATTGTCAGGCTTTCCCATCACGCCAACATTTGCAGCATCAATATGGTGATAAAGTCCATCTCGAAGCAGATAATTCCTTATTTAAAAACATTTCACTGAAAAATATAGTGCCAGATCCAGATGTACCCCATGGTTGTGATGCAAATTCACAAGAGTATGTCCCCTGGAATCGAAGGAACAATTCTAAAGATGTGAAGTTTTCCTTTTGTTTGTGCACTATTCTCTGCTTTCAATTCGTGCCAGGTTCAATTTCCATATTCATTCCTTTTTGAATTTTTCGACATATAGATGATAATGGTTCCTTTGTAGGCTTGATTTGCAACCTGGAGTGAAACCTAAACTTGGATCTGGAGATAGAGACAAGGCTCTAACTGGATTGGTGGCAAACTTGTCGCCATAGGGCATAGGTCCTCAATGGATCAGGTCTAGACCACCGAGGCTGCCAATACAGGATGGTGAAGTAAGGGCATTTTATTGTCAAGCGTTTGACTGCTTAGTAGAATTGTTTTTTTTTCCTTGAACTTTTCAAACTCATTTCCAGTCAGTGTGGCTCAACCCCGATAGCAATCATGACCTTGTGTGGGATCATTGTATGTGTGCTGATACTAGCAGGGGAGCAGCAGTTAGGGGGTTGATTGCAAAAGCCTTGAAGGGACCTCTTGCGCCTTCTCAACAAGAGGTTCTGCTACTGTTCTATGTTTCAGTATATTATGCACATATACCATTTATAAAGCAACCTCTCAAGTAGTTTTTATCATAAATTTTACTTGGATTCGGAAAGGGCTTTTGGAATCTAAAGAAATGTGAAATTCTGGTTCATAAAGGATATGTGGTAATTTGGTACTTTCTACAAAGTAATTGTGCAAATGCTTGATAACCATGTCTACTTGATTATACTACATCACCGAACTATTTTCAAATAGCTTGCTTATTTTCAGCCTTCTTTTTAACCATGTAGCTTCCATATTTTAACCTCTTCCCTGCTGTCATGTCCTAGCTACCTTATGAGGTCTTTTTTACCTCTTTAGTTTTTCTTTTGAATTAATTTTTCCCCTGATATTACTTGTATCAAACTGCTTATGTGTTTTTGCACGTGTTTGTACTGAAAATATTGGAAATACTAGTTGAATGCTCGCAGCTTTGCCTAGCAATGAGATCCTGACAGGGTTCAGATTTAATTAGTCTTAGGTGTGTTAGTGACCCTGGCAAAAAAAACCATCTGTAGTTAAAACGTTTTGATTAACTCAATAATTACCTATTTGTAGATAGATTGTCTTGATGAATTGTTCAAGTTCATATTAATTTTAGAGAGAGAATTGCATGCTCAACATTGTTTTGTCTAGTTGTTGCATATATGATATTGAAATGAAGTAACGACTCCAAGCTCTCTCTTGTCCAGCAAGTCTTGGTGGAATTGACTAATGACCCAAAGCTTGTATATCACTGTGGACTGGCACCAAGGAAGTTACCTGTATGTCATATGACACTTTCATTTTTCATTTGTAATAAGAGTTCTGCTTGAAATTCAAAGGCCTTTTTCATCTGCTGTCAGGAATTGGTAGAGAACAATCCTCTCATTGCGGTTGAAGTTCTTACCTGATGATGCTTGCATTTGGTTACTATCATCCTGGGATGGAAGAGATAAAGATTGTGGAGGCATGAAAAAAAAAAATAAGATGGGGATAAAATTCTGTTTGGTAGTGATATACAAGACAAAGTGATTGTTTTTATATCTTATTTGGTTATGGTGAATAAGGCAAAATGAAATATAAAAAAGTTTATTTTACTCTTAATATGTATTATTGACAAACTTA
>Ga0325400_1000730_pt1 | contig 25312 bp, 21 predicted proteins | sample PopdelMetagenome_2_FD_205662 | JGI IMG/M metagenome (GOLD analysis project Ga0325400, IMG submission 205662) | Populus deltoides microbial communities from Bellville, Georgia, United States - Xylem-PdKOR-R1 | ecosystem: Host-associated > Plants > Phyllosphere > Stem > Wood/Secondary xylem...
GCGACACCTCCACCGCGCCGTCCGCCTCGTCCAGCAGCTTCCTGAGTTCGGCCACGCACTTTCGCGGCACGATCACGTCGGGCATGCCCGCCGCGCCCTCCGGCCGGGCGACGGTCACGCGCGCCAGCCGGTGGCCGTCGGTCGCCGCCGCCTTCAGCACGGGCGCCTGGTCGTCCGTCACGTGGAGGAAGATGCCGTTCAGGTAGTAGCGCGTCTCCTCCGTCGAGATGGCGAAGCGCGTCTTGTCGATGATCTGCTTCAGGGTTTCCGCCGGCAGGTCGAAGCGGGTGGGCAGTTCGCCCTCCGCGATCACCGGGAAGTCCTCGCGCGGCAGCGTCTGCAGGTTGAAGCGCGCGCGGCCCGCCACCACCAGCATCTTGCCTTCGGCGGCGTGGAGCTGGACCTGCGCGCCTTCCGGCAGCTTGCGCGCGATGTCGAACAGGGTGTGGGCCGACACGGTGACGGCACCCGCCGTCTCCACCTGCGCCGCGATCACCTCCACCACCTGGAGGTCGAGGTCGGTGGCGGTGAGCTTGAGGCTGCCGTCGCCGCTCGCGTCCAGCAGCACGTTCGACAGGATGGGGATGGTGTTGCGGCGTTCCACGACGGACTGGACGTGCCCCAGCGCCTTCAACAGGGTAGCCCGCTCGATCGTCGCCTTCATGTGCCGCCCCGGAATTCTGTGCTTGGCCGGCCGTTATAGCGAGGGCGTCCGCTGCCGCCAGAGGCTTAAACGGGCGCGGCATTGCTGGTAGCGGCGCAAGGCAGGGCGGGGCGGGGGACAGGCGGGATGTTGGGATCGGACGCGCTGGAGACGGCGATCGGGCTGGCCCTGGTCTTCTGCCTGCTGAGCCTGGTCGCGACCAGCCTGCGCGAGACGATCGAGCTGCGCCTGCAATCGCGCGCGGTGAACCTTGAGCGTGGGCTGCGCGAGCTGCTGCACGACCGCAACGGCACCGGCCTCGCGCGCGCGCTCTACCGCCACCCGCTGGTGGGCGGGCTGTATCGCGGCGTGTACGATCCGGCCCGGCTCACCGCCCGGCGGCGCGGCGACGACTGGCCGTGGCTGGCGGCGGGCACCAACCTGCCCGCCTACATCCCCGCGCGCAACGTGGCGCTGGCGCTGATGGACCTGGCGGGCCGCGCCGATCCCGCGGCGGCCGACGGCGCGCCGCTGACGGTGGCCGGCCTGCGCGCGGGCCTGCCGCACCTCGCCAACGAGCCGGTCCGCCGCACGCTGACCGTAGCGCTGGACGGGGCGGGCGACGACTTGGCGCACGTGCGCCGCAACCTGGAACGCTGGTTCGACAGCGGCATGGACCGCGTGTCGGGCTGGTATCGCAAGCAGACGCAGGTGCTCTTGTTCGCGATCGGGCTGGGGCTGGCGGGCGTCGGGAACGTGGACGCGCTGCGCGTGGCGCAGGGGCTGTACGCCAATGGCGACACGCGCGCGCTGGTGGCGGGCATGGCCGATCCGGTGCGCGGCGGCGACATGCTGGCGCGCATCGGCTGCGATCCCGCGGCGTCGCCCGCCGCCGTCGCACGCTGCGCGCGGGCGCGGCTGGCGGGGCCCGGCCTGCCGATCGGGTGGGACGCGCCGCCGTCAGGCGTGGGCGCGCTGCTGCGCATGGTGGTGGGCTGGCTGGTCACCGCCTTCGCCGTGTCGCTGGGCGCGCCCTTCTGGTTCGACCTGCTCAACAAGGTGATGGTGATCCGCTCCACGGTGAAGCCGCACGAGAAGAGCCCGGAGGAGGCGTCGGAGGATCGGCGCTGATCCGGAGTGGAAAAGGCGCGACGACCATCCTAGGTGGAAGGCGATGAACGCGCTGATGCCCATTCCCGGCCACGTCGATCCCGTGCCCGTGCCGCGGGCCGCGAGCCCGCGCGCCGACGGCCGCATCGACCTCGTCGGCCTGTCGCGCGACGCCCTGCGTGAGGCGCTCGCCGAGGCCGGGCTCGAGCCCAAGCCGGCCAAGCTGCGCGCCAAGCAATTGTGGCACTGGATCTACAATCGCGGCGTCACCGATTTCACGGCGATGACCGACATCGCCAAGGCGATGCACCCGTGGCTGGCGGACCGCTTCGTGATCGGCCGGCCGGAGGTGGTGGAGGCGCAGCTTTCGAGCGACGGCACGCGCAAGTGGCTGCTCCGGAGCGACGACGGCCACGATTTCGAGGCGGTGTTCATTCCCGACGCCGACCGCGGCACGCTCTGCGTGTCGAGCCAGGTCGGCTGCACGCTCAACTGCTCCTTCTGCCATACGGGCACGATGCGCCTCGTCCGCAACCTGACCGCGGGGGAGATCGTGGGGCAGGTTATGCTGGCGCGCGATGCGCTGGGCGAATGGCCCAGCCAGCCCGAGGGGCGGCTGCTGACCAACGTCGTCATGATGGGCATGGGCGAGCCGCTCTACAATTTCGACAATGTGCGCGACGCGTTGAAGCTGGTGATGGACGGCGACGGGCTGGCGCTGTCCAAACGGCGCATCACTTTGTCGACGTCGGGCGTGGTGCCGATGATGGCGCGCGCGGGCGACGAGATCGGCGTCAACCTGGCCGTATCGCTCCACGCCGTCACCAAGGACGTGCGCGACGAGCTGGTGCCCCTCAACCGCAAATACGGGATCGAGCAGGTGCTGGAGGCGTGCGCCGCCTATCCCGGCGCCAACAATGCCCGGCGCATCACGTTCGAATATGTCATGCTGAAGGACCGGAACGACAGCGACGCGGACGCGCACGAGCTGGTCCGCCTGCTGCGCCAATACCGGCTCCCCGCCAAGGTCAACCTGATCCCGTTCAATCCCTGGCCGGGCGCCGCGTATGAGACGTCCACGCCCGAGCGCGTGCGCCGCTTCTCCGACATCGTGTTCGAGGCGGGCATCTCCGCGCCCGTGCGCCGGCCGCGCGGGCGCGACATCATGGCGGCGTGCGGCCAGCTGAAGTCCGCCGCCGAGAAGAAGAGCCGGGCGGAACGCGACCGGGAGGCGGCGCAGGCGGCCGCCTGACGCCAGCGGGGGGCAAGACGCATGCGGCTGTTCGATCGGGTGTTCGCGAAGCTCATTCGCGAGGGCGAGCTGACCGTCATCGATGGCCGCGGCCAGGTGGCCCGTTTCGGCACGCCCAGCCCGAACCGCCGGCCGGTGACGGTGAAGGTCGACAGCGACCGCACGCTCGCCAAGATCGTCGCCAGCCCCGCTTTGGGCGCGGGCGAGGCCTATATGGACGAGCGACTGCGCATCGTGGAGGGCGACGTGCTCGACCTCCTCGACCTCATCACCTGGAACGGGCGGTTCGAGGTGGGCGGCAAGGGGCGCGGCGCGCTGAAGCCGCTGAAGCGCGCGATCGCCTGGGCGCGCACGATCAACAACGAACATCGCGCGCGCCGCAACGTGGCGCACCATTACGACCTGTCGGCCAAGCTCTACGACCTGTTCCTCGACGCCGACCGCCAATATAGCTGCGCCTACTTCACCGACCCCGCCAATAGCCTGGAACAGGCGCAGGCCGACAAGAAGGCGCACATCGCCGCCAAGCTGGCGCTGGCGCCGGGGATGCGCGTGCTCGACATTGGCTGCGGCTGGGGCGGCCTCGCGCTCTACCTGCACGAAAAGACGGGCGCCGACGTGACGGGCATCACGCTGTCCGAGGAGCAGCTCGCCATCGCGCGCGCGCGCGCGGCGGAGGCGGGCGTGGCCGACCACGTCCGGTTCGAGCTGATGGATTATCGCAAGCTGTCCGGCCGGTTCGACCGCATCGTCTCCGTCGGCATGTTCGAGCATGTCGGCCCGTCGAGCTACCGCACCTTCATGGCCGCGTGCCACCGGTTGCTGGCGGACGATGGCGTGATGCTGCTGCACACGATCGGGCGCATGGGCACGCCGCGACCGACCGATCCGTGGACGGTGAAGTACATCTTCCCCGGCGGCTACATCCCCGCTTTGTCGCAGATCGCGGAGGCGGCGGAGGCGGCGCGGCTGATCACCACCGACGTGGAGGTGCTGCGCCTGCATTATGCCTACACGCTGCAGCATTGGCTGCGCCGCACGCAGGCACGCCGCACGGAGATCGAGGCGCTCTACGACGCGCGCTTCTTCCGCATGTGGGAATGGTATCTGGCGAGTTCGCTGACCGGCTTCACCAACGGCCAGATGGTCAACTTCCAGCTGCAATATGTGCGGCAGCGGAGGGCGCTGCCGATCACGCGGGATTATATGCGGGAGGCGGAGGCGGGGCTAAAAGAAGACATAGACATAGTCTAAGCAGAGGCTAATCTACTGGCCCATCTTTCGGATCAGAAGCTCGTTCTGTGGACGATACATAGCTCAAGCCACCATCCGGAAGAACTTGTACGCGCTCCTGAACTTTAGCGTTAAGCAATCTTTCAGGATGTTCAAGAAATCTTGCAACTAGACCATCCTTGAGCTTTACGGAAAGCTCTGGGTCTTGTGCTAGTTCATCACGGTAACCAGAATACGCGAGAGCAGTCACAGCCTTAGCAGCATAGTCCATCTGAAGCGTCTCAAGCCTAAGATACCGACGATTTGTAAATAGTAGAGCCCAAATAACAGGAGATATAACTACTGCTCTGAAAAACAGACCGAGCGCTGCCTCCCAAACCTTAATCTGTGCGCCAGCAGTGCTTTCAACTAACTTGGACAAGACTGGAAATAAGAAGACAGCGGCATATACCACAATCACCGCTATCTCAAAATAGAACGCAATAGAGAATATCTTTTGCTCTTTAGCCAGTCGATCACGCTCCGTTTTGTAAGCGCCTGCTAAACCAGCTTGTGTGGCGCCGTATAGAATCTCGCTGGCCTGCTTTTCAATTTGCGAAAGTCTTATAATCGACGTTTCGGCTAGAGAAAGCTGTTCTAATACGTTAGCATGCGCCTGTATCGTCGCGTTCTGCGTACTGATTACACTCTCATGTGCAGCTTCTATATCGGCCATTTTTTGACGCGAGGACCTGACCAACCTTTCTATAGAATCTTTCCCGCGAGCATCGCCGGCGGCCAGTCTCTCAACCGTCTGCCGGATTCGAGAGATGGTCTCCGCGGCCTTGTCTGCACTGTCTATTGCTGTTTGTAGCTTGTCTGAGGCCTTCGACGCCCTCTCCTGTTGTTCATCAACTTGCTTTCTGATGCTAGAGATTTGGGATAAACGCGTTTGGGAGTCTAACAAAATAGATTGTAGTTCACGAACCTGCTGGCTTTTAACCTCTTGAACAGCTTTTGGTCGAAACGAGATGGCTTCTTCGAGCTGTTTTTGGTAATAAGCAAAGCGGTAAACTGCGCTGTTTATAAATTGCTCAGCGCCACTCGACAGGGATGCTCGGATATTTGCGACTTCCTGAATGACCTGCTCAGGAATGCTTCCTTCTGTGTCAACAAGAAACTCGGGGAATTTGGCTCCCTCACGATCTAACCTACCCAACAACCGACTGATCTGCGCTAGTAGGCGCTTAATACTCGACGGTCTTAGGTTAGGAACAACTAAGTCAAAGTCTGTTATCGCATTAGAAATCTCGCTATTCGCTTCGGCTAAATGGCTATCAAACCTCTCACGATAGTTTGTCATGTTTACCACTCCAGCCAAGGCAGGAATATAGTGTCGCTGCTATACCGCGTTCACTCCGCCGCCACACCCGCATGTCCGAACATGTCGGCATGGCCCGCATCCTCGTTGGCCGCGTCCTTGGCCGCCTTGGCGTTCTGGCGGCGGTCGAAGCTCTCCCACACGTCGCCCCACTGGCCGCGGGTCGCCGCCTTGGAATATTCGGTGGCGCGCGTTTCGAAGAAGTTGGCATGCTCCACGCCGTTCAAGAGCGGCGCCAGCCAGGGGAGCGGGTGCTCCTCGATCAGGTAGATGGGCTTGAGGCCGAGCTGGCCCAGCCGCCAGTCGGCGATGTAGCGGATGTACTTCTTGATGTCCTTGGGCTTCATGCCCTCCACCGGCCCCATCTCGAACACGAGGTCGATGAACGCGTCCTCGATCCGCACCGTCTTCTGGCACATGTCGAGGATGTCGTCGCGCACCGTCGGCGTCAGGCACTGCCGCTCCTGGCAGAAGGCGTGGAACAGGCGGATGATGCCATCGCAATGCAGGCTCTCGTCGCGCACAGACCACGACACGATCTGGCCCATGCCCTTCATCTTGTTGAAGCGCGGGAAGTTCATCAGCATGGCGAAAGAGGCGAACAGCTGCAGCCCCTCCGTGAAGCCGCCGAACATGGCCAGCGTGCGCGCGATGTCCTCGTCCGTGTCGACCCCGAAGCGGTCGAGATAGTCCACCTTGTCCTTCATCTCCTTGTACTGGAGGAAGGCGGAATATTCGCTCTCGGGCATGCCGATCGTGTCGAGCAGGTGGCTGTAGGCGGCGATGTGGACCGTCTCCATGTTGCTGAACGCGGCCAGCATCATCTTGATCTCGGTCGGCTTGAACACGCGGCCATATTTCTCGTGGTAGCAGTCCTGCACCTCCACGTCGGCCTGGGTGAAGAAGCGGAAGATCTGGGTGAGCAGATTGCGCTCGTGGTCGGTCAGCTTCTGCGCCCAGTCGCGGCAATCCTCGCCCAGCGGCACCTCCTCCGGCAGCCAGTGGAGCTGCTGCTGGCGCTTCCAGAACTCGAACGCCCAGGGGTATTCGAACGGCTTGTAGGTGCGGGAGGCCTGGAGCAGGGACATGGGCGCGCGTTTCCTCTGAGGGCGATATGTGGGGGAGGCTAGGCCGCCCGGCCACAATGTCTAGCGCTTTTAAATGCCCGAAGGTGACGCAGGTTCAGGAACCCGGCGCGCCGGGCCGCGGCCGAAGCCGGCGAGCAGGGTCAGCCTCCGCGCCACCGTCCAGCGCCACAGCAGCCATGGCCCGATGACACCGATGGCGGTGGTGAGCGCCAGCAGCGGCACCGCCCCCACCTCCACGCCCGCGGCGCGAAGCGCGATGCGTAGGCCGGCGGAGAAGAGCGTATGCGCGAGGAAGATCGCCATGGACGCGCGGCCGAGCGCGGCGAGCGGCGCGCCCGCGGGTCCCTCCGCCGCCAGCATGGACACCGCCACCGTGCCGAGCGCGCCGGAGAAGGCGAGCAGATAGAGCCGCAGCAGCCCCGTCGCGGCCGGCGCATCCCACAGGAAGATGAGCGCGAACATGGCCCAGCCGGCGGCCGCCACCGCCACCTGGCCGCGCCGGCTCCGCGCCAGCCGGGCGAGCGCGCCCGCGCCCAGCGTGCCCGCCGCCGTGATCGGCAGGAAATAGAGGATGCGCCCCGCAATCGGCGCGGTGCCGATCGTCCACGCCACCGCCGCCCCCGCCAGCGCCACGGCCACGAGCAGCGCGCGCCGGGGCAGCGCCGCGCACGCGATCAGCTGCACGAAGAACAGGCAGTAGAGGAACCAATATTGCTCGATCGGGCGGAAGGCGATGGCGAGGAGGTCGGCGGGCGCCAGCGGATGATGGACGAGGCGGCCGACCGCCAGCTTCACCGTGCCGTCCGCCAGCGACCAGAGGAGGTAGGGGTAGGCGACCGTCAGCAGCTTGTCGGCGACGAAGCGCGTCCGCCCCTTCGCCACCGACCGCTCCAGGAACAGGCCGGCGAGCAGGAAGAAGAGCGGCATGTGGAAGGCGTAGATCAGCGCGTCCTGCCACCCGATCCAGCGCGGCACCGCCGCCCCGTCGGCCGGCAGCAGCCCGCGCAGCGCGTGGCCGTAGACCACCAGCAGGATGCCGATCCCGCGCGCCGCGTCGACCCATTCCGCACGCGGCGCGGCGCGGGTGCGCGTGACCGCGATCGCTTCGGTCACGCCCATGCGGCTTTCCCGCCCTCCAAGCGTTCGCGCCGCGTCATCACCCGAGGAGAAGAAGCATGGTCGATCTGTCGCAGGTGCAGGAGCATATGGAGATCATCGGCGCGGACGGCGTCCACGTCGGCACGGTCGACAAGGTGGAGGGCGACCGCATCAAGCTGACCAAGCACGATACGCCCCTGGGCGCGGTGGGCGAAGAGGAAGGCGTGCCGCAGGCCGGCCACCGCTATATCGGCCAGGGGCTGGTGGCGACGGTGGAGGGCGACCAGGTGCGCCTGTCCGCCAATGCCGACGTCGCGGTGACGTTCGAGGAGGAATAAGGCCGCGTCCGGCCTGCCGCCCCGGCGGCGGGCCGGCGAGCGTGGGCGCGTGGGGCGAGAACTCCTTTCCATCACGCGCCCACACTCCACCTCTTTGGTTACGGAACCGTAGCGGGCGGGCCCGCGGCGCACCATGCCGCACCGGCTTGGCCCCGATTTTCCGCTGTTGCCGCGCAGGAGCGCTCCTTTCCATGCAGGACGAGCCCGATCCGCTGGCCTTGCGGGCGGAGATGATCGAGCTGATCGGCGCTTCGTGGCGCACGCAGGTGGCGGGCACGGCCGCGCGGCTGGGCGTGCCGGCGCAGCTGGCGGACGGCCCGGTGTCCGCCGCCGCCGTGGCCGACGCGATCGGCTGTCCGACCGGCCCCGTGTGTAGGCTGCTGCGCGCGATGTGCAGCTTGGGCCTGGCGGTGCAGGTCGATAGGGACCACTTCGCCTCGACGCCCAAGGCGATCTGCTGCGCGCGGACGTGCCCGGCTCGCTCCACGGCCTCGCGCTGTCGTGGACCGACCGGCTGTGGCGGGCGTGGGGCGGGCTGGAGGCGGGCGTGCGCACCGGCCGGCCGCAGGTGCCCTCGGGCGCGGAAGGCTTCGCCGGCATGGCCGACCGGCCGGCGGAGGCGGCGATCCTGAACCGGAGCCAGGCCGACCGCAGCCGCGGTGCCGCGGCAGAGGCGGTGCGCGTGTTCGACTTCGCGCGCTTCACCGACGTCATGGACGTGGGCGGCGGCTATGGCACGGTGCTGGCCGCGATCCTGCGCGCCAACCCCCAGGCACGGGGCGCGGTGTTCGACCTGCCCTATCTGGCGGACGGCTTGATGGCCTTCCAGGCGGCGGAGGGCACGGCCGACCGCGCGCGCTTCGTCGGCGGCAGCTTTTTCGACGGCGTGCCCGCCGGCCCAGACTGCTACGTGCTGAAGAGTATCCTGCACGATTGGGACGATACCGATGCTGCGGCGATACTGCGCAATATAGCCGCAGCATCCGCGCCCGGCACGACGGTGATCGTGATCGAGCAGGTGCTGCCGGAGATCGCGGACGACGATCCGCTGCTGCACTCCGCCTTCCGCACCGACCTCACCATGCTGCTCGGCACGGGCGGGCGCGAGCGGACGGAGGCCGAGTTCCGTACGCTGCTGGCGGGCGCCGGGCTGTCGCTGGTGGCGCTCCATCCCAACCGGTCCGAGTTCGTGGTGCTGGAAGCGCGGGTGGACTGACGGTCGTGGCGCGCAACCCTTACTATCAGGGGCCGGCGAGCGACCATTTCGATGGCGTGCGCTTCTTCAATCCCGGCGAGCCATCGACCGACCGCAGCCTGCGTGCGCTGCTGCGCTGGAAGCTGGCGGGCGCCGCCGCGCGCTGGCCGCGATCGGTGCCGGTCACGCCCGCCAAGCCCGAGGCGCGCGTGACCGCGCTGCGCGTCACCATGGTGGGCCATTCTTCCACGCTGATCCAGGCGGGCGGCCGCAACATCCTGACCGACCCGGTCTGGTCGGAGCGGGCGAGCCCATTCTCCCGCGTCGGGCCGCGGCGCGTGACCGCGCCCGGCATCGCGTTCGACGATCTGCCGCCGATCGACGCCGTGCTGCTGAGCCACTGTCATTACGACCATTTGGACGTGGCCACGCTGGCCCGCCTCCACGCCGCCCACGCGCCGGTGATGGCGATGCCGCTCGGCAACGACGCGATCGTGCGCGCGGCCGTGCCCGGCGCACGCTGCGTTGCGGGCGACTGGTGGGACCGGCTGGAGCTGCTGCCGGGCCTGGCGACCACGCTCACGCCCGCGATCCACTGGGCGAACCGCTGGCCCAGCGACGTGCGCATGGCGCTGTGGGCCGGGCATTACCTCCACACGCCCGCGGGCAGCATCTGGTTCGCGGGCGATACGGGCTATGGCGACGGGGAGATCTTCTCGGCCATCGCCGCGCGGCTCGGCGCGCCGGACGTGGCCCTGATACCGATCGGCGCCTATGAGCCGCGCTGGTTCATGGCGGCGCAGCATTGCGACCCGGCGGAGGCGGTGCGCATCTTCGGCCGGGTCCGCGCGGCGCGCGCGCTCGGCATCCATTGGGGCACGTTCCAGCTGACGGACGAAGCGCGCGACGCACCCGTCCACGCGCTCGCCGCCGCGCTGGCGGAGGCGGGCGTGCCGGCCGAGCGCTTCGAAGCCGCGCAGATGGGACAGGCCTATGATCTGGCGGTGGAGGCGTAGCGGCCGAACCCGCTTCTCGTCGTTCCCGCCTGCACGGGGACGACGAGGGAAGGAAGGGAATGCAACTAGGGTAGGTTCTCGCGCAGCAGCGTTGCCGCGCCCAGCAGGCCGGGCTGCGGATGCACGATCAGCGCCAGCGGCAGACCGCGCATGGCTGTCTCGAACCGACCCTTGGCGGTGAAGCGCGCGAGCAGGGGGGCGAGGTCGCGGTCGGGCGCCAAGCGCGGCAGGACGCCGCCCGCCAGCACCACCGCCGCGGCGCCGTGGGCGAGCGCCATGTCACCCGCGAAACCGCCGAGCAGCATCAGCCAACGGTCGAGCGCGGCCGCGGCATGCGCGTCCTCCCCGCCCAACGCAGCTTGCCACAAGGGTACAGGGTGAGGCGGCACGATCGCGCGGCCCTCCAGCTCCGCCAGCGCCACATAGACCTGCACCAGCCCCGGCCCGGAGATCAGCCGCTCGGCCGAGACACGGGGATAGCGTCCGCCGACGAAGCGCAGGATGTGCGCGTCGATCGCGTCCGCGGGAGCGAAGCCGATATGCCCGCCCTCGCACGCGATCACGTGCGCCGCCTTGTTCCGCCGCAGCAGCATGGCGACCCCCAGGCCCGACCCCGGACCTACCACCGACACCATGCCGTCGGGCGGCAGGCCGGCGGGCCCCGCCAGCGGGCGCAGTTCATCGGGCGCGAGTTCGCCGACGCTGCGCGCCACCGCCTCGAAGTCGTTGAGCAGCGCCACCCGCGCAAGCCCCAGCCGGTCGGCCAGCCCGGCGGTGCGCAGAACCCAGGGATTGTTGGTGAGCTTGATCTCGCTGCCCGCGATCGGCGAGGCGAGCGCGAAGGCGCCCACCTGCGGCCGTTCCGGCAGGCGCGCGGCGTAGCTGGCGAACGCCGCCTCGAAGCTGGCGAAATCCGCGGTGCTGAGCGTCGCCTGCTGCGCGAGCGCGATTCTGGCGCCGTCCACTGTCGCCACCGCGAAGCGCGCGTTGGTTCCGCCGATGTCGGCCACCACGCCGATGGTCATGCCGGTGCCCGCATCCTGTTGCGCATGGGGGCATGCCTGGGAAGCGGCGCCCGCCGCCGTCAAGCGCTTTCGCTCGGGGCCCGCTCAATGCGCGACGCGCGTCACCGCATACATCAGCGCCAACCCCCCGATGCTGGCGAGCGTGGTGCGCAGCCGGGGATCGAGCGCAAAGCTGCGCGGCATGAGCTCGCACGCGCCGATATACAGGAACACGCCGGCGAACGCCGCCAGCAGCGGCGCCAGCAGGGCCGCCGGCACCGCGATGGCGAGGCCCAGCAGCACGCCCACCAGCGGCGCCGCCCCGTTCAGCACCAGCCAGCGCCGCGCCGCCTCCTCCGACCGGGCGGCGAGGCACAGGCTGACCGTGTTGACGCCGTCCGCCACGTCGTGGGTCAGCACCGCCAGCGCGACGAGCCACCCCACGGACCGGTCGATCTGGAAGGCGACGCCGATGCCCATCCCGTCCATCAGGCTGTGCAGCGTCAGCGTCGCCGGGCCGAGATGCCCGTGCCAGGCGGGCGGCAGCCACGCCGCGCGCGCCAACCCGCGCTCCAGCAGCATGTAGAGCGCGAGGCCGAACGCCACCGCAGCAAGCGGGCCGTGCACGTCGCGGTCGGCCGCGAGGCGGATCGCCTCCGGCACGAGATCGAACAAGGCGACGCCCACGACGACGCCCGCGGTCAGGCCGAGCACCACGCTGATCCGCCGCCGCAGCCGCAGCGCGAGCAGCCCGCCCGCCAGCGTCGCCAGCGTGGCCGCGAGCCCGAAGGCGAGTGGGGCCACGCTCATTGCAAGGGCGCCCAAGAAACGGGGGCAGGGCCGGGGGGTAGCGCCATCGCCGCCCCGCTAGGTCATAATGTATCACCAGCACAAGCGCCGCAGGCTGGCCTCGCGGCCGTTATCGCGTCATGGTGCGCGGCATCTGCCGTTCAGGGGAGTTCCGATGCCCAGCCGACCGATCCTCGCGCTCCTCGCCCCGCTGGCGATCGTTGCCGCAGCGCCCGCGGCGGCGCCGTCCCCGGCACTCAAGGCGGCGGTTCAGGCGCCGACGCGCAAGCCCGCCAACGTCGCGCGCGACCGCGACCGGCACCCGGCCGAGACGCTCGCCTTCTTCGGCATCCGCCCCGGCGACCATGTGGTCGAGCTGTGGCCGTTCAGCGGTTGGTATACCGAGATCCTGGCGCCTTACCTGTCCAAGGGCGGCGGCAAGCTCACCGTCGCCTCCCCGCCCGGCGCCTATGCCGATCAGATCGCCAAGCTGCTCGACGGCGATCCCGGCACGTACGGCAAGGTGCGGCGCGCCGCCTTTCCGACCGCACTTGGCGGCACGCCCGTGCCGCCGAACAGCGCGGACGCCGTGCTCACCTTCCGCAACGTCCACAACTGGCGCATGGGCTATCGCGCGCCGGACAAGGCGGACTATTCGGCGCAGGCGTTCCGCGAGATCTACGCCATGCTGAAGCCCGGCGGCGTGCTGGGCATCGAGGACCATCGCCTGCCCGAAAACATGGACACCGCGCGCGAGACGAGCAGCGGCTACCTCAAGCAATCCACCGTGCGCCGGCTGGCGGAACAGGCGGGCTTCCGCTTCGCCGGCGCGAGCGAGGTCAACGCAAATCCGCGCGACACGCACGACCATCCCAAGGGCGTGTGGACCTTGCCGCCAAGCTTTGCGGAAGGCGACAAGGATCGCGCGCGCTATGCCGCGATCGGCGAGAGCGACCGCATGACGCTGAAATTCGTCAAGCCGCGCTGACGGGGCGGCGTACAAGCCGGGCTGTGGCCGCGCTGCCCGGATAGATGCCCTCCGCCGCCGTCGGTGGGGTTCATCCACAGGGGAGGCCCGCGTCGCATGGCCGCGGACGGCCGGCGGCGCGCAACGCGCCGGTCGGACCAGCGCGGGATGCCCGCGGCGGCGCACGCTGCGTCCGGGCCGCCGGCCCGGACGTCGCAATGCGTCCTCCGGCGGGACGGGCGGCTCAGGCCTTCTTGGCGCTCAGATGTGCGCTCAGGAACTTGTTCATTTCAAACATGCTGGCCGACTTCTTGCCGAAAATCTTCTGCAGCTTGTCGTCCGCATTGATCTGCCGGCGGTCCTTGGCGTCCTGAAGATCGTTCTTCTTGATATACTCCCACACCTTGCTCACCACCTCGCTGCGGGGCAGGTCGTTCTTGCCGACGATCTCGGCCAGGTCGGGCGACGGGGTCACCGGCGCGGTGATGCCGCCGCGTGCGCCGCCTGCGGGCTTGCCGGTCGACTTGACCTTCTTTTCCGCGGCCTTGGTTTCGTCCTTGCCACGCTTTTCCGCCGTTCGTGCCATGATCTTCTCCGTTGCTGCTCCGATCGCGCAACGCACGCGACCCCTGTTTCGGTGCCGCCGGCACCGGCGCTTGTCGCCTTGCCCTTGCGCGTCGGCGAGCCTGATCAAGGCACCAACGCCAATCCAGGTCAAGTCGTTGCGCTGCCGAACGGGACGCGGCGCGCCCGTGCGGCTTGTCCGGCCCGGCCCGCTGCGGCACAAGGCGGAGCCGTGCCGAGCAACGCCTGCCCCCGCGCCCGGCGCGGAGTGGAGGAGCCTGAGCATGAGCCGCTACCAGTGCCGCGTCGACCCGGAACGGGTGGTCGCGATCGACATCCACACGCATGCCGAAATCTCGTCGCGCGCGCCCCGCGATCCGTGTGCGGTCCAGTTCGACGAGGCGATGGAGCAATATTTCAAGACGATGCACCGGCCGAGCATCGCCGAAACCGCCGATTATTATCGCGAGCGGCGCATGGCGGCGGTGATCTTCACCGTCGACACGGAAGCGGAGATGGGCCTGACCCGCATCGCCAACGAGGAGGTGGCCGAGACCGCCGCGGAGCACGCCGACGTGCTGATCCCGTTCGCCTCGATCGACCCGCACAAGGGCAAGATGGGCGTGCGCGAGGCGGTGCGCATGATCGAGGACTATGGTGTCCGCGGCTTCAAGTTCCACCCGACCGCGCAGGGCTTCTACCCCAACGACCGGCTGGCCTATCCGCTCTACGAGGTGATCCAGGCGGCGGGGCTGCCCGCCTTGTTCCATACCGGCCAGACGGGGGCGGGCGCGGACGCCCCCGGCGGGATGGGACTTCGCCTGAAATATTCCAATCCCATGTACCTCGACGATGTCGCAGCCGACTTTCCGGACATGGACATCATCATGGCCCACCCGTCCTTCCCCTGGCAGGACGAGGCGCTGGCGGTGGCGACGCACAAGCCGCGCTGCTACATCGACCTGTCCGGCTGGAGCCCCAAATACTTCCCGGCGAACCTCGTCCAATATGCCAATACGCTGTTGAAGAAGCGCGTGCTGTTCGGCTCCGACTTCCCGGTGCTGACACCCGATCGCTGGCTGGCGGATTTCGAGGCGATCGCGATCAAGCCGGAGGTGCGGCCGCTGATCCTGAAGGACAATGCGGTGCGGCTGCTGGGCCTGTAGCTCCTCCCCTTGCCGGGGAGGAGCTCCGGATCAGAACTTCACGCCCAGGCGGAGGTACCATTCGGCCGGGCGGCTGTAGGTGCCGTAGATCTGCCCGCCCGCGAGCTGCGCCTGGCCGGTCACGAGGTAGCGTTCGTCCGTGACGTTGGTGCCGCCCGCGGTCAGGCTCCAGCGCCCGCCCGGCTCCTGGTAGGTCAGGTTCACGTCGAGGATGTCGGTCGTCGGCCGGTCGAGCAGGAAGGTGCCCTCCGTGTCGTTCTTGAGCGGGGTCGTGTGCGTGAAGTTGGCGAGCGCGATCAGCTTGCCGCGGCTGCCGAGGTCGATCTGGTAGCGGGGCGAGATGTTGAACTTCCAGTGCGGCGTCTTGGGCAGCGAAATGCCCTTGGCCACGCCCGCCTGCAGCGCGTTGGGCGGCACCACCGCCGGCCCATCGACGCTGGTATAATAAGCGTCGAGATAGCCGACCGACCCTGTCAGCGTGAAGCCGCGGATGAACGCCGCCACCGCCTCGACCTCGAAGCCCTTGATGCGCGCGTCGCCCGCATTCTGCACGACGGGCGACACGCCCTGCTGGAAGTTGAGCTGGATGCCGGTGTAGCGGGTGGTGAAGGCGGCAGCGTTGAGCTGCAGGCGCCGGTCGAACAAGGTCGACTTCACGCCGAGCTCCCACGTGGTCGCCTTCTCCACGCCGAAGCCGGGCGCGGTCGGCAGCGGGTTCGAGAGGCGCGTGGTGTAGCCGCCCGTCTTGTAGCCCTTGGACCAGGAACCGTAGACCAAGAGGTCCCGGCCGGGGTGGAGCTGGAGCCCGAGCTTCGGCGCGAAGTTGTTGAACGACTTCTTTTGCACGCCGGCGATGTAGTAACGCAGCGGCTGGCCCGGATTGGGAAAGCCGGCGGCGATGCGGCACTGCTCGCTGATCGGGTTGGGCGACAGCGACTCGCAGCCCGGCACGCCGAGGAAGTTCAGGATCTTGTAATTCAGCCCGTTGACGTCACCCTGGAAGCCTTCGAACTTCTTGTTTTCGCGCGTGAAGCGGCCGCCGACGGTGAAGCTGACGAGGTCAATCGGGCGATAGTCGATCTGGCCGAAGGCGGCGAAGTTCTGCGTCGACAGGTTGTTCGGCCCATCCACCTGCAGGATGCCCTCCGCGAAGGTGACGTAGTCATGCAGGTCGCCGCTTTCGTTGAAGTAATAGCCGCCGAGCACGAAATTGAGCTTCTTGTCGAGCGCGGAGCCTAGCAGCTGCACTTCCTCGCTATACTGCTTCTGGTTGAGGCTGAAGCTGGTGGCGAGGAAGGTGAGCGGCGAGTTGTCGAGGTCCTGGCCGACCTTCCAGTGCAGCTCGCGATAGGCGGAGATCGACTTCAGCGTGATCGTGTCGGAAAGCTCGTAGCTGATCGTGCCGTTCAGGCCCCAGTTGGTCAGCTTCTGGAAATTGTTGCCGGTGGCGTAGCTGCGGTCGATGCCCGGCGCGATGAAGCGGTCGTCATAGGGCAGGCGGTTGTTGTTGGGGTTCGCGTCGACGTTGACGCCGAAGAGGGGCGCGAGGCCGACCAGGCTGTCGACGCTGCCGCGCGGCTGGGCATAGGCGAAGGAGGGCGGGCCGTTGCCGCAGCCGGTCGACTGCCCTGCGATGGCGCAATTATAGGTGCCGGCGAAGACGTTGAAGGCGTTGCCGTTGCCGCCGGGCAGCGACGGCACCGTCTTGATCACCTTGTTGGCGATCTGCTCCTGGTCGATGCGGCTATAATCGGCGCCGCCGACGAACTTCAGGCGGCCACCATTGTCCCATTTGATCTTGCCGCGCAGGTTGTAGACGTTGTCGCCGCCCTCGCGGCCCAGGCCCGTGCGATCGTAGCCCGCGGCGTTGAACGACGTGCCGGGATCGAACTGGTAGGCGGACGCGCCGGGGAAGGGGATGCGCTTCAGGTAGCCGTCGCGCCGCTTCACGGAGAAGGAGACGGACGAGGAGAGCTGGTCCGTCAGCGGCACGTCCATCGTGCCGCGCGCCTGGAACAGGCGGAAGCTGCCCGTGGTGATGTCGCCCGTGAAGCGGAAATCGCGGCCGGGATCGTGCGTGACGATGGAGATCGCGCCGCCGATCGTGTTGCGGCCGAACAAAGTGCCTTGCGGGCCCTTTAGCACCTCGATCCGCTCGACGTCGGGCAGCTCTTGGTTCGCGCCGACCGACCGCGCGAGATAGACGCCGTCGAGATAGATGCCGACGCCCGGGTCGATGTTGAACGCGAAGTCGTTCGAGCCGATGCCGCGCACATAGGCGGCAAGCACGGACGAGGAGCCCGAGAAAGGCGTGCCTGCGTCCAGCGTGACGTTGGGGGCGAGATTGGACAGCGCCGCCACCGTGGTCACCGCACGTTCCTGCAAAGCGGTGGAGGTGAAGGCGGAGATCGCGATCGGCACGTTCTGGACGTTCTCCGCGCGCTTCTGCGCGGTGACCACGATCTCGGCGATGCCCGTTTCGGCGCCTTCGGTGGGGGCCGACCCTTGCGTGCCATTGGCGGCGCCGCCCTCCGTCGCGGGCGGCGCGTTGGTGCCGGGTGCGGCCACCGTGTTGCCGGCCTCCTGCGCCTGGGCAGTCGACGCCAGCGCGAGCCCCAGCGCCACGGCCGAGACGGAACGGCACAATCCTCTCATCGCAACCTCCCCTGTGCCGGCCCCGCTTTGCGTGCGGTTTGCCGGGCCGCAGATCATGGCTGACCCGCCACCGTGCCGCTTGGACGCAAGCGCAGGCCGAGATGGACTAAGGCGAAGTCGCCACCCTGTGGCCCGCGCGCCACGCCACAGGGCTCACGCCGAAGCGGCGACGGAAGCGGCGGCTGAAATAAGCGCTGTCGTTGAAGCCGAGATCGAAGGCGAGCGCGGTGACGCTGCGGCCGGCCGGGCCGCCGAGCAACTCGGCCGCGCGCAGCAGGCGGCGTTCCAGGATGTAGCCGCCGGGCGTCGTCCCCGCCGACGCGAACAGGTGCTGCACCCAGCGGGGCGACACGCCAAGCTCCGCCGCCAGCGCCGCGCCGCGCAGCTCCGGGTCGCCCAGCCGCGCATCAACTAGCCGACGCAGTTGCTGCAGGTCGTCGGGCGCGGGCGCAGGCGCCGATGTGCGCAGCGCCAGGGCCACGAGATCGAACAACACGTCGGCGACCGTCGCCTCCCAATCGGGATCGCCCGCTCCCGCATCGCCCTCGCGCCACAGCGACAGCACGAAATCGTGCAACAGGCGCACCGCCGGGAGCCTGCCCGCGACCGTGCGGCCGAAATGGTCGTCCAGGTCGGGCAGCCGCTGCTCCAGCGCGGCGCGCGGCGCCTGCACCACCAGCATCTCATGATCCTGCGTCGTGAGCTCCAGCGGCGCCGCGGTGGTGCAGATCGACAGGTCGCCCGGGCGCAGCACCTGCTCGCCGCGATGCCGCTGGCACACCATGCCGCGCCGCTGGAGGTGCACCACGATCTGCTCGTCCGCGCGCGGCGAGGCGGTGCGGCACACGCGCGACCCACGCGAGCGCGGCCGCGCCAGCACCAGTCCGCCCACCTGCCAGCGCGCCAGTTCCGCCTCGAACGGCGTTTCCGCATCCACCGTCATGCCGGGAAAGGTGGTGCGCGCGCACTGGTTCCAGTAATCCAGCCGCCGGTCGGGCGGCACCTCGCGCGTCGAGAAAAGCTGGATCGCCCCCACGTCCCACTCCTTGCCGGCGATCTGGATGTCGCCTGCGCCAGATCATACCGATCCGGCCCGGTCGTGGCTAGCGGCTCAGCCGAGGAGCGGCAGCAATGCGCCGACCCCGGCCAGCGCCAGCGTCGGGCGATCGCGCGGGGGCAGCGCGCCGAGCGTCTCCAGGCTGTTGAGGCCGCTCGCCACGCCGACTGACATTGCGCCGACCGTGTTGGCCATGCGCATCTCCAGCGCCGGATCGTCGCCCACCACGACCACGCGGCGGCGGTCGCGGCGGGGGACGCCCATCCTGTCGCAGGCGAGCGCGAAGCCTTCGCGCGACGGCTTGCCGAGCACCTTCGCCCGCTTGTGGGTGAGCGCGCTCAGCATGACGTTGATCGCGAAGGAGGAGCCGATCGCGCGGCCGCCCTTGGCCGCGAAGAAGGGCACATGGCTGGCGGTGAGCAGCGCGGCGCCGGCCCACAGATCCCGGCACGCCGCCTCCAGCGCGGGAAAGTGGAAGCCGCGATACCAGGCGGAATAGACGGCGGAGACACCGTCCGCCGCCTCGTCGGGGCCGACCACCTCCACGCCCGCGTCGCGGATCGGCAGGTCCACGTCCGGATCTCCCAGCACGCGCACGCGGGCATGCCCGTTGGCGGCGAGCCACGCGGCGGCGACGGTGGTGGGCGTCATCAGCTCGTGATCGGCCACGTCGAAGCCCGCGCGGCGCATGGAGGCGGCGAGCAGCGGCGGCGGCTTGGCCGATCCGTTGGTGAACACGCGGAACGGCACGCCCTGACGGCGGAGTTCGGCCAGCAGGTCGACGGCGCCCGGCAGCGCCACATGCCCGCCGCTTGCATGGTCGCCCAGCGCCAGCGTGCCGTCGAGATCGAAGATGAAGCCCGCGGCGCCCGCGATCCGGTCGTCCGTCACAGCGACGCCCCCGCATGGAGGGCGAGGCGCAGGCCCGGCCGCTCCACCACCAGATCGCGCGCAGCGGGCCGCGCGGCGAGCTGCTTCAGCAAGGCCAGGATCGGTGCCGCCTCGGGCGTGTAGCTGCCGCGCGCCGGGCCGGCGGCCTGCATCGCGTCCACCTGCTCGCCCGGCATCACCGCGCGCAGCAGAAATTCCTCGTCCGGCAGGCTTTCCCCGAAGCGGCGGCGCAGATCGGCGAGCGTCGGGAAGTCGGGTTCGGCTGCGATGTCGCGCGCGCGGGGCCGGTCGAGGATCGCGTCTTCGACGGCCTTGTCCACCGGCGCGGTCGGCCGCCCGAACTTGCCCAGCACGTAGCGGATCACCTGGTCGGACACCTGCGCATAGCGGGCTTGCCCGATGACGTTAAACAAGGCCTGGCTCATGACCATCTGCGGAAAGGGCGTGACCATGATCGGCGAGCCCAGCTCGTCGCGCACGCGCTCCGTCTCCGCGACGACGTCGGCGAAGCGGTCGCCCAGCTTCAGCTCCTCCAACTGGCGTCGCGTGGTGGTCATCACGCCGCCCGCAATCTGATGGCGCAGGAAGCTCGCGTCGAACGCCTGGGGCGTGCCGGCGGGCAGGCCCTCGGCGGCGGCGAGGCGGTGCCAGTAGCCCGTCAGCCTGGCCAGCACCGCATCGTCCACGTCGACCGAGTGGCCCGCCTCGCGCAGGTTGGCGACCATGCGCGTCGCCTCGGGCAGTGAACTGCCCTCGCCCAAGGGGCCGATCCCGACATGCACCGTGTCGACATGGCCCGACGCCACCGCCTCCAGGCTGGTGAGCGGGCCGTAGCCGATGGTGCAGTGCGCATGCACCTCCAGCGGCTTCGCGCCGATGCGCGCCTTCACCGCGGGGGCAAGCGTGCGCATCCGCTCGGGCGACATCAGTCCGCCGGGGTCCTTGAGGTAGAACAGGTCTATGTCGGGGCTGGCCGCCAGCTTGCCGGCGAAGTCGGCGTAGAAGGCGTCGTCGTGGACGGGCGACAGCGTGAAGGTCAGCGCGGCCATCACCTCCGCCTCGCCCTCCTCCTTGGCGACCTTGGCCGCCTGCAGCACGGACCCCACGTCGTGCATGGGATCGAGCATGATGAAGCGGCGGATGCCGCACGCCTGCAACCGGCGGTAGACCAGCCGCATGAACTCGGGGTCGGCCTGCTGCCATGCGATGAAGCGGAGCCCCGTGGTGATGTACTGCAACGGCGTGCGCGGCATCGCGGCGCGCATGCGGCGGATGCGCTCCCACGGGTTCTGCTGAAAATAGCGCACGGCCACCGCCATGTGGCTGGACGAGGTGAAGTCGATCGCGCGAAAGCCGGCGCGGTCGGTCAGCCCGGCAATCTCCAGCATGTGGCCGGTGTGGAGGCCCGTCGCCCCCCACAGGCTCTGGTTGCCGTCGCGCATCGACACGTCGACCAGGCGGACGTCAGCCATGCGCGAGGCCCCCGAAGAAACGCGTGTCCACGCCGCCCGTGATGAAACGCGGGTCGGCGGCGATGCGGCGGTGCAGCCCTTGCGTGGTATGCACGCCCTCAATCGCCATGGTGTCGAGCGCCGCGGCGAGCCGTGCCACGGCGGCGGGACGATCGTCGCCGCGCACGATCAGCTTGCCGATCAGCGAGTCGTAGAAGGGCGGCACCTTGCCGCCGTTGCCCACGTGCGTGTCGACGCGGATGCCGGGGCCGGCGGGCCAGGCGGCGCGCGTCACCGTGCCGGGGGAGGGGCGGAAATCGGCGTCCGCATCCTCCGCATTGATGCGCACCTCGATCGCGTGGCCCGCCAGTCGGATCTCGTCCTGGCGCAAACCGAGCGGCTGGCCGTCCGCCACCAGCAATTGCTGCTCGACGAGATCGATGCCCGTCACCGCCTCCGTGACGGGATGCTCCACCTGGATGCGCGCGTTCATCTCCAGGAAGAAGAAGTCGAACGTGTCGGCATCGACCAGATATTCGACGGTGCCGGCACCCCGGTAACCGAGATGCTCGGCCAGCCTGACCGCGCTCGCCTGCAAGGCGTGGAGCCGATCGGGCGGGATGCCGGGCGCGGGCGCTTCCTCCACCAGCTTCTGGAAGCGGCGCTGGATGGAGCAGTCGCGCGTGCCGAGATGGATCGCGCGCGTGCCGTCGCCCAGCACCTGCACCTCCACATGCCGGCCGCGGCCGATGAAGCGCTCCACATAGACGCGCGCGTCGCCGAACGCCGCCTGCGCCTCCGCCATGGCGACGTCGATCGCGCCGTCGAGTTCGCCCGGCGCGTCCACGCGCTTCATGCCGCGCCCGCCGCCGCCCGCCACCGCCTTGATGAGGAGGGGGTAGCCCGTCTCCTCGGCACGGGTGCGCGCGGCCGCCTTGTCCGCCGCCTCGCCGCCCGGCACCACGGGCAGGCCGGCCGCTACGCCCACCGCGCGCGCGCGCAGCTTGTCGCCCATCGCCTCCAGGCTCGCCACGTCCGGCCCGACCAGCGCAATGCCGGCGGCCGACAGCGCACGCGCGAAGCCTGCATTCTCCGACAGGAAGCCGTAGCCCGGATGCACCGCATCGGCTTGGGACTCGACGGCGGCGGCGACCACGCGCTCGACCGACAGGTAGCTGGCGGCGGACGGCGCGGGGCCGATCACCGCCACCTCGTCCGCCTGCAGCGCGGGCAGGCTGGCGCGGTCCGCCTCCGACACGCCCAGGATGGTCGTCATGCCCAGCCGGCGCGCGGTGCGGATGACGCGGAGCGCGATCTCGCCGCGGTTGGCGACGAACAGGCGGCGGATCATGGGGTCACGCGCAGCAGCACCGCGTCCGCATCGACCTGCGCCGCATTGCCGACGACGATCGCCGCCACCGTGCCGCTGGTGCCCGCATGGACCGGGTTCATCAGCTTCATCGTCTCGACGATGCCGACCACCGTGTCGGGCCCGACCCGATCGCCCACCTCCACGAACGGCGGCGCGCCCGGTTGCGGCGCGCGGTAGAAGGTGCCGGGCAAGGGCGCGCGTACGGCCGCGCCCTCACCCTCATCCACGGGTGCGGTCGCGGCATCGACCGCGACCGGCGTCGGCGGCGCGTCGGCGGCCTGCCAGTCCCACTCCTGCGTCCAGCCGCCGCCCTCGCCCGCCGCACGCGCGACGCGTAGGCGGAAGCGCGTGGTGGCGATGTCCAGCCGGTCGTAAGCGCCGCCGTCGAGCAGGGCCACGATCTCCGCCACGTCGTCGGGCGACAGGGGAAGGTCTGCGCTCATGCCCGGATCAGCTCGCGTGTCGCCGCCACGATCGCGTCGGCAAAGGCGGGGTCGTTGAAATGCGCGTCCACCACCTGCAACGGTACCTCCTGCGGCAGCTTTTGTGCCAAGCGATCGGCGAAGGGGCGGGTGAAGCCGGGCTCGTGCAGGTGGCCCGCGGTGCTGTCGTGGCTGGAAAAGCCGCCCAGCGGCACGAACACGCGCACCGGCCCGGTCGCCTGCCCCGCCAGTTCGGCGATGTGGTCGGCGATGCGTTCCAGATGGTGCGGCTGCGTCCTGACCGCGGTCAGCGCCGGATTGTGGACGTGGTAGCGCGTGCCGGGGAAGGCCGCTTCCGCCTGCGCGATCGGGCCGCCGATGATGAAGTCGACATTGCCCGGCGCGAAGATCACGGGGATGCCGCGCTGCAAGGCCGCCCGGCCCCGCTCCGGCCCGCCCGCGCACAAGCCCCCGAACAGGCGATCGACCATCTCGGTCCACGACAGGTCGAGCACTGCGGCGACGTCGCGCTCGGCGGCGATCGCGTCCAAGGTCGGACCGCCCGTGCCCGAGGTGTGGAACACCATCACCTCGCACCCGTCCGCCTCTAAGGCTTCGCGGATGCGGCGGGTGGCGCCTTCGGTCGTGCCGAGCGTGCCGACCAGCACCAGCGGGCGTTCGGCCGCGGCGGCGGGATCGTAGCCGCGCGCCATGCCCGCGACGGCGAGCGCGGCGTTGCGGAAAACCTCGCGGCTGATCGAATTGAGCCCCGCGATGTCGGTGACGGACGCCATCATCGCGATGTCCTTCAGCCCGACATAGGGCGCGGTGAAGCCCGAGGCCATGGTGGAGACGATCAGCTTGGGCAGGCCATAAGGCAGCGCCTGCATCACCGTGCCGGCGAGCCCCGTGCCCATCGATCCGCCGACGGCGAGCACGCCCGATACGCGGCCCGCGGCCACCGCCTCCTGCGCGAGCTTCGCCGCCCCCGCGGTCATCACCGCCTGGCACTTGCCCTCGTGGCCGAGTGCGCGGACCGCCTCCAGCGGCATCCCGCCCGCTTCGGCGATCGCCGCGGGCCCGATCTCCGCCCCGCCCAGGTCGCGGCGCACGGAGGGATCGAGGTGGACGACGCCCACGCCCGCCGCCGCCAGCGTCTCGCGCAGGAACCGCGCCTCCTCGGGCTTGGTGTCCTGCGTGATGATCAGCAGCACCGCGGGATTGTTAGGCATGAGCCGCCTCTCCGATCGTGAAGCCTTCATAGCCGGCCGCGGCCACCTGCCGGCACCTGTCGCGATAGGGGCCGACGCCGCCGACATAGGGCATGAACACGGGCCGCCCGTCGCGCGCGCGGCCCTGGTACCAGGTGTTGGCGCGCGGGAAGAGCGTGGTCTGCGCGACCTGGTCCGCATGGTCGACCCAGGCATCCTCGGCCGCCTGTGTCGCCTCGATCGTGGCGGCGCCGCGCGCGCGCAGCGCCTCCATCGCGTCCGCGATCCAGTTCACGTGCTGCTCGATCGAGAGCACCACGTTGGACAGCACGGAGGGGCTGCCCGGCCCCGTGACGATGAACAGGTTGGGAAAGCCCGCGACGGCAAGGCCGAGATAGGTACGCGGCCCATCCGCCCACGCGTCGCGCAACGCGCGCCCGTCGCGCCCACGCAAGTCGATGGCGGCGAGCGCGCCCACCACCGCGTGGAAGCCCGTGGCGAACACCAGCACGTCGAGCGGGTAGGCGGTGCCATCCGTGACGATCCCGTCGGGCGTCACCTCGCGCACGGGCGTCTCGCGCAGGTCGACCAGCTCGACGTTGGCGCGGTTGATCGCGTCGAAATAGCCGATCTCGGCGCACAGCCGGCGCGCGCCGATGGGATAGCCTTCGGGCGTCATCCGTCGCGCCGTCTCGGCATCGCGGACCAGCTGCCTGATCTTGGCGCGCGCGAAGTCGGCGGCATGCGCGTTCGCCTCCTCGTCCACCAGCAGGTCGCTGTAGGCGCGCAGCAGGCCGGTAGAGCCCGCCGCCCACATCTCCTCGAACACCGCCTCGCGCGCTTGCGGGCTGTCCGCCTTGGCCGATCCCGGCCGCACCGCGCCGAAAAAGCCTAGGAACGACGCGCGCGCGCCCTCGCGCAGTTCGGCATAGCGCGCGTTGACGGCCTCCGCCTCCGCGTCGTCCAGCGGGCGGTTATTGGCGGGGACGGCGAAGCTCGGCGTGCGCTGGAACACGGTCAGGTGCGCCGCCTGCTCCGCCAGCTGCGGGATGGCCTGGATGCCCGAGGATCCGGTACCGACCACGCCCACGCGCTTGTTCGCGAGGTCGGGCGCCTGCTCCGGCCAGGCGGCGGTGTGCAGCACGGGGCCGGCGAAGCGGTCGAGGCCCGGCCAGTCGGGCAGCTTGGGCACGGACAAATTGCCCGTCGCCATGACGCAGAAGCGCGCCTCGATCGTGTCGCCGAGGTCGGTCCGCACCTGCCAGAGCTGCAGGTCCTCGCGCCACGTCGCGGCTTCCACCTTGGTGCCGAAGCGGATGTCGCGCCGCAGATCGAAGCGGTCGGCGACATGCTCCAGGTAGCGCAGGATCTCGGGCTGCGAGGCGTAGCGTTCGGTCCAGCGCCAGTTGCGCTCCAGCTCGGGCGAGAAG
>Ga0325400_1000731_pt1 | contig 25302 bp, 28 predicted proteins | sample PopdelMetagenome_2_FD_205662 | JGI IMG/M metagenome (GOLD analysis project Ga0325400, IMG submission 205662) | Populus deltoides microbial communities from Bellville, Georgia, United States - Xylem-PdKOR-R1 | ecosystem: Host-associated > Plants > Phyllosphere > Stem > Wood/Secondary xylem...
CGTCGGGGTTCGATTCCATCCTCGACAGGAACTTCTTGGCGCCGCCGAGCCCCAGGAAATGCGCCATGTAGAGGTCGGTGCCGGTCGCCTCGCGGCCGAGCGCGCCCTCGATCGCGTCCTTGTTGTCCGACGCGTGCTCGGCCGCCATCAGGCTGGCGGCCTGCGGGTCGGTGCGCAGCGCCAGGATCGCGGCGCGGGTGCCGGCATCGGCGACGCGGTTGCCCGGGCCGATCGCGTCGGCGGCCCAGCCCAGGCCGTGCTCGGCACCGTGCTTCTTTACCACCGCCAGCCAGCTCGATTCGATGAACTGGTAGAGCCCGGCGGCCGACGAGGTGCGGGCGCGGGCGTTGCTGTCGAACCCGGATTCGATCTTCGCCTGGCCCATCAGATAGTCGAAGTCGACGCCGGTGCGCGAGGCGGCGAGCTGTATCGCCGACTGGACGCGGGTCGCTGCGATGGAGGTGACCGTCATGCCCCGGGTAGGAGCAAGCGGCGTGCCAGATCGACATCTTGCCGGTCGGCCACTGTGCCCCCGACCGGGGAACGGCGTGCTGCCGGGCTCTAGATGCCGGGACCGGCCCGGCATGGCGACTTACGCGTAGGCGGCGACGAGCCCGGGGCGGTAGCCGGCATTGCCGCCCTCACCGGTCAGGGTTTGCAGGCGGCGGCGGACATTTGCCGCCATCAGGTTGGTGTAGATGCGCGCGGTCTCGTTCAGGCGGTTGGCCTCGTCGGCGAGCTCGCGCAGCTCGGGTCCGGCGGGGCCCGTGCCGGCGGCGGCGATCGCCTCGATCCCGGCAAGCTTCTCGGCGGTGGCGCGTTCCAGCGACGCGACGTCGTTGGCCTTGAGCGCCGCGATCTCGCGGTGGAGCGCGTCGATCACCCCGACCAGCGCGTCACGACGCTTCACGGCCGTTCCATTCGAGCTTGAGCGCGAGCAGCCGGTCGGCGATGGTCGCGGGCAGGATCGGAAAGGTGCCGGTCTGGATCGCGCGCTTGATGGTCGCGACACGGTCCTTGTCGACCGGGGCCGAGGCGGCGAGCGCCTTGGCGAGGCTGCCGGTGGAGGGGGCGCCGGTCGGGGCGGCGTCGGCCGGCACCGGCGTGGGTGACGCCGACGGACCGCTCGCCGGCGTCACGGAGGAGATCGGCGCGGTGCGCGCACTCCCTATCGATCTGATCGCGTCCACCATGCCTCAGCCTTTCGGCCTCCCTGTTCACGGGATCAAACGGCCAGCGGCGCGCGAGCTTTAGCATTTTTTCACTCGCCCCAGCCGGGCAGCGTCGCGCGGCCGGCGGCGAGCGCCAGCGCCTGGACGGGCGCCTTCGCGTCCTCCACGCGGACCAGCAGCCGCGCGCCCGCCGCGGCGTCGGCGAGCGCGATGCCCTCGCGCGCGATGGTGAAGCCCGGCTCGCCCGCCTCGATCACCACCGGGTCGCCGCGGCGGATCACCGGCGTCGCCTTCGCCGGGGACGCGACCGCGGCGACCGCCGGGGCGGCGGGCGTCGCGGCGGGCCGCGGGTTGGCGACCGGGACGAAGATGCGCCAGTCGGGGCCGGAACAGCTCGCCACCACCGCGTCGTGCGCCTCCGTCCGCCACGACAGCGCGACGGTGGGGCAGAGCGCGAGACGGAGGCGGGGATCGACGGGCGCGCGCGCGCCGCCCTCCGCCCCGATCGGGCGGCCGGTGAAGGCGGCGACCGCGCGGTCGAGCGCGGCGGTGTCCTGAAACCCCGAGGCGGCGGCGAGGAGGAGAAGGATCATGGCTGGTCTCTGGTGAAGGCGAGGGTCACGGTGACCGCGCGCGCGGGACCGCGACGGGCGGCGATGGCGAGGCGGGTCGGCGGCACCCCGGCGGCGACCAGCGCGCCGGCCAGGGCGCGGGCGCGGTCGGCGGCGAGGATGGCGGGGCTGCCGGTCGCGGGATCGGCATCGTCGGCCTCGCCGGTCAGGGTCAGCGTCACCCGGGGATCGCGGACCGCGTCGAGCGACCATGCCGCGACTGCGCGCGGCGGGCGGGGCAGCGCCGCGGAACCCGGTGCGAAGCCGGTCAGCGCGGCGGCGGCGACGGGCAGGGCGGCGGCGTCGTTGCCGAAGCCCGCGCGCATCGCGGCGCCGAGCCGGTCGCGGTCCAGCGTCTGAACGAGGACGAGGAAGCCGACCAGCAGCAGCGCGAGGTCGGCGAGGGTCACCAGCCAGGCCGGGCGCGTGGGGGCGGGATCGAACAGCGTGTCGGCGTAAAGGTCCGGGGTCACGCCGCCCTCGCGCCCGAAAGGTGGGAACCGTCGCGTCGGGGGGTCTCGCGATGGGCGAGCGCCACCAGCGGTGGTGCCAGCCGCGTGCGCTCGGCATGTTCGGTGCGTGCGGCGGTTCGCAGGCGGGCGGCGATTGGGCTCGCCACCAGATTGGCGAACAGCGCGCCGTAGAGGGTGGCGACCAGCGCCACCGCCATCGCGCCGCCGACCGCGGCGGCGTCGGTCATGGTCGCGAAGGCGGATGCGAGTCCGACCAGCGTGCCGACCATCCCCATCGCGGGGGCAAGGTCGGCGGCGGCGGTCCACGGCTCGATCGCGCGGAGGTGGCGGGCGGCGCGGGCGGCGTTGCGGTCGCCGAGAAGCCGTGCGACCGTGCCGGCGTCGGCACCGTCGACGATCGCGTGGATCGCGGCGGCGACATCGGGGTCGTCGATGACCGAGCGGTCGAGCGTCATGACCCCGTGGCCCCTGGCGATGCGTCCCTGCGCGGCGATCCGCGCGAGGAGCGGGGCGGCATCGAACGGCGCGCGCGCGAGGGTGCGCAAGGCGGCGAACGCGCCGACGATATCGGCGCGGCGCGCGCGAAGCAGCACGCCGAGCGCGGTGCCGCCGCCGACGATGGCGAAGGCGGTGGGATCGAGGAACCGGGTCCAGTCCATGCGGGAGTGGGTGTGCAAGGCGCGGGCCAGATGCGTGTCCCGTCGTCACCCCAGCGCAGACCGGCATCCACGTCTCTCCGGATCGGCGGTGTTTCCCGTCCTGAGAGACATGGACCCCAGCCTCCGCCGGGGGGACGGGGAAGGGGCGCGCGGTGACGGGACAGGGCCGTGGTGATGGGGAAGGGGCGTGGCGGCGGCGAGACCCGGCAAGCCTGCCGGCAACGGCAAGAGGTTGCCGGTCGGGGTCGCCGCTCCTTGCCGCCACGATGCCGTCGTCCTCATCCGCAGCGATTGGCACGGCCGTTGCAAAGCACCGATCGGCGCCACTGACGGCGCGGGAGAACGGGCCCATGTCGGGCGATACGCTGTTTGGGGTTCACGGGGCCGCGCTGGCCGTCAGGTCGCAACGGATGGGCGTGCTCGCGTCCAACATCGCGAACGCCTCCACCCCCGGCTACAAGGCCAGGGACATCGACTTCACCGCCGCGCTCGCCGCGCAGGAAGGGGCGGGGACGATGGATGCCGCGACGCTGTACCGCGTGCCGCTGGAGCCGTCGATGGACGGCAACACGGTGGACCTCAGCCAGGAGCAGACCGCCTTCGCCGAGAACGCGGTCCAGTACCAGACGACGCTGTCGTTCCTGAACGGGCGGATCGGCCAGATCACCCGTGCCCTGAAGGGGGAGTGAGGCGATGGGCACGCAACCGCTCAGCATCTTCCAGGTCTCGGGCCGTGCCATGTCGGCGCAGCTCGTCCGGATGAACACCACCGCGTCGAACCTCGCCAACGCCGGCAACACCGCCGGGTCGGCGGAAGCCGCGTACAAGACCATGAAGCCGGTGTTCCGCACCAGCTTCGACGCCGCGTCGGGGATGGCGACGGTGGACGTCGAGCGCGTGGTCACCGCGGGCGAGGCGCCGGTCAAGCGCTACGACCCGTCCAACCCGCAGGCGGACGCCGACGGCAACATCTTCGAGGCGGCGGTCGACGAGACCCGCGAGCTGGTCGACATGATGGAGACCGCCCGCACCTACCAGAACAATGTCGAGGTGATGCAGACCGCCAAGTCGCTGATCGTCGACACCCTCAAGATGGGGCGCTGATCGCCATGGCCACCTCGTTCGACACCACGCTCGCCAACCTGGGCATCAAGACGACCGCGAGCACCGCCGCGACGACGGCCACCAGCAAGAGCACGGGAACGCTCGGCCAGGCCGAGTTCCTGAAGCTGATGACTGCGCAGATGCAGAACCAGGACCCGTTCAACCCGACCGACAACACCCAGATGATCGCGCAGATGGCGCAGTTCAGCTCGGTCGCGGGGATCGCGGAGATGAACACCACGCTGCAGGGGATCGCGACCAAGCTCAACGCCACCTCGACCACCGACGCGCTCGGCTATGTCGGCAAGACCGTGCTGACCGCGGGCAACACCGCCTATCCGCGCTCGTCGGGCGGCATCGCCGGCGCGATCGAGTTGGGCGCCGACGCGACCGCGGTGGACGTCACCATCGCCGACGCGAGCGGCAACGTCGTCCACCAGGGCGCGCTCGGCGCGCAAAAGGCGGGCACCATCAACTACGACTGGGACGGCACCGACGGCACCGGGGCGACGATCTCCGGCGGCCCGTTCACCGTGACCGTCACCGCCACCGACGGCGGCAAGGCGGTGTCCGCGCAGAACCTCGTCTGGGCGCCGGTCGAGAGCGTCGGCCTGTCGGGTACCGACACCGTCCTCAACGTGTCCGGCCTCGGCGCGATCAAGGTCGCCGCCGTCCGCCAGGTCGGCTGATCCACTCCTTTCCTACCCATCCCTCCGCAGGAGCAATCCCATGTCCTTCTACACCTCGCTTTCCGGCCTGCAGGCGATGCAGACCGACATGTCGGTCATCAGCCACAACCTGGCCAACGTCGCGACGACGGGCTTCAAGAAGAGTCGCAGCGAGTTCGCCGACGTGATCGCGTCGAACATCTCGACCAGCCCGACCAAGATGGTGGGATCGGGCGTGGTGGTGAAGTCGAGCCGGCAGCAGTTCGGCGAGGGGACGTTCCAGTCGACGTCAAACAGCCTCGACCTCGCGGTCTCGGGCGAGGGCTTCTTCGCGGTCAAGACCGCCGCCACCGCGGGCAAGGTCGTGTACACGCGCAACGGCGGGTTCCAGGTCGACAAGAACCGCTACGTGGTCGACGCGCAGGGGTCGAACCTCCAGGTCTATCCGGTCGACAGTTCGGGCGCGATCACCGCCACCGGGCTCGACGGGATGGTCAGCCTGCAGCTGCCCGAGACCAGCGGCACCCCCGCGGCGACCGGCAACGTGGCGCTGACGCTGAACCTGTCGAGCACCGCGTCGATCCCCTCGGGGACGTTCGACCGGACCAACGCGTCGACCTACAACAATTCCACCGCGACGACGATCTACGACGCGTCGGGGGCGCCGATGACCATGACCAGCTACTACGTGCGCAAGACCGCCAACGAGGGCGATCCCGCGACCTCGACCTGGGACGTGTACAGCTTCGTCGGCAACCAGCAGCTCAAGATCGACGGCGCCACCGACCCCGCCACCGTCACCTTCAACGAGCAGGGCGCGATGACCTCGGGCGCGAAGATCTCCTACGACGCGTTCACCCCCGTCGGCAGCGCGCAGACCCAATCGGTGTCGCTCAACCTCGCCGGCACCGAGCAGCTCGCCAGCGCCTTCTCGGTCGACGACCGCAGCCAGGACGGCCAGACCGTGGGGCAGCTGTCGGGCGTGTCGGTGGGCGAGACCGGGCTGGTCACCGCCAGCTTCTCCAACGGCGACACCATGGCGCTGGGCAAGGTCGCGCTGGCGCACTTCACCACGCCGTCGGGGCTCCGCCAGCTCGGATCCAGCTATTTCGAATCGACCGGGGTGTCCGGCGCGGCGACGATCGGGGTCGCCGGCGAAAACGGGCTCGGCAAGCTGATGAGCGGGACGCTGGAAGGATCCAATGTCGACATCACCGAGGAGCTGGTCAACCTGATCGCGGCGCAGCGCAACTTCCAGGCGAATGCCAAGGCGCTCGATACCGCGACCCAGATCAGCCAGTCGATCTTCAACATCCGCGCATAAAGCCGGCAGCCGGAGCAGGATAGGTGGACAAGCTCGTCTATACAGCGGCGACCGGCCTTAGGGCGCACATGCGCGCGCAGGCGGCGATCGCCAACAACATGGCGAACGCGTCCACCACCGGCTTCCGCGCCGACCGGGTGGTGTTCGACCGGTTCGAGCTGAAGGGCGGCGGCGCGACGCTGGAGGCGCGCGCGCCCGCGGCGCAGGAGGTCACCGATGCCGACCGCACCGCGGGCGCGGTGCAGCAGACCGGCCGCGACCTCGATCTCGCGATCGACGGCACCGCCTGGATGGCCGTGCAATCGGCGGGGGGAGAGGAGGCGTACACCCGCCGCGGCGACCTCAGCGTGTCGCCATCGGGGACGCTTCAGACCGGCGACGGCTTCATCGTCCAGGGCCAGTCGGGGCCGATCACCCTGCCGCCCTACGACAAGCTGTCGATCGCCGCCGACGGGACGATCACCATCGTCCCCGCCGGCGGGTCGGCGGCGGCGACCCAGACGGTGGACCGGATCAAGCTGGTGTCCACGACGGGCAGCGACACGGTGAAGGGGCTCGACAATCTGCTGCGCGTGCGCGGCGGCGGGACGCTGCCCGACGACCTGGACGCGACCGTCACCGCGGGAGCGCTGGAAGGGTCCAACGTCAACCTCACCCAAGCGCTGGTCGACATGATCGAGAACCAGCGCGGCTATGAAGTGCAGGCCAACCTGATGAAGGAAGCCAAGTCGATGGACGAGAGCAGCGCCTCGCTGATGCGGCTGCCGTCGTGACGACCATCCCCAATTCCACGGAGTACTCGCAATGAGCAGTGCAGCCATGCACATCGCGCGCACCGGGCTCGACGCCCAGGACATGCGGATGCGCGTGATCTCGAACAACCTCGCCAACGTCGCGACCACCGGGTTCAAGCGCGACCGCGCCAGCTTCGAGACGCTCGCGTACCAGGTGGTGACCGCGCCGGGCGCCCAGTCGACCGCGGAGACCAAGTACGCCACGGGCCTGAACCTCGGCACCGGCGTCAAGGTGCAGGGCACCGCGCGGATCAACACGCAAGGGTCGATGCAGCAGACGGGCAACAGCCTGGACCTCGCGCTCGACGGCAACGGCTATTTCCAGGTGCAGCTGCCCGGCGGCGAGCTGGGCTACACCCGCGCGGGCAATTTCTCGCGTTCGGCGGAGGGGCTGCTGGTCACCAGCGAGGGCTATCAGGTCCAGCCGGGGATCACGGTCCCGGAGAACGCGACCCAGATCACCATCGGCACCGACGGCACCGTGTCGGCGACCGTGCCCGGGCAGAGCGAGCCGACGCAGCTGGGCCAGATCCAGGTCGCGAGCTTCCCCAACGAGGCGGGACTCGCGTCCAAGGGCGACAACTACCTGCTCGAATCGGCCGCCTCGGGCGCCGCCAACCTCGGCGTCGCCGGCACGGACGGGCGCGGCAACGTGCGCCAGGGGCAGCTCGAAGCGTCGAACGTCAACGTGGTCGAGGAGCTGGTCGACATGATCGAAACCCAGCGCGCCTACGAGGTCAATTCCAAGATGATCTCGGCGACCGACGACATGCTGAAATACGTCAACCAGAACCTCTAGGTCCGCGTCCCGATTCATGGCCAGCAAAGTCCCCTTCCGCCTCGACCGCTGGGTCGAGATCGCGCTCGCCGCCGCCGCCGCGACGCTGGTCGCCGCGGCGATCGCGCCCTCGCCGGCCGAGGCCGGGCTGTTCGGCAAGAAGAAGCCGCCCGAGGACTTCACCGTCGCGCGCGCGCCGGTGGCGGTGCCGGTGGTGGCGACGGCGGTCCCCGCGAACGGCGCGATCTTCCAGGCCGCGACCGGCTACGCCGCGCTGTACGAGGGCTGGCGCGCGAAGAAGGTCGGCGACCCCTTGACCATCGTGCTGGTGGAGCGGACCGCGGCGTCGAAGTCCGCCTCGTCCAAGCTCGCCTCCGACGGCAGCGCCAGCATCACCCCGCCGACCACCGGCGCGCTTAACCTGTTCAGCAAGTCGGACGTCAGCGTCAACGGCACCCGCAGCTTCAACGGCACCGGCGCGGCGGACCAGGCCAACTCGCTGTCGGGCGAGGTGTCGGTGACCATCGCCGAGGTCTACGCCAACGGCACCGCGCTGGTGCAGGGGCAGAAGCGGCTGACCCTGAACCGCGGCGACGAGTTCGTGCGGATCAAGGGGGTCGTCCGGCTGGCCGACGTCGATGCCAACAACCGCGTGGTGTCGACCCGCGTCGCCGACGCGCAGATCGCCTATACCGGCAAGGGCGACGTCGCCCGCGCGAGCCGGCAGGGGTGGCTGAGCCGGTTCTTCTCGGTCATCAGCCCGTTCTGACGTGGTTTACCCGGCGGTAACCATCCCGGGTGCAGGGTGGCGGGCATGACCTTCGCCGCTTCCCCGCCAGACCTCGTCGCTCCCGTCGGGGAGTTGCGTTCCGGCCTGTTCGCACGCCCGACCAAGCGGGAGGCGCGGAGCGATGCCGGTTGGTGGTTCGCGCTGGCCGCGATCCTGCTGGCCCTACTGATCGCCGCCACGCCGGCGCGCGCCGAGCGGATCAAGGACCTCGGCGCGTTCCAGGGTATCCGGTCGAACCAGCTCACCGGCTACGGCATCGTCGTGGGGCTGCCGGGGACGGGTGACGACAATCTCGAATACACCGTGCAGAGCCTGAAGGCGGTCGCATCACGCTTCGGCCTGCAGCTTCCACCCGGCGCCAATCCGGGGATGAAGAACGCCGCGGTGGTGCTGATCACCGCCGAGCTGCCGCCCTTCGCCAAGCCGGGGCAGCGGCTCGACATCACCGTCGCCTCGATGGGCAAGGCCAAGTCCTTGCGCGGCGGGAGCCTGATCCTGACGCCGCTGCTCGGCGCCGACGGGCAGGTCTACGCGATGGCGCAGGGCAATCTGGCGGTCGGGGGACTCGGCGCGGAGGGCGCGGACGGGTCCAGGATCGTGGTCAACATCCCGTCCACCGGGCGCATTCCCGAGGGCGCCACCGTGGAACGCGCGGTCGCGACCGGGTTCGACACCGCGCCGTCGCTGACCTTCAACCTCCAGCGCGCCGACTTCACCACCGCGCAGAACGTCGCGGGCGCGATCAACCGGCGGCTGGGGCAGGGCAGCGCGCAGGCGGTCGACGCGGTGTCGGTGTCGGTGCGCGCGCCGCCGGGATCGGACGTGCGCGCGACCATGATGGCCGAGATCGAGAATCTCGACGTGGTCTCCGCCGAGCCGCCCGCCAAGGTCATCGTCAACGCGCGCACCGGCACCGTGGTCATCAACTCGGCGGTCCGGGTCGGCCCGGCGGCGGTGACCCACGGCAAGCTCACCGTCCGCATCGACGAGGCGCAGCGGATCAGCCAGCCCGAGGCGTTCAGCCAGGGCCAGACCGCCGTCGAGAACCGCAGCAACGTCCAGGTTCAGGAGGAGAAGAAGCCGATGTTCGTGCTCGCCCCCGGCCCCCGCCTCGCCGACATCGTCAAGGCGGTGAACGCGATCGGCGCCAGCCCCGCGGACCTGGTCGCCATCCTGGAGGCGCTGAAGGAAGCGGGCGCGCTCAAGGCGGAGCTGATCGTCCTGTGACCGCGATCCTGCCCACCGTCACCGGGACCGGCACCGCCGACACGACGCGCCTCAAGAGCCGCGACAACCTGGACAAGGCCGGGACGCAGTTCGAGGCGGTGTTCACGCGGATGATGCTGTCGTCGATGAGGAAGACCAAGCTCGCCGACACGCTGTTCGAGTCCAAGGCGCTCGACACCTTCCGCGACATGCAGGATTCGCAGGTCGCCGACGCGATGGCCGCGCACGCCCCGATGGGGATCGGCAAGGCGGTGACCGATTTCCTCAGCCGATCGCAATCGGATCTTAACGGTCAGGCCGCTAGCGCTTCCGACTCATGAGCGACATGCTGTCCATCGGCGCCTCGGGCGTGCGTGCGTACCAGAGCGCGCTGGGGGTCACGTCGGACAACATCGCCAACGCGGGCACCGCCGGCTACACCCGCCGTTCGGTGGCGCTGCGCGAGGTCGCCGCGACCGGCTCGGTCGGGCTCAACACCCAGATCGCGCGCAGCGGCAACGGGGTCGTCGTGAACGGCGTCGTCCGGCAGGCCGACGCCTACCAGGCCGCCTCGGTCCGGCTCGCTTCCGCCGACCTCGCCCGGACGGAGGCGGGGACCACCCAGCTCGAACGGGTCCAGACGGTGCTGTCGCAGGGCGCGACCGGCACCCGGATGACCGCCTTCTTCGCGGCGGCGCAGACGCTCGCCGCCGACCCGACCTCCACCACCGCGCGTGCGGCCATGATCGAGGCGGGGCAGAGCGCGGCCGACGCGTTCCGCACCACCGGCCGCGCGCTCGACGCCGCCGCGACCGAGGTCGACGCACGGATGGCGGCGGGGACGACCCAGCTGACGACGCTGGGCCAGGCGCTCGCCAGGATCAACGAGGGGATGGGTCGGGCGGTGCCGGGGTCGGCCGCCGCCGCCAACCTCGCCGACCAGCGCGACGCCGTCCTCGCCGAGATGAGCGCGATCGCCGACGTTTCGGTCAGGACCGACGACGTCGGCCGGTCGGTGGTGCGGCTGGGCGGCGCGACCGGGCCGGTGCTGGTGTCGGGCAACGAGGCCGCGACCGTCGCGACGACGCGCGGCGACGCGGGCGCGGTCGCCTTCACCGTCCGGCGCGGCACGGAGGAGCAGGGGTTCGTCCCCACCGGTGGCGCGCTCGCCGGCATGGCGGACGGGGCGCAGCGGATCGCCGACGCGCGCCGGTCGCTCAACACCGTCGCGGGCGACTTCGCCGAAACCGTCAACGACGTGCTGACCGCGGGCGACGACCTGGCGAGCGAGGAGGGTGCTGCGCTGTTCACGGTGGGCGACCCCGCGACCGAGCTGACCCTCGCCTTTACCGACGGCGCGAAGATCGCCGCTGCGGCGCGGGGCGGGGGGACCCGCGACGCGTCCAACCTCGTCGCGCTCCAGACCGCACGCACCGCGTCCAAGGTTGAGGACGCAGCCACCGCGCTGGTCGCGGGGGTCGCCACCGCGATCGAGGCGCGCCGGACGGTCGCGGAGGCGCAGACCGCCATCCGCGATTCGGCGGTGGCCGCGCTCGACGCCACCTCGGGGGTCGACATCGACCAGGAAGCGGTGGACCTCATCCGCTTCCAGCAGGCGTACCAGGCGTCGAGCCGCGTGATCCAGGTCGCGCGCGAGCTGATGCAGACGCTGCTGGCGATCAACTAGGGCCTTCGCGATGACCACGATCAGCGCCTCCACCAGCCTCTTCTACGCGCAGGCCAAGTCGCGCATGGGGTTGCTGACCGCCCAGGCGGACAAGCTGAACACGCAGATCGCCACCACCAAGCGGCTCCAGCTCGCCTCCGACGACGCGGTCGCCTATCAGCGGCTCCAGCGCCTCGCGCGCGACGGCGCCGACGCCGACGCCTACGGCACCAACCTCGACATGGCCGCGTCGCTGCTCCAGCAGGCGGACACGGCGCTGGGCAGCATCGGCACGCAGATCGACCAGGCGTCCGAACTGGCGCTGAGCGCGCGCAACGGCACGCTGGACGCGACCGCGCGCAAGGCGATCGGCGCGCAGCTGAACGAGATCGTCGCGTCGCTGGTGCAACTCGCCAACACCGCCGACAGCCGCGGCCAGCCGCTGTTCGGCGGCAAGGACGGCACGGCGGCGGTGACCCGTGACGGCAACAGCTTCACCTTCGCCGACGGCACCGCCGGCGCGATCCCGATCGGCGACGACCAGTCGGTACAGGCCACCGAGTCCGCGTCGCGGGTGTTCGCGCTGCCCGGCGACCGCAACGTCCTCGCGGTGATGGCGGCGCTCGCGGCCAAGCTGTCGAGCGGCGAGGCGCCGAGCGACGACGAGGCGGCCTCCGCGATCGACGATCTGGCGGGGGCGAGCGACCAGGTGGGGCTGGTCCGCGGCTCGATGGGCGCGCGGGCGGCGCGGGTGGAGCTGATCCAGTCGCAGGCGACCGACATCGCCGCCGACCGCGAGACCGAGCGCGCGGCGCTGGAGGATACCGACATCACCGCCGCCTATGCCGACCTGCAGAAGACGCTGACGGTGCTGTCGGCGACCCAGGCGAGCTTCTCCAAGCTGTCGCAGCTGTCGCTGTTCGACTATCTGCGCTGACCCCGGTCGCCGTTTCCATCGCGCTGGCACGATCGTCACCGTTCGTCCTGAGTAGCTGCTGAGCCTGTCGACACAGCGTATTCGAAGGACGGGTCTGCGCCCGACATCTGCGCTTCGATACGGGCCCGCGGCCCCGCTCGGGCTCTACTCAGCGAGAGCGGGTTGGGGAGACGCCGATGGTTCCCGAACCGCCCGCCGGTAACCACTTGTCGATACTTGGCGGTTAACCATCGCCCCGAACGGCCCCACGCGGGCACCATCGGGACCCGTCATGTTTCCAGCCATCGGCATCGTTGTCCTCATCGCCATGGTGTTCGGCGGCTTCGCCATCACCGGCGGCGCGCTCGGCCCCGTGATGCACGCCATCCCGCACGAGATGCTGATCATCGGCGGCGCGGCGGCGGGCGCGCTCATCATCGGCAATTCGGGGGCCGAGCTGAAGGCGATGGGCGGCGGCCTGAGCAAGGTGTTCAAGGGGCCGAAGTACAAGAAGCAGGATTACCTCGACACGATCTTCCTGGTCAGCAAGCTGATGAAGATGCTGCGCACCGACGGGCCGGTCGCGCTGGAGCCGCACGTCGAGGACCCGCAATCCTCGGCGGTGTTCGCCGAATATCCGCGCCTCCTCAAGGACCACACGCTGGTCAACCTGATCGCCGACACGCTGCGCCTCGTGGTGGTGTCGTCGGGGACGCTCGACGTCCACGCGGTCGAGGAGGTGATGGACCATGCCATCAAGACCCACCATCACGAGGTTGAGGGGCCGCACACGACGCTGACCAGCCTCGCCGACTCGCTGCCCGCGCTCGGCATCGTCGCGGCGGTGCTGGGGATCGTGAAGACCATGGGGTCGATCGATAAGCCGCCGTCGGTGCTGGGCGGGATGATCGGGTCGGCGCTGGTCGGCACCTTCATGGGCGTGCTGCTCGCCTACGGGCTGGTCTCGCCGCTCGCCGGACGGCTGAAGCAGGTGATCGACGCCGATGCGGCGATCTACGACGTGGTCAAGCAGATCATCATCGCCTCGCTCCACGGTCACCCGCAGCCGCTCGTCATCGAGGCGGCGCGGTCGGGGATCAAGCACAAGAACCAGCCCGGCTTCGCCGAGGTGTTCGACGGCCTGCGCGGGCGCTGATCGATGGCGCGCGCGGCCCCGCACGGCACCAACCAGCCGCCCAAAGTGATCGTCAAGAGGGTCTATATCGAGGGCCATGGCGGCCATCACGGCGGCGCGTGGAAGGTCGCCTATGCGGACTTCGTCACCGCGATGATGGCGTTCTTCCTGCTGCTGTGGTTGCTCGGTGCGACGAGCGAGAAGCAGAGAAAGGGGATCGCCGACTATTTCGCGCCGACGCTGGTCGACACCAAGGCGCTGGGCATCGGCGGGTCGGGGCTGCTGGGCGGCGAGAGCGCGGCCAGCGAGGAGAAGACCGGACGCTTTGCGGGCCGATCGACCAAGCCGTCCTTCGCGCAGCCGGTCAACGGCGCGGGCGGGCAGCGCGACGGCACCGGCGACAAGGGCAGCCTGAAGAACCCGGGCGCGCGCGCCGCCGACCTGCGCAGCTTCGCCCGGTTGAAGGCGCAGGTCGCCGCCGAGATGAAGCGTACCCCCGAGCTCCAGAAGCTGGCACGCCATGTGCGTTTCGTGCCGACGCCGGACGGAATGCGGATCGAGCTGGTCGACGACGCCGATTATTCGATGTTCGCGCTGGGCACGACGATGCTGGATCCGGCGGCGTCCCGGCTGCTCGGCACGATCGCGGAGGCGATCGGCGGCATGCCCAACCCGCTGATGATCCGCGGCCACACCGACGCCGTCCCCTACGGCGATCCGCGCGCCATGAACAACTGGATGCTGTCGTCGAGCCGGGCGGAGGCGACGCGGCGGCGGCTGGCGCAGGGCGGGATCCCCGAGGCGCGGTTCGAGCGGATCGAGGGCGTCGCCGACCGCGAGCCGATGATCGCGGCCGACCCGTTCGACGCGCGCAACCGGCGGGTGGCGATCACGCTGCTGTATCGCAAGGGGACGTTCGGCCAGTAAGGGCCGCACCACGGATCGGGGACGATGCCTACCCCGTCGTGAGTTACTTCGGGGGTAGTTTTTCGACGATATCGATCCGTCGTCCCAGCGTCGGCTGGGATCCATGTCTCCATCGTCCGGCACATCGGCCAGACATGGACCCCCGCCTGCGCTGGGGTGACGGTGATGCGAGATGTTCGGAAACGGCTCCAGCGCCTCGGCTGCGCTCGACCGGTCCCTCGGCTTCGCTCGGACGAACGGGGTCGGACGAAGAAAGGGCCGCGGGGAGCATCCTCCCCGCGGCCCTTTCTTGCTGGGTTGCCCGCGCTTACTGCGCGGCGGCGGCGGGCTCGGCCTTGCGGCGGCCGCCCTTCTTCTCGCCAGGCTTGCGGCCGAGGCCGATCTTCTTGGCCATCGCGCGGCGGCTCTCCGAATAATTTTCGGCGACCATAGGATAATCGGGCTTGAGCCCGTAGCGCTCCCGATACTCGGCCGGGGTCATGCCGTTGGTGGCGAGATGGCGGCGCAGCGTCTTGTACGGCTTGCCGTCGATCATTGAGATGATGTGGTCCTTGGACGCCAGGCTCTTGCGCACCGACACGGCCGGGGTGTGCTCGGCCTCGGCCGGCGCTTCCTCGACGGGCGAAGTGGAGCCCAGCAGCGCCGACACGGTGTCGTGCATCTTGCCCAGAAAGGCCGGCACTTCTTCCGCCGAAGTGCGAGTATTGGGATTACCCAACCAAGCAATGGTCAGTTCCGTCGCCAGCTCGACGGCGTTCAGGTCGGTATTCTCTTCGGCCATGGTACGCTCCTTTGTCCGGCGTGCGGGTAACGGGATGTTGTCTCGCGTCAACGCCTAAATCATGGCCGATCGCGTGACAGATGGCGACCGCGGCGGCGAAGATGTGCGATCGTCGATGTCAGGCCTTCCGATGTGCGGCATATGTTCCGCCATGGCGGCGCACGGCGCGTTGATCCCGATCACCGCACCTGCGGGTCGGCCGTTGCGGGTGGTCGCCGCCGTGACGATATGGGCGGAACGATGAACGATCTTCGCGATACCCTGCGCGACCGGCTTCAGGCGATGGTCGGGACCGGCGGCGACGACGGGGTCGACCTCACCCGCCCGCCGGGCGACGACGGGCTGTTCGGGCCGGGGTCGGCGATCTGGGCGGTGCATGGCGATTTCCCGGCGATGATGGTCGGCGGGGTGGCGGCGCTCCTGATGCAGATGCTCCACCCGCAAGCGCTGGCGGGGGTGTGGGATCATAGCGACTGGCGGCGCGACACGGCCGGTCGCTTGCGGCGGACGGCGCAGTTCATCGCGGTCACCACCTATGGTGCGACCGCCACCGCGGAGGCGGCGATCGCGCGGGTGCGGCGGATCCACGACCGCATCACCGGGACGACCGCCGACGGCACCGCCTACGCCGCCAACGATCCGGCCCTGCTCGCCTGGGTCCACCTGTGCGAGGCTTGGTGCTTCCTCGCCGCCTATCGGCGGTATCGCGACCCGGGCTTTCCGGCGGCGCGGCAGGAGGCGTACCACCGCGACATGGCCGAGATGGCGAGGCGGATGGGGGCAGGGACGGTGCCCGCTACCCGCGCCGGGGTGGAGACCTATCTCCGCACGGTGCGTCCGCAACTGGTCGCCGACGAGCGGGTCCGGGCGGTGCGCGAGGCGCTGGTCGGGCAGGAGGCGCGCGCGCCGGGGATGATGGCGGCGCAGGCCGCCCTGATGCGCGCGGGCATGGAGCTGCTGCCGTCCTGGGCGGCACGGATGCACGGGGTGGAGCTGTCGCCGCTCGCCCGCCCGGCGATCCGGATGGGGGCGCGGGGGACGGGTGCCGTGCTGCGCTGGGCACTCGCCCCCCGCTGACGCCCGGTCCGTTCGCGTGGACGCGGCCCCGGCCGCCTCCACGCCGCGCCCGAGCAGGAACAGGGGCGCGAGCGGACGGGGCGGTGCCCGCCGTCCGGGTCCACGATCGGTACCGCGACGCGTCAGACGATCTCGAACAGCCCGGCGGCGCCCATGCCGCCCGCGGTGCACATCGACACCATCACGAAGCGCGCGCCGCGCTTCTTTCCCTCGATCAGCGCGTGGCCGACCAGGCGGCTGCCGGTCATGCCGAACGGATGGCCCACCGCGATCGCGCCGCCGTTGACGTTGTATCGGTCGGGATCGATGCCGAGATGATCGCGGCAGTAGAGGCATTGCGACGCGAACGCCTCGTTCAGTTCCCACAGCCCGATGTCGGGGACCGACAGCCCGGCGCGGGCGAGCAGCTTGGGGATGGCGAAGACGGGGCCGATCCCCATCTCCTCCGGCCCGCAGCCCGCCGCCTGGAAACCGCGATAGACGCCCAGGATGGGCAGGCCCTCGGCCTCGGCGGTGGCGCGGTCCATGACGATCTGCGCGGCGGCGCCGTCCGACAGCTGGCTGGCGTTGCCGGCGGTGACGTTGGTGCCGGGGCCGGTGAAGTCGCCGCCCTTCCACACCGTCTTGAGGCCCGCCAGCGCCTCAAAGGTGGTGCCCGGGCGGATCCCCTCGTCCTGGGTGACCGTCACGGTTTCGGTGCCGGTGCGGTTGCCCTCCTTGTCGAACACCGCCTTGTCGACGGTGATCGGGACGATCTCCTCCGCGAAGGCGCCCCCCGCCAGCCCCGCGGCGGCGCGGCGCTGGCTCTCGGCGGCGTAGCGGTCTTGGTGCTCGCGGGTGATGCCGTAGCGGTCGGCGACGATCTCCGCGGTCTCGATCATCGGGATGTACGCCGCCGGTTCACGCGCGGTGACGCTCCCGTTCACGAAGCGGGGCGCGTCCCTGGTGACGGTGTAGCTGATCGACTCCATGCCGCCGGCAAGCGCGACGTCGATGTCCCCGGCGATGATCGACCGAGCCGCCAGCGCCGCCGCGGTGAGGCCCGACCCGCATTTCCGGTCCAGGGTGAAGGCCGGAACGGAGCGGGGCAGCCCGCCGGCGAACACCGCCATCCGCCCGGCGTTGCCGCCTTGCGTTCCCCACTGGTTGCCCACGCCCCAGAACACGTCGTCGATGCGGGCCGGGTCGATCCCCGCCCGCTCGACCGCGGCCGCCATGACATGGCCCGCGAGCACCGGCGCCTCGGTCGCGTTGAACGCGCCGCGGTACGCCTTGCCGATCCCGGTACGCGCGGTGGAGACGATCGCTGCTTCACGCATGGGCTATCCTTCGAAACACGGGTACGGCCCTACCTAGCGTCGAGCCACCCGCCCGTGAACCCCGCGCGCAGCAGCCCGCGCCTGACCACGCGGTCGCCGCGCATCGCCGACCAGATCATCCCCGATCGATGGTTCTCGAGCATCGCCACGATCGGACCCTGGTCGATGCCGAGGTAATCGTCATCGACCCAGCCGAGCCCGGCGACGATCCGCCCCTTGGCGACCCGGACTGCGGGATCGCGCAAGGTCGGGTTGAACGCGTCGATGAACCCGTACCTGCCCCAGATGCCCGCGCCGTAGTCGCGGTGCATCGCGCGGATCGCGGGCCCGACGATCTCGGGCGCGAACGGCATCGACGCGGCCGCCGCGGTCGGGGCGAGGGTGCCATCGTCGCGCTCGTCATGCTGGCCGATCGGCCCGCGCGCGGCATAGCCGAAGAAGGTTCGCGACCGGCCACCGAGAGTGGCGGTGAAGTCGCCCGGTCCGTCGCAGGCGGTCAGCCCCCAGATGTCGGAACCGTAACCGCGCCAGCCCATGGGGTTGGCGACGGCATAGGCGCGCTGCGCCAGGGTCGCGCGGCGGCTGTTCTCGAAATAATCCATGTCGGCCGTGCGCATCGCGGCGTCGCGGATGCCGCGGAAGTCCACCCAGACATGGCTGTACTGGTGCCCGAATTGCGGCGCGAAGGAGAGGAAGCGCCCCGCCGCCGTGTCGCGCCATTGCGGCCCGTAGGTCGCGGTCCACGCGTCCCACGTGGCCGAGCGGATCGGGTGCGTCTCCGACCCCAGCGCCAGCAGGTAGGCCAGCATCGCCTCGGTATAGCCGTACCAGCGGCTGGCGATGAAGCCGCGTTCCGGCGTCCAGCCCATCGAAAGCCGCGGGTCGCCGCTGGCCTGCCTGTCCTGGAAGAAGGGCCATTCGACCCGGTCGAACAGGCGGGTGGCGAGGTCGCGGATCTCCGCTTCAGCCGGGCGGTCGAACCAGGCGCGGGCGAACAGGACGCCGCCCATCAGCAGCGTGGTGTCGATCGACGACAGCTCGTTGGTGCGGAAGCGCAGCCCCGTCTTCGCGTCGAGGAAGTGGTAGAAGAAGCCCTTGTACCCGGCGGTGCCGCTCGGCTTCGGCCCCTGCGGCAGGCTCCAGAGGAAGCGCAGCGTGTTCAGCGTCCGCTCGGCGGCCTGGGTGCGGGTGATCCAGCCATTGGCGACGCCGACCGGATAGGCGGTGAGCGCGAAGCCGATCGCGGCGATCGAGGAGAAGGACGGCGTCGGCCAGCGATCGGGCGCGAGGCCGGTCAGGTGGTCGGTGGTGTCCCAGAAGAAGCGGAAGCTGCGCTCGTGCAGGTCGGCGACGAGGTCGCGCGGCGTTGCCGGCGAAAGAACGGGGCCGGCGACGGTGCACGCACCGGTCGCCAGCCCCGAGAGGAGGATGGAGCGTCTGTCGATCATGACCGCCGCTATGGACGCTGCGGCCGGGGCGGGCGACCCCCAAGGGACCGCCCGCCCGCTTCACGCGATCAGAAGCGGAAGCCCGCGCGGAACTGGAACCGCCGCGGCAGGGTCAGGGTGCTGGTGCCGATCTCGGTGCGGACCAGCGGGTCCGTCGCCGAGAAGAACCCGTCGAAACCGCTGAAGTTCTTGTTGTTGAATGCGTTCAGCACGTCCACCGCCAGCTCCAGCCCGTCGTTCGAGTTGAAGATGGTGAACCGCTTCGCGAGCGTCAGGTCGACCTGGCAGAAGGCGGCGACCCCGCGGATGCAGTTCTTGATCGGATAGGCCGAGGTGAAGCGCAGCTGCCCGGCGTCGAAGCCGCGGGTCGCGTCGGTCACCTGGTACGCCTGGCCCGAGCCCAGCGTCGTCAGCGTCGAGAACTGGAAGCCGAGCGGCAGGTCGACCAGGCCGGAGAGGACCAGCCGGTGACGCTCGTCGCCCGGGCTGGTCCGCCAGCCATAGGCGTCGGGCGTCAGCCCGTCGAGGCTGAACAGGTCGCCGCCGTTCTTCTCCGCCTTGCCGAAGGTATAGGCGATGTTGAAGCCCCAGCCGCTCGCTTCCGTGTAGTTCTTGTCGAGGGTGAAGAAGAGCGCCTTGTAGCGGGTGTCGAGGCCGTCGAACCCGATCAGGATGTTCGAATAGCCCTGCGCCACCGCGGCGGCGGTGTTGCAGCAATTGCCCAGCCCGTTGTTCGTCCGGGTGGCGAACAGGTTGGTGTAGCCGTTGCGCCCGCGCTGGTAGGACGCGGTCAGCGACGCCTGGAAGATGCCGACCTTCTGGCGCCCAGCGAGAACTGGTCGTTGACCGGCGGACGGGCGTCGTTCTTGACCGCGAACAGCTCCGGCAACCCCTGGGTGGAGCTGGCGGCGAGTGCGAGCAGGCCGTCGCGCGTCAGGTACGACTGCTGGAAGGCCACCGTCGGCAGGCCGTTGCGCGGCAGGCCGGTGCGCGAGAAGCGGAACACGCCCACCGGGTTGATGGTACGGCTGAGCTCGTCCACCGTGTTGTTGAAGTTGTTGCGGTCGTAGTAGCGGCCGGCACCGCCGAAGAACACCGTCGACTGGTCGTCCTTGATGTCCCACGAGAAGCCGAACCGGGGCGCGAACGCGCCGGCGAAGGGCGAGCGGTCGTCGCCATCGGTGATGTAGTTCTCGGGATTGAAGTAAGAGGTGGTCGGATAGGCGCGCAGCGCCGCCGCCGCGCGCGACGGCGTCACGTATTCGTTGTTGAAGCCGTTGGTCTCGTAATCCCAGCGGATGCCGAGGTTCAGCTGCAGCGTGTCGGTGATGTCCCAGTCGTCCTGCGCGTAGAGGCCGATCTGGGTGTTGGACGCGAGGATGCGGCCGTTGCCCAGACCCAGCCGCGCCTCCGCCGGGAAGGTGAAGTCGGTGTTGTTGGTGGTGTCGTTGCGGAAGATGTAGCTCGGCTGGATGAACGACTGGTTGTTGAACTCGATGTCGGTCACCTCGACGCGGGCACCGACCTTGAACACGTGGCCCTGGAGCCCGGTGAAGGTGAAGTCGTCGCGCAGCGTGTAGCCGTCCTGCACCTCGCGACGGGTCGAGTCCTTGCCGCCGAAGATGATGATGCCGTCGTAGTTATACTGCGGCAAATTGGGGTTCAGCGAGGTCGGGTTGAAGACGTACTGGAGGTAGTTGGCGTTGAATTCGTTGACGAAGCCGTCGCCGGTGTGGGTCCACTTGTAGAGGTAGGTGTCGACCTTGTTCTTCTTGTTCTCGGCCGCCTCGAAGCTGGTGAGACCGCCGAAACCCTGGATGTCGGTCTCGGTGCGGCGGCTGAACGACAGGTCGAACACGTCGGTGTCGTTGGGGGCGAGAGTCAGCTTGCCGAAATAGAAGTCGGCACGGAAGGGCGAGACGAAATTGCCCTCGAACTCCGACACCTGGCGTCCGGTCTGCTGCTGGAAAAGCGTGCGCTGCGCGGCGGTGGCGTTGGACTGGACGGTGAAGGCGCGATCCTGGTCGTTGCCCTCGTAGGTGGCGAAGAAGAACAGCTTGTCCTTGATGATCGGGCCACCCAGCGACACGCCGTACTGCTTGCGCTCGAACGCCGGCTCGGCACGGTTGTTGAGCTTGTCGAGGAACGCCTTCTGGCTCAGCCCCTTGTCGGTGTACTGCCCGAACGCCTCGCCGTGGAAGTCGTTGGTGCCCGACTTGGTGATCGCGGTGATGATCGCGGAACCGGCCTGCTCGTACTCGGCCTTGTAGTTCTGGGTGGCGACGCGGAACTCCTGCACCGCCAGCTGGCCGAACGGGTTGCCGCGGCTGTTCTGCTGGCCGGCGACGCCGCCCTCGCGCAGCTTGTTCTTCAGGGATACGCCGTCGATGAAGACGTTGACCTGGCTGGCGGTCTGGGCGCCCGAGGTGAAGCTCTTGTCGGTCTCCGAATCGTTGTAGCGGACGCCGGGGGCGAGGGCGGCGAACGACAGGAAGTTGCGGTCGGTCTGCGGCAGGCGGCGGATCTGCGCCTGGCTGACGTTGGTCGCGACCTCGCTCGTCCGGGTCTCGCGCAGGGTGGTGCCGGTGACGACGATGTCGCCCTCGCCCGAGTCCGCGGCGGTGCCCGGGGTAATGGTCGACGGGTCGGCGCTCTCGGCGGCGGTCAGCGCGATGTCCAGGGTCGCGGCCTGGCCGATCCCGACCGAGACCGCCTGCTCGAACCGGGTGCCGTCGGCGGCGTCGACGGTGATGGTGTAGACGCCCGGGCGGACGCCGTTGAGGACGTAGCCGCCGTCCGACCCGCTGGTCGCCCGGTAGGTGATGCCGGTCGCGGTCGAGGTGGCCGTCACGACGGTGGCGCCCACGGGCGCACCGGCGGCGTCGCGCACGGTGCCGCGGATGGTGGCGGTGCTGGTCTGCGCGTGCGCGGGCGCGACCAGGATCGCGGCGGTGCCGAGCGTGGTGGTGGCGGCGAGCGCGGCGCGCAGGCCAAGGCGGGTGAAGGTCTTCATGGTATCTGTCCCCAGCGGCCGCCCGAAAGGCGGCGGTTCCCGGCAGGAAAGGGGAGTACGTCGCACCCCGTCGGCGACGACGGGTGGCGGAGAGGCATCCTCCCCGGCGGCGGACGCTCCGGTCCTGCCACGGCGCCCCGGCCCCGGTCTGGCGCCGGGGCTTCGTTCGTCGTGGCGGTGATAGTACCCGAACGGTTCCTCCCGCGCCATTCGCCGTGTAATGCGGTGTGACGTTCGTGCGGCGAGTGTAGCAATCCCGCAACAACGCAGGTGAGGATGGAGGCGGCGATGATGGTGGCGGTGCGGCACGACGGCCATGTCGCGGTGGTGAGCCTCGCGCGACCGCCGCACAACTTCGCCGATCTCGCGCTGATCGAGGCGATCGGCCGGGCGTTCGACGCGGCCGACGCCGACCCGGCGGTGCGCGCGATCGTGCTCCGCGCCGAGGGGCGGGTGTTCTGCGCGGGCGCCGACCTCGTCAACGCCAACCCGGTGGAGAAGGGCGTGCCCGCGGACGGGCGCAACCCGTTCTACGTCGCGGCGGCGCGATTGTTCGGGGTCGCCAAGCCGGTGGTCGCGGCGGTGGGCGGCGCGGCGGTCGGCGCGGGGCTGGGGCTGGCGCTGGTCGCCGACTTCCGCGTCGCGACCCCGGCGGCGCGGTTCGTTGCCAATTTCGTCCGGATCGGATTCCACCCGGGGTTCGGCATCTCGGCGGTGCTGGAGCGGGTGGTGGGTCGGCAGCGCGCGCTGCTGATGTGCCTCACCGGGCGGCGGGTGAAGGGTGAGGAGGCCGTCGCCTGGGGGCTGGCCGACCTGCTCGTCGACGCGGACGCGCTGGATGCCGCGGCGCTGGCGCTGGCGCACGAGATCGCCGCGGGCGCACCGCTCGCGGTCGGGTCGACGCGCGCGACGATGCGGGGCGATCTCAGCGCGCTGGTGGAGCGGCAGACCGACCACGAACTGGCGGAACAGGCGTGGCTCCAGCGGACGGAGGATTTCGCCGAGGGCGTGCGTGCGGTGGCGGAGCGGCGGCCGGGGCGGTTCGTGGGGCGGTGACGACCTCTCCCTAATCCGGTCACGGACAGGGGCAGGGCAGAGCAAGGGCAGAGCCGCCGCTTCGGCGTCGAACGGGTCGGCCCCGCCGACCTGCCGGCCGCCGCGCCTGCGCCCTACTTGAGGAGCACCAGCTCCTCCGCCATGCTCGGGTGCAGCGCCACCGTCGCGTCGAACTGCGCCTTGGTCAGCCCCGCCTTCACCGCCACCGCCGCCGCCTGGAGGATTTCCGGCACGTCGGGGCCGATCATGTGGATGCCGACCACCACGTCGGTCTCGGCATTGACCACCATCTTGTAGAGCGCGCGTTCGTCACGGCCCGCCAGCACGTTCTTCATCGGGCGGAAGTCGGACGAGAAGACCTTGACCGACCCCAGCTTCTGCCGCGCCTCGGCTTCCGTCATCCCCACCCCGGCGAGCGGCGGATGGCTGAACACCGCCGACGGGATGCAGTCGTAGTCGACCCGGCAGTCGCCCCCGCCATACTTGTTGTCGGCGAACGCCTGCCCCTCGCGGATCGCCACGGGGGTCAGCTGGACCCGGTTGGTGACGTCGCCGACCGCGTAGATCGACGGGCAGGTCGACCGGTTGTCCGCGTCGACCCTGACCGCGCCCTTGTCGTCGAGCTCGACCCCGGCGCTCTCCAGCCCCAGCGCGTGGGTGTTGGGGACGCGGCCGGTGGCGAACAGCACCAGGTCGACCGTCACCGGCTCGTGCCCCTTCATCGACACGGTGAGGCATCCGTCGTCGCGCTTCTCGATCCCCTCGAAGGTCGCGTCGAAGCGGAACTCCAGCCCCTTCATCATGCTGATCTGGAGGAGCCGGTCGCGGATCGCGAGTTCGTAGCCGCGCAGGATCTCGCGGCTTCTGTTCATCAGGATGACGTGGGCGCCGAACTGGTGGAAGATGCCCGCGAACTCGTTGGCGATATAGCCCGCGCCCGCGATCAGCACCCGTTTGGGGATGGCGTCGAGGTGGAACACCTCGTTCGAGGTGATGCCGTGCTCGTGCCCGGGGCAGGTCGGAATCGCGGGGTGGGCGCCGACCGCCACCAGGATGGTCTCGGCGGTCTTCTGCGTCCCGTCGGCGAGGCGGACGGTGTTGGGACCGGTCACCACCGCGCGCTGCGGGATGATCTCGACCCCGGCATTCTCCAGTGTCGCGGTGTACGCCCCGTTGATCCGGTCGACCTCGGCCAGCACGTTGTCGCGCAGCCGCACCCAGTCGAAGTCGCAATCGTCGGGCACGTTCCAGCCGAACTTGCGCGCGTCGCGCAGGTCCTCCGCGAAATGGGCGCCGTAGACCAGCAGCTTCTTGGGCACGCAGCCGCGGATCACGCAGGTGCCGCCGACGCGGTACTCCTCCGCCACCGCGACCCGTGCGCCGTGCGCGGCCGACACGCGCGCGGCGCGGGTGCCGCCGGAGCCTGCGCCGATGACGAAGAGTTCATAATCGTAATGGGGCATCAATGTACTCCGGGCACGAGGCCATGAGCCGTCAGCAAGCCACGATGTTCAACGAACGGGTGAAAGTCGCGATCGGCGTAAAGCAGAGGCAGCCGGTCCAGGATACACCGGGTCGCGATCATGGTGTCGATCGTCCGTCGGATGGTGATCCCAAGCCTGCGCAGGTGCCGGCAATGCCTGGCGGCTTCAGCCGCCACGTGTTCGCCGCCGATCACGATCGGTTCGAACCCGGACAAGCGCGCCAGCGTTCGTTCGAGATGCATCGCGTCGCGCGTACCCTGCAACACTTCCGCAAGGACGAGATCGCCGACCAGCAGCCGGTGCTCCTCCCGTAAAGGGCCCGCAAGGACTTGGTCTGGGCCGTGTCTCGGTCGGCGAGCAGGTCAATCCAGACCCTTGAGTCGACGACGACCCTCACGCCTGCACGGTGTACCTGTTGCGGCGCACTTCGTCCTCGTCGCCGTTCCAACCAGTCCCCCGCAGTTGCTCGATCGCCTCCAATTGGCGCTTCGCACGAACCGCACGACGCAACGACTCCTCCACCGCCTCGCGCTTGGTCGTGACACCAAGGGCGACCATGGCGTCCTTCATCAACGTGTCGTCGATCTCGATGTTGGTTCGCATGTGTATGACTCCGCGGAGTCATACACATAGGCGCGGTGACCGCCTCAATCCAACCCCGCCCGCCGGATCAGGTCGGTGGTCGACGGGTCGAAGTCGCCCCCGCCCTTGGCCGCGGCCTTGGCCATCTCCTTGCCGAGCTCGACCCCGAACTGGTCGAACGAGTTGATGCCGAGCAGCACGCCGTTCACGAACACCCGGTGCTCGTAGAAGGCGATCAGCGCGCCGAGGCTGCGCGCGTCGAGGTCGGCCAGGAGGATGGTCGAGGACGGCCGGTCGCCGGGGTAGGAGCGGGCGGGAT
>Ga0325400_1000734_pt1 | contig 25289 bp, 29 predicted proteins | sample PopdelMetagenome_2_FD_205662 | JGI IMG/M metagenome (GOLD analysis project Ga0325400, IMG submission 205662) | Populus deltoides microbial communities from Bellville, Georgia, United States - Xylem-PdKOR-R1 | ecosystem: Host-associated > Plants > Phyllosphere > Stem > Wood/Secondary xylem...
GGTCACGATCCCGTGGAGCTTCGCAGGAGGCTCGACGGATGCCACGGATTATACCGGTGGCGTGTTGCCCACCGGTGGTAATGTCATGATCGCAGACGGGCAGACCACCGGTAACATCACCATCCAGGTCGTCGGTGATACCCTGGTTGAGCCCGACGAAGCCGCGACCGTCACGATCTCTGTGCCGAGCGGATACGCCGCTGGTGCTCGCTTGTCCTCGACGCTGACGATCACCAACGACGACGCAGCGGTGCCGACGATGCCCGGCAACGCCAACGTGGCGTTGTTCGCCCAGGACGCCGCGACCTTCGGCGTAGTGAAGAACCGGGCCGAGACGCTGGCCCTTCCCACCAGCGTCTGGGGCAACCCCCGACCCGGCCTCAATCCCCTCATGGCTACACCGCTCGCCCCGTCTGGTGGATCGATCGCGCGTAACGGGGCGGGTGCGGACGGGGCGGCCGTCGCACTTCGCATGACGTGGGGTGCGGGCGAAAAGCCCAACTTCTTCTTCATGGGCCTCGATAATAGCCCATTGTTCCGGGGCGCGCGCCGGTTAGCCGCTGGCACCTATACCCTCAGCTTCGACTACAAGAGCGCCAACAACAACCCACAGACGATGCGCCTCACCAACGAGGCCGGACTTGGCTCGCCACCCGACCTGACGATCGCGGGTGACGGGACGTGGCGGACCTTCGACTGGACGTTCACGATCAGCAACGAGTCCATCTTGCGCAACCGCATGGACTTTCCGACCGCGACCACGGCGGGCGACGTATTGGTGGACAATATCCGCCTCGTGCCGGGCTCGACACGCGGTGCGGTCCCGCCCGGAGATCGCCACATTGTTCGCGTTGGCCGCTTCCCCTTAGTTGGGCAGGCGATCCGCACTACGGCGGGCGGTGCGAATGGTTCGGAGGGTCATAGCTGGGCGGCTCGGGCATCGGATGGCTTCGCGGCCAACGTCAGCGCCTTCACGTTCGCGACCGCGCTCAAGATGGACGCCAACGCGGACCTTTCGGTCGTCATGCTGCTTCGTGGCGACGAGGATGCGATACAGGTCGGCCTCACCGGCGGCCAGTTCACCATGTATTCGAGCACCGGGGGCATGAACAACTCAGGCTGCGCTGGGCCGGACGGCGCGGGCTGGACCACGTTGATCGCGCGTGGCGATGCCAACGGTTGCGACCTATACATGGACGGCGTGCGCATGGGCTCCAGCACCTCCCCCTTTGGCGGCTCGGTCGCGCAATGGCAGCTATTCCACCGCGCGGCTCAGTATGGTTTCCCCGGCGCGGTTGCTTCGGCGCACGTCTACGATAGGCGCCTCTCCGATGCCGATGTGAGCGCGGCGCACGCGGCGATGGCGGCACAGATCGCGGCCATTGGCGAGACCTACGTTCAGCCCGCGCAGTCGATAATCATCGACGGCGACAGCAACACGTCCGGTGACAGTTACATAACACCCACCGCCCGGAGCTTCGGCAAGCGCCTGCAAGTTCGCAATTACGCGGTTGCCAGCGCCACCTTGGGTGAGCGGTCGCAGGTGGGAACGGGCGCTAATACCATATGGGGCCGGGCGCATCTGGTGTCCGCGCAGATCGCGCACGCGAAGGCTCTTGGCCGCGAACCTGTTCTGATCGCCCATATCGGCACCAACGACAAAAACCGGTGGGACACACCCGCAGCAGGAACGGCTTACGCTACCGCGCATGAGGAATATTGGACATACATGCGCGGTCTGGGTGCGAAGGTCGTTGCCAGCACGATGACGGCATATCAGAACATCACGGCGTCGGAAGCGGCTGGCAGGGATGCGTTCTGCGCCTCGATCCGCGACCGCTACGCGGCGGGTAAGTGCGACGCCCTGGCCGACTATGCGGCATCACCGGTCGGGACGTGGAACAGCACGCATTACTACGATATCGTGCATGTCACGCCCGCCGGTCGTCAAGTGATGGCTTCGGTGCTCAAGCCGGTCCTTGCGCCCCTATTGCCGGATCGCGCTTGAGATCAGTCCCCGACTTTGATGGTGCGGTAGCGAGAAGCGGGGTGCCATCCGGCAGATTGCTACAGCGTGCGCGATTGACGACCCGTTCCCAATCAATACACTTCACCAACGGGGTTTGGGGGGAACGGTATGAGGATTGTCCTATCGGCATGGATGGCGCTGGCGCTATGCGTATCGGGCGGGTGTTCAAAATCATCCGCCGACCTTCTCGCCAGCGGTGATGCTTCAGTTTGTGCCAAAAGCGACGTAACGGATATAGTCCGCACTATCATCGGTGAGAAAGCCACCGTGTCCGGTGCTGCGGTTCTGTCGGACTATGAGGAAGCCAAAAAGCAGGCTCTAACGCACATTGCTTTCAAGTTCGATCAGATAATAAGCAATTACGTCGATGCGGAGAATCATCGCGCTTCCTGTCAGGCGAGGGTAATCATCAAGGCTGACGACGCGGAAGATAGAAGTGCAACTGTGTCATACATGGTAGCTGCCGACCTGTCGAATAATGAGCCTATTGTTAGCGCGAGCATCGATGCGGCTGCGACAATCGCGGGCGCAGCCCTTCGGGTGATCTTGCAGCCGCAGCTTGACGAGGCGAACGAGCGGATAGCGGCAGAGAATAACGCTCGTGCCGACAAACTCGAACAAGATTGGGCGTCGGCCAACCAGCCCCTCGTTGCGCAATGGGTTAAGGAGGTGATGTCACAAAAGCCTGCGGGAAGATTCACTCCTCACGAAGTCACAGAAATCATACGCTTCAAGAGCCTGAACCATCAGTGCGCTTATGGGGGCGATGGAGGGTCTTTGATCTGTGATCGTGATCGGGAGTATTACAAGGCATTCACAGCGAAGTTTTGTCAAAGCTGGGACCGATGGATGCATTGTGGCTCAGAAAAGGAAGATTTGGAAAACCAAGAAATATTCAATCGTCCAGACCCAACTTCTGAACCTGCTGGTGATGCATCTAACGCTATGTATTACGAAGGAGCAGCGGTGCCGCCCGCTTGAACCACGGCGCGAGGTCGAGGTCGAAGTGGACCATGCGCGAATCATAGCCCCTTTGGAGGAAACGCGCCTCCGCCTTGGCCTTCGCCGCATTACAGGGTTGGCAGGCTGGCGCGAGGTTCGCTGGATCGTTGCCCCCACCGAGCGCCAACGCGAGGATATGATCGACGACGGTGGCGGGGGTTATGAGCCCCTGGTTGCGGCAATAGCGGCATAATGGCTCAGCATCGAGCACAGAGCCTCGTAGCGCCTTGTAGCGGGCCGAATGGTCCCGGAGAGTGGCGGAGCCGCCTTGGCGCTGTGTGGGGGCTCTGCGGCCAAATACGGGGGGCTTCGCGGGCATCCCGTATTTATGCCGTTCTGAACCTCTTGACCGAATGAAGCGGACAGCTAACCCTCCCTATCGAAATCGAGGGGGAAGCATATGCGCAGCTTGGGCAGGTTCTTGATTGCGTCAGCACTGATTACGGTATCGAGCACAGCATCGGCGGCAACATATTTGGTCAAGGCAACAGGTAACGTCGGGCGGATTGCCACCGTTCAAAACGACGTTGTGAACCTCAACCCGGACCTGACGGGCAGTCTAACCAAAGTCGGCGACACTATCAGCTACAGCTTCGTTTTCGACACGGCGGGTGCTGTGCCCGCATCGCTCTTTGACGCCGATCCAGCAATCAACATATATGATATCGGTATCCGCTCGATGATCTTGACTATGGGTGGCTATACCTATGTCCCAAGCGTAGGGGTGGGCGGTTCACTACAACTCTGGAACGATCGCGTTCTTAGCCCGACGCTGACGGTCGATAGCCAATCATTTAGCCTGTTTGATTATCCCGTTAGTGGTAAGTCAGTTTACCCTTTCGCGATTGGTTCTGGTCGAGTTTCTGAGTCGATCAGCTTGGACCTATTTGACTTCAATCACGTCGCCCGTGGTTCTGATCTGATCAGCGAGATTGTTGATCCATCGAAGTTTGGCTCGAAGCTGTTCTCGTATGGCCTGCTTAGTTCTGATGCCTCCCTCTTTTATCATGCCGTGGGAGACAACATGGCTATCAGCATCACCGCACTGCCGGAGCCCACGACGTGGGGAATGATGATCATGGGCTTTGGTGTCGTGGGGATAGGGCTGCGACGCCGTAGCGTCTCCTATGGCGCAAAGAGCCTCGTGTAGCGCCGTAGAGCCTTGTAGCGGCTCGGAGGGCAGGGGAGCCGCCTTGGCGCTGTGTGGTGGCTTTCCGGCCAGATATGAGGGGCTTGGATAGCGGCGTGGGTGTGGTTTGGCGGAGGGGCGACGTTGGACAAGCAAAACAGTGGGGAAGCGGGTGCAACGGATGCCCCTAAGCTGGTGATCATGACCGATCCCGCTCGCGAACTGGCCGATCTATGTCAGAGTTTGTATGCTAACCAAAACGCCCACAAGGGTGCAGATTATCTCTCCGATAAATTCGACGTTCAACCTTGGTCCAGAGACTTTTATCTTGTGATATTCGCAATACTGGACAGGATGAAGATGGTCGAGGCATTGATTGATGAATTGGGACTTGACGAGGATCATAAGGACGAGGCGGTAAATCACATAAGGGCGTTAGCACAGGCGTTCGATAGTGGTTCAATGATGCGTAGTTGGTATGACAATGGCAGCACGCACCTCGCGCCTGTTAATGTCCAGCCTCTCAAGATGCTCTCTGGAATGGTGCGGCAGCGTATATCATATCCGAAGCTTGCTGCCGAAGATGTGACGCTTTCGCTGGGTGAGGTAGATACTCTACTCGAATGGCTGTATGAGCATCAGCTTGCGGAGCATGACTTCATCCGTCAGGCACTTATCGAGGGGCTTGAGCAATTTTCTTTCCGCCTCGGTAAGCTGCAATGGCTCGGCTACGGCTACACCGTCGCGTCACTTCGAGAGGTAATCTCCGCATATATGGCGTTGGAGCGTAGCGTCACCGACTTGCAAGCGCGCCCCGATGCAGATGCGATGATGAAGAAGACGGCTGGCGTCATTCGTTCAGTCTATGAACGGATCACCATCGCCAAGGGCGCGGTCGAGACCGGTGACTTCATGCTCAAGGCATATAGCACGGTGGCATTGGCCGTGACGGCATATCCGGGGATCGCGGGCCTTCTGTCGAAAGGGTAGCGCCCCGCGTCGAACCGCTCATATTTCCCGTCACAGGATTGAGAGGGCATCGATGACGGCGTGGGAGCTAATAAGTTCGGTTGGTATTAGCGCTGTCACCGCAGGCACCGTCGTTTGGGGAGGTGCCAAAGTGGTGGCTGGCAAATGGCTCGACACTCGTTTTGCCAATCGTCTCGAAGCTGTGAAGCTCGAAGGTCAGAAGCAACTTGAAGCCAACCGCCAAGAGCACGCCAGTTATATAGAAGCCATGAAGTTTGAGCGTGCTGGCCTGCTTGATCGCTCCGCCAAGCTGAACCAGCGTGAATTCGAAATCATCCCTGACATTTGGAAGAATGCCACGGAAGCTCACTACGCTTTGCTTCAGGTGATTAGCGTTTGGCAGCAAAGCCCGGATGTTGGTCGCATGACCGATCCACAGTTTGAGGCTTGCCTTGCCGAATCTCGTCTTGAAGATTGGCAGAAGTCCGAAATCCGGGAGCTTGATTCATACAAGCGCAACACCTACTACGCCGACGCTTTAGAGTTTTTCAGGCTACAGGACGCCAACATAGCCCTCGTTGGTTTCAATCGCGCGGCAGCGAACGGCAGCATTTTCCTCAATCCTGAAACCCACGCCAAGTTCGAGGGGTTCGGCAACGCTATGCGGAAAACCTTTCGTCGTTGGACTCTCAATCGGCAATTCCGCCTTGACGGCGACAAGGTTGGAAGGGATGCCAACGATCCAATCGAAGCCTACCGCGAGAACGGTGACACGGAGTATCAGGAATTAGGTCGCTACCTTCGCGAGCGCTACTGGATCACCCCGCAGGGACAGGCTGTTTAGTAGCGAAGGAGCAAACCACGATGGTCGCCTTTCAGTCTGCATGAAAGTGCTGGTCGAGGGTCATCAAGTATGCAATCAACGAAGCTGCACGATCCTTTCGTGCAAGTGGGTTGAAACATCCCTCGACCAGCGCTGCCCCGATTATAGCGTGGTGATGGAAGGCACGCATTATTTTAGTCGAAGATGCGCGACATGGACTCTACGCCGTCGCGGTTAGCCGTCTTCACCGTATATTCCATCAGGCGTTCGAACCGTTGGAAATAATCGGTTCGGCTCGTAGGGTTGTCGTCATACATCTCCAGCGGATGGTCGGGGGCATACCATACGCCCGTGAACGTCGCAGGGTTGCGGGAGAACCGCACCCCGTGAGTCTTCGCAAACTCAGCATTATTAACGGACCCTCCGGTAATAATACCAAGCGGCTTCTGATCGCGGTTGAGTGGAAGATAGATATTGCCGTCGAGCTTCTGAAACACGTAGGGCATCCAGTAGCGAAACCAGCGATTGAAGTCGGTGAGGTTTGTGGCATTGCTGGTGTTCATGCGTCTTACTCCATCGATCGGTTCTCAGATAGGACGCGTTCCATCCGCGCCAAGTGTTAGTTAAACTACCACTATTTCGACTGCCGCATCGATCACAGGATGATTGCCATCCCGGCCAGCCGCTCCGAGATACTGTTCACGGTGACCACCTGTTTGCCCGCGAGCGCGCGCCCGCCCTCCACGACCGAGAACATGAGGTCGAACCAATGCAGTTCGGTGCGGGTCATCTGCCCCACATACATGGAGCGGAAGTCCTGCATGATGGCGTGCATATCAGCAGGTGTCATGGTCGCGACGACCAGCGGTGCGTCCAGTCCCTCATGGACCAATGCGGGTCGAGATCGAACTACGGGACAGGCCCGCGTCATTGCATCCTCGAATGCCTGATTGATGGAAGACGCGGAATAAGTCTGCCGAAACAGGCGAATACTGGTTTCGAAGTAGTCAGTGAGTGAGGTGCTGTTCATAGAAGCAGCATATGCGGGCGCAAAGCCGACCTGCAATATTCCTGTTGTGGTGGCTTGACTGACACCTCATGACTTCGCTTCTGTGTCACGCGCGTGCTTAGCAGACAACGCCTACGGCGTTGGTGGCGCGGGAAGTGATGAAGTCGAGGAGAAGTGACGTGGCATTGGCTTACCTCGACCAGCCCACCTATCTCATGACGCAGCTTGTCAGTGGCGAGGGGCTTGCACCTCGACATGGGCAATAGCTGCCGGAGGGCGCGCAAAGCGCCCGACGCTTCACTGAACCGACGACGCTACAGCGTTGAGCCTATATTCATCGACCCAGCTACGCGGTGCTCCGCTGGTCCAGCAAATACCTCTCCTTCGAGGAGCTTCGCCCCTCGACAGAAGAAGGCTTTGCCCGCCGAGTTTGCAAGTTCGATGTGTCCCACGAAAGACCAAGAGGGGTGTGTCCTTTAAGGAATAAAATGGGACATTGGCTCAAGCACGCGCGTGACTACATCAATAATGACAGCCTGATCGATCGTCCGGTATAAATACTTCCACACGGTATTAAGGACGACATGACCCACTCTCTCATCTACTATTACACTGACGGTGCGTGTGGCACCGGCAAAACTCACCAAGCGCTTTCGAAGATCGTGATGGCGGGTGGTCGTCACCTGTTTGTCGTTGACCGCAAGGAGACGATGATCGAGCGTCAGGCAACGGTGACCAAGATCGCTATCGCGACCGGACACTACATGCCCACGTTGTGCGTGATGTCGGGTGACGATCGCAACACCAAGAAGCACGGTGTTCGACGGCGCATCCACGATCTCCCCACCGACTATGGCGATCACCCAGACGTGTGCGTGTTTATCACGCATGAAGCGATGCGGATGTGCGACTTCTCCGATTTCAGCGGCTGGTCAATCTGGATCGATGAGGTGCCTGACGTGATGGACAACGAGACCATGAACATCGCGGTGTCGCGCGTAATCTTCGAGAGCCTATACGATCTCGATCCGATCCTCACCGAAGCCGGTGACTCAACCGGCTGGTCGGAGGTTGTGAGCCGAGACCCGACCGTCGATCTTGCCATGATCGCGAGCGACGATGTTGCGCACGGACTCCGCTCGCTACACCGCCGCGTGATGGAAGCAAAGGCCACAAACCGGCGATCGGTTATCGTCAACGGTGACGCTTGGTCTGAGTTCGTCGGCGACAAGAAGTGCAACTGGTTCTCTCTATGGTCGCCCGAATACCTCGCGAACTTTCAGTCGGTGACGTTTCTCGCGAATGCCTTCACCAATAGTTTGACCTTCCAAATCATGCGCTCGATGTGGCCTGATATCGAGTGGATGGAAGTGCGCACCAATGTGAACCGTGTGTTCAAGCCGCGTTCGGTCATGATCCACTACTACGCAGACAACCACGTCGCGTCTCGAACGCTGTTCTCTTCCGAGGCTGGCAAGCGAAACCTTGAAGCAATTTCGATCGATATTAACAGCCGCATCGGTGACCGTGATCACATATGGATGTGCAACAAGGCGCAGGATGATGCGGTGCGTCTGATGGGTAGAAAGCTTTCACCCAAGCAGGCTGGATCAAACGAGTATCAGCATATTTCAGCGGCTACGTGCATCTACTCGGTGAAGCCCGACGCCGACCAGCGCAAGGTTTACGATCTACTCGGCATTGATCCAGACTACTACACGGAGACCAACGAACGCGAAACTATCTTGCAGTTCATGTGTCGCACCAGCGTCCGCGACCCGGATAGCACGGCTCCAATCGATTTGTTCGTCTATGACAAGGCGCAGGCCGAATACCTGCTTCGCTACTTCGAGCGCGACCAGCGCGGCTACGCGGCAGCGTCGATGCAGCTTCATGACCTTGGCTTCGCTCAGATCGAGCGCAAAACTGGTCGTCCGGTCATTGCCCGATCCGTGGAGGAGAAGCGCGAGCTTGCTCGTATCCGCAAGGCTCGCCAGCGATCAAAGGTCAAGGTGGCGGCATAAGTTATGCCGCAACCGTAATCTGTCGATTTGACGCCTGTTTCGATCCTGTTTGACTAAGTAGAAGGACTACACAACGACTGAAAGGACGCATGAACTACAAACCACTCGATCGGGCGGCGGTCACCGGACTACTCGACATCACCATTCCGACCCTCGACAAGATGCGCAAGCAGGGCGGCTTCGCAAAGCATATCGTGATCGGTGACCGATCGATCCGCTGGCGCGACCGTGACGTGCAAGCATGGATCGACCAGAAGCTCGCTGACGCGGAGGCGGAATGATGGACGCCGCAACCTTGATCATTGCATCACTGTCGTCGGGAGCCGTGACGGCAATCTTTCACTTCGCGCGCATCCATCATTGGACGCATCGTGCCCTCAAGGCGGAAGCCGCGCTGGCGCGGATCGAGGCCACGATCGCCAAGTGCGAGGAGGCGGCGCGATGATCGATCCCGGCTTCCTCGCCGCTGGCCTCACCCTTGATGACCTCGATCTCGACCTACCGGACGATCTCCCCGCCCTTCCGCTGGATCGTCCGCGCCATCGTCGGCGCACCGAGTGGTGGACCACGACGGAAGCCGAGGATCACTTCTTCGATTTTCCCGATTTCCAATCCGGCCAAGAGCGTGTTCGCTACATGGTGGGCGAGATGGGGAGGGCAGCACTCACGGGGATTGACGGGGCGACGGCGGATGACCCGATCTTCCCGCACGGTCGCGCGATGGTGTCGCTGAACCATCTGCTCGCCCTGGTGGGTCGGGACGCGGTAGACGATGTGCTCGATCATCTGGAGCCAGGGTGAAACTTAGTTTTCGCACGTCGCACCAACTATAATTGATTATAGTGGCGCACAGTTCGCAATCTTCGCAGTTCGGTGCAAAACTTGTTGCGCCCATCCCGTGCTGGAGCCATCTTGATTGCGTCGGACGGTCTTGTGAGCTTTCTCCCAAGTTTGTCCGCAGCCGTCCGACACCGGACAAACTTGGGAAATAGACTATGAACCGCGTTAAGTCTATTCGGCGAGTAACCCCGCAAGAGCGTGTCAGCAATATAGCGACCCGCCGCGCGTGGGTCCGAAGTGACAGCAAGTGGCAATCGATCGAGCCGAAGGTGCTTGAGATCGAAGCCGAGTGGCAGTTGCCAGAGCTTTCGGGCGCTTCCCATGATCCCGTTCTTGATCGTTCGGGTGAGAGCTATGACGGCGAAAAAGCCGACTCCACGATCGGTAGGCAGCGGTGGGCACGAGAGATTAGGGCCGCCGCGTTCGCAGCGAATGGGGCGAAGATCGCGGGTGAGGGCAGAAGCCGTCTGAACGCAGGGTGGTGGATGGCGAACGGATACCGGCTGCAAACCTTGGGGGAGTGACAGTGATGGGGCGGATCGCGATGCGGTGGACGATGCGCTCAACCATCTGGACGGGCTTGCCGTGCAGTCACAGTGATGCATAATCATGGTATATGAAACGCCTTATCCTACTGCTGATCCTTGCGGGATGCACCGCCCCTGCACCGAACGCCACGAAAGCAGACTTTGAAAGGCGTGGGTTAAAGTGGCCCCTAACGGTGGAGCAGGGAACGCTCGGTTGTGAGGGAGACGCTGTCTTCTTTGGGCATGACGGCACGCAATACGCTGTCAACGGTGCCGCCAGTCGTGAATATGCCCCGATCGAGCCGATCTGGCGCTATGACGACAAGATGAATAACGAGTTGGCGGCGGCGGGGGCGGGCAACGGCCCCAAGCTCCGCGTCAACATAGGCGACATGATCAGCGAGGGGCTGAAACTATGCTGACAGCCAAAGCTGCGAGCTAAATACGCTTGCCGCCTGCTCCTCTTGGCGGCTTCCCGGTTCGATACCAGCGCCGGATGCTCGTGGGGTGCCGCCTGTCTCAGAAACTCCGGGCGGCACCCCTTCGTCAGCAGTGATACCGGTCGCGTATATGGTCGTTGTAGTAGGTGCCTTTCGATCGCGCGTTACATAGCCCATCCCACACATGCTCCGGCACTCGACAGAATGTGTAGCTATGGCCTTGCGGGAACCACAGGACCATGCGCCCCGAAGTTGGATCGTAGTCGCCCCGTTTGATGGCACTCGAATTGAACAACGGCATTCTCACCTCCGTTTGCCTTCGTAGAAGCCCACTCGGGTTGACTTGGTTCCGAAGTTCGGTCTTTGAGCGATCACCGAACTATGGAGACCACCAATGGCGCTCAAGGACTTCCTCGCTCTCGCGGATGATAAGCTGCACGAGACATTCTCGCGCAAGGCGTATGACCCCGCGAAGGATCGCGCCGCGCTGGTCAAGCGCCTCGACACGGCTGACAACCAATTCAAGTCCGCGACGCCGACGCGGGGCAAGAAGATGTTCCGGCTCGCCAACGGCGTGGTGGAACTCAACCTCCCAATATCAATCGGGGGCAAAAGTCGCTTTCTGATCCCGAGCGAGCGGTTCAGCGACGCTATTGCTTCGCTCAAGACGGCTATCGGCGCTGGCGAGGCCGATAAGGAGCTTGAGGCGGGAAGCTCGGGTGTAGACGGTTCGACGCCCTCCGCCCCTCGTAAGCCCCGTCAGAAGACCGAAGGTGCTGGTCGCGGATGGTCAGACGAAAGACGGGCACGCTTCAACGAGTCGATCGCGGCACGGAAAGCCGCAAAGTAGAGGTTGATTTTGGGGGCGGCAATCGCCGCCCTCAATCCCTATCTGGCCTCCACGGACCCCGTAGCTGCACCGCCAGCTTCTCCGAGCGTTCAAGATACGCGGCGCGATCTGCACGAACCTCATCGCTCGACTTTTTCAGATATTCGAGCCGCCGAATGTTTCGGTCGTGGCACTTCTCCACCAAGTCGCGCGCGCGCTGGTCGATCGAGAATAACCGCGAAACCGTCTCCGCTCGCCACTTCCGCCCCTTCTCGTTGCCGTAGCGAGGTATGTGGCCGGGGCCGTTCAACCAGTCGGCGTAGCTGCGTAGGGTGGGGCGGGCCTCCCGGTGCATCTGGTCAAAGACCGGGACCAACCGTTCGGCGAAAGCGAGCGTCTTATCGAGGCGCACCCGCCAGACGTTGACCCTGCCACGTTCCCGTTCGTCGTCCACCGTAGCACCAATCGTGACACCGCAAGACCGAACTGGCCTTGTGTGATGTAATTCCCTCATCGCCAGTCAGCCGATGAGGCCCCCGATGATCGCACTCTCTACCACGACCACCATCGCCCGCAAGCGCCGCCCCCACGTCGATGACACGAAGTTCATCGACGCTCTCGACCTCAAGGCTTACCGCACCGCCCCCGAGATTGCCCGCCACATGCTCCGGGCGGGGCATCCCGCGTCCCTCGCGTTGATCGCCAAGCGGATGACGGAGTTCGTCGCCATCGGGGGCGTGGAAGCCAAAGGGCAGGCGTGGCGCATCGAACCGGATTGTTCGCCGGGTCCGCCGACGCCCGAACCGTCGAGCAGCAACGACAACGCTCCGCAAATCACCATTCCGTCTCACCATCGCTCGCCGACGCTTCATCGCGGCTGCGGGTTGGAGATGATGCGCGGCTTACCTGATCATTCAGTCGATTTGGTGCTTACCGATCTCCCCTACGGGATCAGCGGCCTTGCAATCGACCCGACGATCAACGTTCCCGAGTGGATGGCGGAAATGGCCCGCATCGTCACCGATCGCGGCGCAATCGTGGCATTCGCGGCTCAGCCGTTCACCACCGACTTGATCCTCGCATCGCGCCAGTTCGACAAGGGTAAACAGATGTTCTTCAAGCAGGCGCTGGTTTGGGAGAAGCCGCAACCGACCGGCTTTGCTCAGGCGCGCGCTCGCCACCTCAAGGCGCACGAAGACATCCTCATATTCTCGCGTGGGACGGTTATCGGGCAGCGCGGCGGGCGGCAGATGACCTACAATCCGCAAGGCGCTTGGGAAGTCGAGAAGAAGGCCCGCATCGGCACCCGCTCTATCTCCTACCTGCGTGGCGCGGTTCGCGCCGAACCCGGCATCGTCTACTCTGCGCTCGAAAACTGCCCTCGTTCTGTCCTGCGCTTCGCCAAAGACCGCGACGCACAGTCGCTCCATAGCTTCGCTAAGCCGGTCGCCCTGCTCGAATACCTGATCCGCACCTACACCAACGACAACGGCGTGGTGCTTGACCCTACGATGGGGAGCGGATCGACTGGCGTGGCGGCGATCAACACCGAGCGGCGGTTCATCGGTGCCGAGAATGGGACGGATCGGAAGGGGCAGGATATCTTCACGATCGCCGCCGACCGTATCGTGGCAACGATCGACGGGATTTAGCCCGCCGCCTCACGCCGTAGATATCCCGCGACAGCCGCATCCTGTTCCGGCGAAAGCTGGTTCTCGATGCGGCTTTCGCCGTTGGCGCGGACGGTCACCGGCCCGAACCGGTCACCCTCGCTCATGCCGGGGCCGAACATCTTGCGCATGTTCAGGTCATCGACCAACGATCCGTCCCGCCGCAATCCAATCCACCGCATCCGGTCCACCAGCAACACGGACGCGAAGCCCTTCTCACCGAAGGTCATGCGCTCGATCAGGTCATTGAGGGCGAGCTTGACCCGTGACCGTGCTTGATAGCGGAGATCGGGATCGTGACTGTCCAGTAGCTCGCGGACTTCCGCGACACGACGGAGGTGTTCTCCCGGCTCTACCCCGCCCTGCGCTTCCCGGAGAGCAACTTCCGCGTCTTCGATCTTCGCCTTGAACGCGCGGACCTCATGCTTGAGCGTGCGATACCGGGTCCGCGCATTCGTATCATCGGCGTCTTCTTCGACCATCGTCCACGCGTTCGCCATGCGCCGCTCATCATCGACAAGACGGCGCTTCAAGCCCGCGAGTTCGGCTTCCAACGTCGCGCATTGATCGGGCTGACGGAAGCTCACCGGGTCGAGAGCGAGGTGAAGGAGCTTGTCGAGCACGCTGGCCTCAAGAGCCGCGTAGTTAAAGTGGATGCGGTTCTCGCAGCCATGCCGTCGAAGCGCTGCGTCGCATACAAGGTAGTCCTCGCGCACCGTTGAGCCATCAGCACGAGCACTCTCGCCCTTATTGCGGTAGGTCATTCGACCGTCACACGTTCCACACCGCCCGATCCCGCCGAGCAGGTTTACCAGCGATCGACCCGGACGTTGTTGCGCGAGCAGGCGGGTGGCGCGGCGATCATTCACGCGGGCGAACTGATCCTCGCTGATGATGGCTGGAAAGTAGCCCCGGATAATATCGCCCTCGCTAGTGCGCCGCTGATCCGCACGCGCCTTCCGGCAGGGCTGGTAGTCGCCCAACACCGCGATCGATCGCGTGACCTTCTGCACGTATGATGCGTGCCAACCTTTGCCGCGTCCGAACACCGGCACCCCTTCGGCATTCAGATTGGCCGCGATGGTAAACTTGCCGATCCCGGCCTCTGTCTCAGAGAAGATACGCCGCACGATAGCGGCTCGATCGTCGATAACATCGTAGCCGGTGCGGTCGTGGTTGATCCGTAACCACCCCGGACACTGCGCCGTCATGGCGGTGCCACGATCGCGCTTGCGCGCCCAAGCGTCGGCAACCCGTCCGCTCTTGGTCTGAGACTCCTCGTAGCCCCGGAACGCCTCGAAGATGACGCTCAAGACCTGAAACTGATTGTGGAGGAGATCGGCAGCGGTGATACGATGGCGTCCATCGCTGGTGGCGATCGTGAGGCCGGTAGCACAGACCCTTTGAAGCCAAGCCGACATCACCAACGGGGGCTGTCTGGACAAGCGATCGAGTTTTTCGACAACCAGCACCAAACCATCCGCCCCCTCACGCTCGAAGCGCTCGGTGAGCTTGCCCAGGTTGCCGGACTTCAAGTTATCGCCCGTCCAAGCCGAACGACCTTCGTCCTGAACGCGCTCGACGATCGGCCAACCCTCGCGTGCGCACAGGGCTTCGGCGAACTCCATCTGCCTATCCAGCGTCGCCCCGTTCTTCTGCTCCATCCGGGACCAGCGACAATAGATCAGTGCGCGCATCGGCGATGCTCCTTCTCAAAAGGTGCTGCCACAGATTTGCTATCTGTCTACTTTTTTCTGCGGCGTTGCCGTGTGACTTACATAAACCGCTGATGGTAGGACCGCCGGGCGCGGGCAAGTCGCTGATGGCGGCGTGCCTGCCGGGCATATTGCCACCGCTGTCGCCGGCCGAGGCGCTGGAGGTGTCGATGGTGCAGTCGGCGGCGGGCGTGCTGACGGGCGGGCGAATGACACGGGCGCGCCCGTTCCGCAGCCCGCATCACTCCGCCTCGACGGCCGCGCTGACGGGGGGCGGGCTGAAGGCGCGGCCGGGCGAGGTCAGCATGGCGCATCTAGGCGTGCTGTTCCTGGACGAGCTGCCCGAGTTCAACCGGGGGGCGCTCGATTCACTGCGCCAGCCGCTGGAAACGGGGACGGTGTCGGTGGCGCGCGCCAACGCGCACGTTACCTATCCGGCGCGGGTGCAGCTGGTGGCGGCGATGAACCCGTGCCGGTGCGGGCATCTGGGCGAGGCGGAGCTGGCGTGCGCGCGGGCGCCGCGTTGCGCCGCCGACTATCAGGCCAAGGTGTCGGGGCCGCTGCTGGACCGGATCGACCTGAACGTCGAGGTGCGGGCGGTGTCGGCGGCCGACCTGTTGTCGGCGACGCCAGCGGAAGGATCGGCGGCGGTCGGCAAACGGGTGGCGGCGGCGCGCGACATTCAGACAGGGCGCTATGCCGGGACCACGGCCCGAACGAACGCGGAAGCCGAGGGGCCGGTGCTGGACGCCGCCGCAACGCCGGACGCGGCCGGGCGCGAAATGCTGGCGCGGGCGGCGGAGCGGATGCGGCTGAGCGCCAGGGGCTATACCCGCGTGCTTCGCGTGGCGCGGACGATCGCCGACCTGAGCGGCACCGACGGCGTGGGGCGGACGCACGTGGCGGAGGCGCTGAGCTATCGACGGCGGCCGCCAGTGAATTGACGCGGTTGATGCGCGGGTGCGGCTTGCGCTAGGGACGGTGGGCCGACCGTTGCGGGTGTGGTGGAATTGGTAGACGCGCCGGACTCAAAATCCGGTTCCGAGAGGAGTGTCGGTTCGAGCCCGACCACCCGCACCACTCAGGCGTCTGATCCAGCCTTGGCTGGATCAGGCCGGTTCAGCATCCGCCGTGAGGCGGATCAAACGCTAAGCCGCGCGCGTCGCCTCGAAGCGATCGGCGTCGTCCGCCGCCAGCAGGTCGGCCGGGTCCCCCTCGTGCAGCCAGCGGCGCCAGTCGTCGCCGAACAGCGTCACCGGCGCGCGGTCGTGATAGGCGTTGAGCGCCGCACCGGCGGGCTGGGTGACGATGGCGAAGCTCTCGACCGGGCCGTGGTCGGCGGTGTTGGCGCGGTCCCAGAGGCCCGCCAGCATCATCGGTGCGCCGTCCCTGGGGCGGAACAGCCATTTGGTCTTGGCGCCCTTTTCCCCGGTCCATTCGTACCAGCCATCGGCAGCGACCAGGCAGCGGCGTTCGCGCCAGCCGTCGCGGAAGCTGCGCGCGGTGCGGACCGACTCGGCGCGCGCGTTGAAGGTGGAAAAGCGCCAGTCCTTGAGCGGTCCCCGGTGGAAATGCGGCACCAGCCACCATCGCGCGCGGACCAGCTCGACGCCGCCGGGTGCCGCGCGCAGGATCGTCGCGTCCTGGGTCGGGCGGATGTCCAGGTTGACGGGCAGGTTGGGCGCGCCGCCGGGATCGGGGAAGACGATGGGGATGCGCCGTTGATCGAACTGCTCGACAAGCCCGTGCCAAGTGCCGGCGTCGCGGTATCGGCCGCACATAGGTTTACCTCCAGCGCTTTAGCGGGTCGTGGTGGGAACCGGGCCGTGGCCGCTACCTTTGAAACGCCCGTTGCCGCTGAACGACGAAGGATCAAGCCCATGACCACCGATGCCAAGTCCCTCTACCAGGCCTCGCTGCGCAGCACCCACGCCGCCGAGACGCAGGGGTTGCAGCAGATGGAGACGCAGGTCGCGGGGTTGAGCGACTATCCGGACTATGCGGCGCTGCTGCGGCGGCACGTCGAGGTCACCAAGGGCCAGCTGGCGCGGATCGAGCGCGCGCTGGAGGAAACGGGCGGCGGCACGTCGACGATCAAGGAAGCGGTGACGAGCGTCATCGGCACCGTCGCCGCGATCGGCCACAAGCTGGCGTCGGACGAGACGCTGAAGAACCTTTATGCCGGCTACGCCTATCAGTACGAGCAGATCGGCGCCTATCGCTCGCTGGCGGTGATCGCGGAGCGGGCGGGTTATGCCGGGCACCAGTCCTGGATCGAGGAATCGAGCCGCGAGGAGGAGCAGGCCGCCGAGGCTGTGCGCGGGCTGATCGAGCCGGTGACCCGGCAGTATCTGGACAAGACGCTGGGGTGAGCGACGCCGGCCTGCCCGAACTACCGCCCGGGTCCTTCGACAAGCAGGACCCGGGTAACGACTTGGCGTTTTATGCGCCCGCTCGGTTGGTGACGCATATCGATGATTTGGCATTGGCGGCGCTGACAAATTTCTATCGCCGGCTGCTGCCGGCGGACGGCGACATACTCGACCTTATGTCGAGCTGGGTCAGCCACTTGCCGGACGATGTTCGTTTCGCGGATGTCGTCGGGCATGGTATGAATGCCGAAGAACTCGCCGCCAATCCGCGCCTGACCGAGCGGTTCGTACGCGATCTGAACCGCGAGCCCGCGTTGCCGCTGGTGGACGGGCGGTTCGACGCGGCGCTGTGCTGTGCGGGGGTACAGTATCTGCAACGGCCGGTCGAGGTGTTCGCCGAGGTCCGGCGCGTGCTGCGACCGGGCGGGGTATTCGCGGTGAGCTATTCCAACCGCTGCTTCCCAACCAAGGCGGTGGCCATCTGGCGGGCGCTGGACGCGGGCGGTCACGCGCGTTTGATCGGGCTCTACGCCGAACGGGCCGGGTTCGGACAGGTCATGGCCGAGGTACTGCGCGATGGGTCGGACGGCGACCCGATGGTGGTGGTGACGGCGCGGGCTTAGGCCATTTCGAGCTTCTCGCGTTCCAGCGAATCGAGAATGCGGCCGCCGGCCATGAACACCGCGATCGGGCAGACGGCGAACATCATCCAGCCGGCATGACCCGGATAGGCCTGTAGGTAATGCACGCCGCGCTCGGCTGCACCGGTGGCTAGCCCGTAGATCACCACGAAGGCCTCGAACTTCGTCTTGATGACGAACAAGCGTCCGAACCGGGCGAGCATGGCGACCTCCATCGGGCGACCCGAGTGCCGCCGCGGACTGGTTACCGAAATACTAACGGTAATTCCAGGAAGTCGAGCAACGCCGCCTGTGCCGTTTCGATCCGGCGTATCAGGTCAAGATCGCCGAGATGGTCCTGGGCGATCGACTCGGGCCAGTGGCGTTCGACTAGCGCGGCGATGCGGTCGAGCCGGGCGTGATCGACCAGGAAGCGGGGATCGACGCGGACCGGGTCGCAGACGACGCGCAGACGCAGGCAGGCGGGGCCGCCGCCGTTCGCCATCGACTCGCGCACGTCCACCACCTCCAGCCGGCGGATCGGACCGTTGCCGGCTATCAGTTCGCTCAGCCAGTCCCAGACACGGGAATTGGCGCGGGCTTCGGAGGGGAGGATCAGCGCCATATCGCCGACCGGCAGCGTCACGAGCTGGGCGTTGAACAGGTAGGAGGCGATCGCGTCGGCCAGGGGCACGCGGGCGGCGGGGACCTCGATCAGGTGGAAGCCCGGCACCAGGCGTTCGAGGTCCGCGTAGAGTGTCGCCGGGTCGGCGAAGGCCTGGGCATGCGTGAACAGTATCGGCCCGTTGGCGACGGCGACCACGTCGTTGTGGAACGCGCCGGCGGCGATGGCTGCGTCGGACTGGCGAACGAACAGTGTGCGGGCGGGATCGAGGCGGTGGAGGCGCGCTACCGCGTCGGACGCCTCGCGATGCTGGCGGGCGGGGAAGGGGCCGCCGCCTTCACCGTAGACGAATACCTCGACGCCGGGGTCGCCGTGCGACCTGCACAGCCGCATGTGATTGGCCGCGCCCTCGTCGCCGAACGGCGGCGGCACGGGGGAATGCACCGCGAAGGCCGGGTCGGCGAAGGCGACTCGCAGTTGCGCCAGCGTCCAGGGCCATTCGTGCGCGCGGTGGGCCATGGTCTGAAGGTTGGCGACGGTCAGGTGGCAGCGGCCGTCGGCGGTATCGGAGGCGGGCGAGACGGTGGCCGCGTTCGCCGCCCACATAGCGGACGCGGACAGCGCGCGGGCGCGAACGTGCGGCTGCGCCTCGTCATAGGTCGTACCCAATCGTTCCAGCCAGCGCCGGTCGGGGCGAGGATGGGGAAGCAGGATGCCCTGGGTCAGGCCGAGCGCGAGGTTGGCGCGCATCTTGGCGATGCCCTGGAGGGCGGCGGCGCGGGGGTGGGAGACGGCGCCGGCGTTGGCGGCGGCGGCGAGGTTGCCGGGGCTGAGGCCGGCATAATTGTGGCTAGGTCCGATCAGGCCGTCGAAATTGACCTCCACCACGTCGTTCACAGGCGATGAACCCACCAGACGCGGTCGCCCTCGGCGACGTTCAGCGCCGCCGCGCAGTCGGGGGACAGTGCCACCCCGTCGCCGTCGCGCTCCACCTCGCCGAACGCGCAACGGAACGCGCCCAGCCGGCCGGTCGCGACCAGCGCCTCCGCGCCGCCCGCCGCCATCCGCCCGACGGGGGCCGACCGCGCCTCGCGGATCGAGCGGACCTGATCGGTGCGCGCGGTCATGGTCGGGCCACCGTCGAAGATGTCGAGATATTGTTCGTAGCGGAAACCCTCGATCTCGAGCATCCGCATCGCGGCGCGGCCCGACGGGTGGGGCAGGCCGATGGCAGCGCGCGCGCTTTCGGACAGCATGGCCGTGTAAACGGGGTGCTTGGGCATCAGGTCGGCGATGAACTGGTGCCCGTTGACGGCGTTGAACTGGTCGGCGTCCTGGAAGCTCATGCCGAAGAAGCGCCCCGCCACGCCGTCCCAAAAGGGCGAGCCCCCCGCCTCGTCGATGACGCCGCGAAGCTCGGCCAGCACACGGTCGGCGAAGCGGCGGCGATGGGCGGCGATGAACAGGTAGCGGCTGCGCGCGAGCAGCAGGCCCAGTCCGCCCGCGCGTTCGCCGGGGTGGAGGAACAGACCACCCACCTCGCTCGACCCTTCGAGGTCGGTGGTGAGCGACAGCATCTCGGCGCGAAAGGTCCGGGCGAGCTCGCGGCTGTGCTGGGTCAGCACGCCCATGCGATAGCTGTAGAAGGGGTGCTGCTGGCCGACCTGAGTGAAGAGCTGGCAGGTGCCGCGCACCTCGCCCGTGGCCGTGTTCTCCAGGACTAGTACGAACTGTTCGTCGCGTAAGCCGTCGCCCTCGCGTCCGAACGCCTCCGTGCTGCGGGCCAGCTTGGCGGACAGCGCGGTCCGGTCGGGCGGCAGGTTGGTGAAGCCGCCGCCGGTCAGCTTCGCCATCTCGTACAGGGGTTTTAGGTCGGCGGCGGTGGCGGCGCGGATATGAAAGCTCACAACCGCCCCCCGGCGATGCGCAGGATGGTGACGGCGGACAGCGCCGCGCGTTCGGGCAGCGAGTCGACGATCAGATACTCGTCCGGCGAATGAATGGCGCCACCGCGCGCGCCCATGGTGTCGACAACGGGGACGCCGACGGCGGCGATGTTGTTGCCGTCGCACACCCCGCCCGTGTCGCGCCAGCCGATGTCGAGCCCCAGGTCGCCGCCGGCCACGCGGATCAGGTCGAAGAGGCGGGCGGCGCCGCCGTCGATCGGCTTGGGAGGGCGGTTGAATCCGCCGTGGATCGCGACCTCTACTTCCCGGGCGGCCGATACCTCGGCCGCGGCGTCGTCCAGGGCGGCGCGTGCCCGCTCGATCGCGTCCGGCGCGGCGGGGCGGAAGTTGACGCGCAGTACGGCCGCGTCGGGGACGACGTTGTTGGGGCCGCCGCCGTCGATGCGCGCGGGGTTGACCGTCAAACCGGGCCCGGCCGCGGCCTCCAGCCGAAGCGCCAGGTCGGCAGCGGCGGCGACGGCGTTGCGGCCGTTCTGCGGATCGCGGCCGGCGTGCGCGCTGCGCCCGCGCACGGAAAGCGAGAAATTGCCGGTGCCCCCCCGCGCGCCGGCCAGCGTGCCGTCGGGCAACGCGGGCTCGTAGGTCAGCGCGGCGCGCTTGCCGCGGGCGGCGGCGGCGATCAGGGCGGCGGAGGAGAAGGAGCCGGTTTCCTCGTCCGAATTGACGACGATCTCATAGCCGATCGCGGAGGCGGCGGGACCAGCTTCCACCGCTTCGAGGGCCGCGAGCATCACCGCGAGGCCGCCTTTCATGTCGGCGAGGCCGGGGCCGTTTATCGTGCCGTCGCCCAGGTCCGCGATCGCCTGGAACGGATGGTCGGCGGGGTAGACGGTATCCATGTGGCCGGTGAACAGCATCTGGACCGGCGCGTCGGGACGGACGATCAGGTGCAAATGCCGGCCATGCTGCACGGGGACGACACGTCCGTTCGCGTCCATCCGGTCATGCGGCATAGGCTCCACCAGGCGGAGGTCTCCGGGGAGGCGGGAGAAGTCGTCGGTCAGCATCGCGGCGACCCGCGCCAGGCCGGGCAGGTTTTCCGTGCCGCTGTTGAGCGCGGCCCATCGCAGCGTCCGGTCGAGCGAGGGCCGAGCGCGGGCGTGGTCGACCGCCGCCGCCTCCGCGATCGTCAGGCCCATGCGGACAGATGCGGCCGGAACGCCTCCAGCACCGCGACGTAGAGGTCGCGTTTGAAAGGCACGACGGCGTTGGGCAGGTCGTCAGGGGCCATCCAGCGCCAGGCGCGGAATTCGGGGTGCCGCGTGCGGATGTCGACGTCCGCGTCGTCCCCCAGAAAGCCGAACAGGAACCACCGCTGTTCCTGACCGCGATAGCGACCCCGCCACGCGCGGCCGATCAGATCGGCGGGCAGGTCGTAGCGGAGCCAGTCGGGCGCTTCGGCCACCAGTTTCACCTTGTCGGGCATCACGCCCGCTTCCTCGCCCAGCTCGCGGGTCGCGGCGTCGAGCGGGCTCTCGCCGGGGTCGATACCGCCCTGGGGCATTTGCCACGCCTCGAGCGTGGTATCGAGGCGTTGTCCGACGAACACCAGGCCGCGATCGTTGACCAGCATCACGCCCGCGCAGGGGCGATAGGGCAGGTCGGTCACGCCGCCCCCACGGCGATAACGTCGGCCAGCGCGCGCTCCACGGCGGTCAGGTAGCGCGAAACGTCCGCCACCGCGGAGGGGACGGCGCGGCGGAGCGTGACGAAGCCGTGGATGGTGCCTGCCGCCTCCTGATAGGTCACGGCGACCCCGGCGCGGATCAGCCCGGCGGCGTAGGCGCGTCCCTGGTCGCGGATCGGGTCGAGCCCGGCCGTCACGATCACCGCGGGCGGCAAGCCGGACAGGTCGCCCCGCATCGGCGAGCCGCGGGCGTGGTCCAGGTCGGCGGCGTAGGCGTCGGCGAACCATTCCATCGTCGCGCGCGTCAGCAGGTAGCCGTCGGCGAAGCTGTCGAAGGACGGGTGGTCCGCGCTCATGTCGGCGGCCGGATATATGGGTGCCTGAAGCAGGACGGGCACGGGGGCGGGATCGTCGCGCAGGGCCATGGCGGTGGTGATGGCCATGGTGCCGCCAGCGCTGTCGCCGCACAGAACCAGCCCCGTGGCCCGGCGATCCAGTTCTGGCGGATTGCCGGCCACCCAGCGCGCCGCCGCCTCGCATTCGTCGGGGGCGGCGGGCCAGCGATGCTCGGGCGCAAGGCGATAGTCGACCGCGACCACGGGCAGGTCCAGCACGCGCGCCGCCTCTGCGCAGAAGCCGGCGTGCGTGTCGAGGTCGCCGATCACGAAGCCGCCGCCGTGAAAGAACACCATCACCGGGCCGGGGTCGCGCCGGTCGGCCGCGTCGAACAGCCGGGCGGGGATAGGGCCGGCGGGACCGGGGATCGTCAGGTCGCGGATCGTCGCCAGATCGCCGATAGGCAGGTCGGCCACGTCCTTGGTCGCGCGATACATGGTGCGCGCGTCGAGAGGCGACAATTCGTGCGTGCGGGGCCCGGGCAGGGCGTTCAGATAGCCGAGAAAGGCCGCCACGTCGGGCCGGACATAGGGGTCAGTCTCTCGGTTCATCGTCCCCTCCCGCTCCGCCATGGCACGACCTACCTCTAGCAGCGTGATCCCCGTCGTCCACCACCCGGCCTACGTGGCGCCAGCGCCGGCGCGGTCGACCTATCGCTGGAGCAAGAACGGCCTGATCCGCGACCTGTTGCTGGCCGAAGGGCAGCGGATCGACTGGCACGTAGCCGAACCGATGCCGGTCGAGTGGCTGGAGGCGGTGCACGACCCCGATTACGTGGCGCAGGTGCTGGCGGCCGCCGTTCCCCGCGAGAAGGAGCGGCGGATCGGGTTTCCGGTGACGGCGGAGGTGGCGCGGCGCGCGGCTCACGTGCCGGGCGGTACCTGGGACGCGGCTCGGCTGGCGCTGCGCCACGGCTTCGCGGCCAACAGCGCGGGGGGCAGCCACCACGCTCTGGCGGAAACGGGGGCGGGCTATTGCGTATTCAACGACCTGGCGGTGGCCGCGGTCCGACTGGTGGAGGAGGGCGTCGTCGGGTCGGTGACGGTGGTCGATTGCGACGTGCATCAGGGCGACGGCACCGCCGCGCTGACGGCGGGGCGGCCGGGCATCGCCACCTATTCCATCCACGCGGCCAAGAATTTTCCGGCGCGAAAGGCGCGGTCGACCTGGGACGTTCCGCTGGCGGACGGGCTGGGGGACGCGGACTATCTGGCGGAACTGGAGGCGACGCTGGCGCCGTTCCTGGACCGGCACCGGCCGGAGCTGATCCTGTATCAGGCGGGCGTCGACCCGTACGCGGGCGACCGGCTGGGGCGGCTGGGGCTGACGCTGGAAGGGCTGGCGGCGCGCGACCGGACGGTGGCGCGACTGGCGCGCGAGCGGGGCGCGGCGTTGGCCTGGACGGTGGGGGGCGGGTACGGCGACGACGCGCTGGAGATCGCGCGGCGGCACGTGGCGTCGCTGCTGACGACGGCGGAAGCAATGGCGCCCAAGGCTACTGGCGGTTAGGGGAGGGGGCATGACTCGCTTTCCCTGCCGAGCCGCCGCGTGATCGCCGCGGCGCTATTGCTGTTGATGCAGGCCGCGCCCGCCGTCGGCAACGAAGCGCAGGCGCGGCAGGCGCTGGCGCGCGGCGGCCTGTCTCCGGCGGGGGTGGAGTTGGTCATCTCGTCGGTCAAGCGACGCCAGCCCGAGGTGCGGCAGCGGCTGGAACGGCTGCGTCAGGCGGCGCGCGGCGTACAGGGGGCGGCCGCCCGCCGCCCGGTCGACGTCGCCGCCGTCGACGCCGCCCTGACCGCGCAGCGTGCCGCGGTTGCAGGTCTGGCGCAATCCGAACAGTCGATCCTGGTGGAACAGCTGCGCGCGGCATCGCCCGCCGACCGGGTCGTGTTGCTGCGGCGATTCGCGGCGCCGTCCGCCCGGCCGACCGCGCCGAGGCGATAACGGATCGGGAACGCCGGCCCGGATCGGGCGTAGTCGGGGCATGAGCGACCCCGTCATCCTCTGGCTGCGCCAGGACCTGCGCCTACGCGATCAGCCCGCCCTGATCGCGGCAGCCGAGGCTGGTCCGGTGATCCCCGTCTACGTGCTGGACGAGGAGGGGCCGGGCGACTGGCGGATCGGCGGGGCGCAGCGTTGGTGGCTGCGCCATAGCCTGGCGTCGCTGGCGCAAGCGCTGGATGACAAGGGGTCGCGGCTGATCCTGCGGCGCGGGGCGGCGGCGGACGTGCTGCGCGCGGTGATGGAGGAGACGGGCGCCGCCGCGATCCACGCGTTGCGTCATTACGAGCCCTGGTGGCGCGACGCGGAGGACGCGCTGGGCGAGGCGCTGATGCTGCACGACGGCAATCACCTGACCCATCTGGAGGATCTGAAGACCGGATCGGGCCAGCCATTCCGCATCTTCTCGGGGTTCTGGAAGGCGTTGCAGAAGCTGGACGACCCAGAAAAGCCGTTGCCGGCCCCGCGAAAGATCGACGCGCCGTCGCGCTGGCCGGAAAGCGAGTCGCTGGACGACTGGAAGCTGTTGCCTACCGAGCCGGACTGGGCGTCCGCGTTCGGTGAGGAATGGACGCCCGGCGAGGACGGCGCGCAGAAGCGGTTGAAGCGGGTCGCCGACCTGGTTCGCGACTATGAAACCGATCGCAACAAGCCGTCGATCGAGGGGACTAGCCG
>Ga0325400_1000737_pt1 | contig 25253 bp, 13 predicted proteins | sample PopdelMetagenome_2_FD_205662 | JGI IMG/M metagenome (GOLD analysis project Ga0325400, IMG submission 205662) | Populus deltoides microbial communities from Bellville, Georgia, United States - Xylem-PdKOR-R1 | ecosystem: Host-associated > Plants > Phyllosphere > Stem > Wood/Secondary xylem...
ACACACCCCCACCTGCTTACTTTTCCCAGTCCCTTAGTTAGCCAGTAAAAAAGAGATGTTTCTCTTCGCACCTCAGATCAAATCAAGAGGCACTGTCTCTGTCAAGCTGGCTTTACCTGATTTTGACCAGTTCATCCTCTTCCCTCGTTGGGAGCTAGATCATGTTAGAATCAATGAAAAGAGATAGGCCATGGCATTACAGTTATTATTTTTTTTTTTTAAATGAGGATACAATAAACAGTATTTGTAATATTAATATTTATTTTATTGTATTAAAAATTAACTTAAAATCATATATTAAATTACGTAACCAATATTCGTGCCAACATCACAATCATTTTTTATTTTAAATTTTTTATCATCCATTTTTATGAAGCCAGCATTTTTCTTTCTCATAAAAAAAAATCCACAATTCATCCCTCTTCAAAGGAAAAAAAACCCGATTTTTGCAGCACCAACTTCCCAAATAAAAAAAAAGGGGGGCAAATTTGGGGACTTTGAACACACGATCTTCACATAAATGGAAGGTAACTGAATCTAAGAGCCAGGTGTATCCTCTCTTACAATTCCCCAACAGAAACGGCAAATAAAACCAAAAGCAAAACAAAAACCAGCAACAATGCGTTCAATGGTTTTCCAAATTTTGCCTTTACACCTTCCAATCTTTCACAACATTTTTCACTACCCAACACACACCTTTACTGGGTTTCTCTTTTTCTCTCCTCTAATCCACTAATCAGTCAACCCCACCTCCAAAGATCACATCTTTGTTGTTTACACCATTCCCGTGACAAAAAAGTCTCAAACTTTGGAATTCTCCATTCATTCATGGAGGTTGGTAATACCAAACAGGGTGATACTGGTAGTCCTCCTAGGCAAAGGTTCTACATTGAACTCAATCCCGGAGAGACAACAATAGTGTCTTGGAAGAAGCTTTTGAAAGATGCAGCAGCAAACAAGGCAAGCTCGTCTCAGTCTCTGAATCAAACTACTACTGCTATTGATGCTGTTGCGGAGCCTGCTTCTGTGGATACTGACTGGCAAGAGGCTCAGTTTTCTCTGGTGAGATATTATTGAGAGCCCATTTATGTAAATTGTTTGTTTTGTTGTAATTCTATCTGGGTTTATGTTATAGTTTATGTTTTTATCTGTTTTTTTTTAATTGAATATCATGTTTTATTAAGTGTTTGCTGTAATATTTGATGCTGTATTTGAGATAATCAAATGCAAGTTCTACATGTGATAATTTCAACTTGTTTCTGCGTTCAACTTTATGTTGGGAAGAAGAATTATTTTATGTAACAAAATCTTTGATGAATGGAAAGAAAGTAAATAACTTGGTTATTTGAGAATGTTTATGTCAATTTTGCTGATTTACTAGTATCTGCTTTGGATTTAATAGCCTTCAGTTACTTTTAAATTATAATTAGTTTGCTGTTTCTATGCAGTTATATTCATAGGAGATCCATAATGGTTTGTTTCTTATTAACTTTATGAATAACTAAATTTAGGTGCTGTTTTTTCCCCCATCATATTGATTTCATGTATGTATTAAGTACCATGTCAGCTGTCTCCATTTGTTGATATATGTATTCATCCATGGTAACTATGGTTGGAGTTGTAAACTTCCATTTCTAATGTTGGAATCATTGTTTGAATTCCATATCTATTATCCTCCTTTGTCACAAATCATGCAAATTCCGATATGTTCTTGCCTTTCTGGCATCTGAGAGCTTTATCGTATATAAACTCAATAATTAGCTTTAACCTTCCTTTCCAATGTCCTTCCATGGGGACGTCTAAATTAGTTTAAAATATTCCCAAGTATTTTTCAGTGTATGATGATAGCTTCCTACTTTCAGGTTTGTCTTGTGGATTGTTCTTCCAACAGTATCACAAGAGGAAAGCTTAATTCCAAGACCTTGTATGATGTCACTATATGACTAACAGATCTATTTAATGCTTCAGGCATTATCTTTTATCATTATTTTTCCATGAAGCACTCAGTTAAATGTTTTATTCTGATTTTCTTTTCATCCCTCAATGGCTATTGGCAATTATCTAGATTGTTTTTTGTCACTTTGACATGATTTTATTTTGGCTCTATTCGGGCTTAACCAAAATAAAATGAAGGGTTTGATCAAGCAACTCTCATTTTGAAAAATTACATAATAGCAAACATGTACTTTTCTCCTATGTTTATAAACTGTGTTCTTTTCTTTGCTTTCTTTTTTCCTGAAACACTCTTTTCTGGTTCCTTTTCTCCTACATTTGTTTTCAACACAAAATGATAATCTAGTATAAGTGAAGTGGCAAGCTTATGACTTCTCTATGAACACATGATTTTTAGGCGGTGAATAATTTTATGCTTTGTAAACTCCAATACGAAATCCTCCCAAAAACAAAGAGGTAAAAGAAACTAAAACAAGAGAGCTCTCAAGTCTATTCTATACTAGAAAAAGACATGAAAATGATCTTATCTCAGCTAATATTATGAAAGGTAATTTTTTTCCTGAAAGATTTTTAAGATTACAAACACTAATTGTACCAAATCGTTTTATCTCAACTTGGATGAAAAGATAATTGCTTGTCCTGAAAGGTTTTCAGATTACTCGCATCAACTATGCAAAATTTTTGCAAACAATGCTTAGATCTATAAATCTTTTCATCCTTTCCTTTTCCAAGACCCTCAAACCACATCAAACTGTAACTCCAAAATTACCCTTGCATCTCCTTTTTCAATATTTTGCTTTTGAGTCTACACAAGTTGTTGAATCGTCTACATCTTGGTTGCCTCGCAATTAGAAATTAGTAAATAATATGTTTTAGTGAATGTGATACATTCCCACTTCAATCCTTGACTTACAAACAAATATGTAATTGTTAGAGAATAATATAAATCATATTCTAGGACCTCACCTAACAGCTTAAGCTATTGGTTGAGATGGTTCTTTGACATGGTATCAGAGCCTTGATGATCAAGTGGTCACGAGTTCGAATCTCACCATCCCCATTTATTTAATAAGAATTAAACACAAGGTAGTGTAAGCCTGTGCAAGTTTTTTGGGCTTTCACTTGAGGGAGTGTGTTAGAGAATAATATAAATCATATCCTCGGACCTCACCTAACAGCTTAAGCTATTGGGTTGAGATGGTTCTTTGACAGTAATTGTCCTCTTTGTTTCCTAATCTTCTCAAAGAGCTTATCTTTTATTGTTGGTCCATGGAATTGTGCAATCAAAATTACACTAGCCATATTAAAGTGGTGTTATGCTTCTCATGTGCTTTTTCTAGCAAAGGTTGTTTTCAGCACAAACTTGTCATTTGGTTTTAAAAAATGTATATAATTTCCTATGGAGTTCAAAAATCTTGAAAAATTTGTTTCCTTTATAGCCCTGCAAGCTTATTTTTAGGATGAAATTATCTACTTTAGCATTAGCACAAAGAATCCATACATGATACACGATAGAGTTTACATTGGGTGTCAAACTATCGTACCCTCCTCTTTTTTCTAGGCTCAGGACCAGCTAAGCTGAGCCAAGATAAAACAAGGGAAGGGTGATCAAAATGGTCCTCCATCCAGTGTATGTCACCAAGAGGCCTTAGTTTGGAGAAGTGATAAGTCGACATTGAAAGGAAGAAGCATGGAAGACGAAAATCTAAAATAACTTGTAGGGATGTGGTATTGAAGGATCCAAGTCTTTTGATATTGAGGTGAATTTGGTTAATGATCGAGCTGAATGGCACAAAAGGATCTGATCCAAAGTAGTTTGAGATTAAGGCGTAGTTGTTGTTGTGGCATTAGAATGATGAAATCTAGATCTTTTAGCTCAAATTGAGATTACACTAAAATTCACAAGTACGGAGTTTACAAGATAAGAGGTTTGTATATACTAAAATGTTTCTTAATTTTTTTTTTTATCTAGATAGGTTAAAATACTACATAAAAAAAGGAAGATGTGATTAATGGAGAGGGAAATGGGATTTGTGTTCAACAAGAATACAAGGTGTTCAATACACGCATACATGTGTGCTTACACTTAAACTTGTAATGTGAAGCATATAAATTTATTTGCAAACAATAAAATTATCCATAAATAGCTAAGCAATTCTTCAAGTAAGAATAAACTTTGAATTTATGAAGACCACGACCATGTATAACAAATCCATAACAAAACTATAAAAAAATAGGCAATGTGTATGTTGTAGGCATTAGGAATATGTCGATGCTAGCTCACTCGTCAATGTTGATGTTAGCATATTGCTTGCATTTTGTTGATGTGTTGACTGTCATTTCAACAATATTGCTAACATGGACAATGATTGGTGTGTTGACATATACAAGTCACTAAGCTCAGCAGTTGACTCATTATCCTAATGGTATCGTCAAGTCCCAAGCCTTGACATTTATAGTTTCATTTCTTAATTTGCTCACATCTTGAGTAGCTGATTAGGAAACACCATATACCTTTCCTGGTAGTTCCACACTTGAATGGACATGAATGCGGTGTTTGTAAGTGCTAGAAACATTAAGCTTTTAGTTTGATAAGCAATTTCTACTTAATCCTTATAAACCTTAGTTGCAAGTTGAAGTTGAGTTTCTTTCGGTGAATGGAAGTTGTTATAAGAGCCCTGAAGGTTTTTTGACAAGAAGTATGTAGCTTGACTTATTGTCCTTAATGACTTTTTATATTTATTTTGCACACTTGTGCATGTTTTTTTTTTGTGTGCGTGTGCGTGAGTGTGAGTGTGTGTGTGTGTGGGGGGGGGGGGGGGGGTTGGGGGTTTTCTTCCAATTTGCAATGGATTTTTGTGATTGGTAAATATTTTCTTGTTCATTAAGTGTACAAATAATGACTATTCTCTTTTTAACTTTCAATTATTAAATGGATATGGGATGTTATGCCCTTTGTTCTAATTTTTTCATATCTATTGCATTTCTAAATTTGTGAAGTAAGAAACTTAAAAAATAGATGATTTATATCTGTCAAAAAAGTTAAAGCTTACATAAGATTGAATTACATATTAAATCATCTTAGATTACCTAAATTCAATGATGCAGCTGGCAAAGTAAGGTTTGAAATCTGCTAGCAGCAAGTCTCCCCAAACTGGCTTGCTCAATGGAGTAATTGTCACTGATGTTATGATTTTTGTTACTCTCCTTTTAAGACATCCATAAGCTATCATGAAAATATATGGATATGAAACTATATGACACTGTTGTAGATGAATGGTCTGGTGCATATTGCTATATTCAGAAGAACCCATCATGTATCAATACCTTAGTAAAAGAATATCATTTAGGAAAGTCTGGTTACAGATAGGAAATTGTTGGAGATTTCTCATGGTTAACATTGCATTAAATGTGGATTTATATGGCATGCAGAATTCTATGATAGGAAAGAGTGCGATATCTCACTAATGCTGTATGTATGGAGTATTAAAAGAAGATATGGCGGCATGAAAATATTCTAGGATATTATGCTATGTAGAATGGTAGAATGTGTGCATGCTTGTGCATGTGCACATGGCTAACATAATTATTTGTTCTTTTGTAAAGAGTCAATCCTTATAGGCAGGGAAACAGTTGGGAAACTGGTGATGATGTAAGTTCGTTTCACAAAACTGCACACAGGTCTAATTCTACAAATATTTTTTGCATATGTTGTGTGAGTTATCTAACATACTTATTTGTTTGTTTATAAAGGGTCATAATTATAGACTGAAACAGTTGTTGAGCTTGATGGTGTAAGTTTAACATAATTTATTTACCTGTTCTCATAATGTTCAAAATATTTCGAGATAGAAATGGCTGTTGTATTAGTTTGCTATTGATAAAACCTTTCTCATATTATTGTTATAAATTATTATTGTGCTGACATAATTGTAGAAATGTACAAGCTAGTGTCAGATCTTTCTCATCGGCAGAAACCTGTCATCTCCTCAAAATGTATAAAATGCCAAAATAAAAAGAAGTGACTAACAAAAAACTTCATCTTCATTGTTATAGATTTTTATCCCAAAAAAAAGTGATTAACCTTAGATTTTATCTGTAGTTGTAGATTTAAGTCGCGTCCTGTTTTCAAATTAATTTCATCGTATAGAAGGATAATTATGAAATACTGGAGCAATATGTGCATTTGGATGAGTCGCACTCTCAACTGTGCTCCAAGTATATTACTGCATAGAAGACTGCTTATTGTAGGAAAATAGTGATGCTTGTTGTTTTAATTCATTAGCTGGGAAGTAAACATCATATCCATATGCACTTTGTTATCCTTCTCCAGGAGTTTACTATGTTGCATGTTTGGCTTTATGGATGCACTATTGTCTGTTATGTCATCTCCCGAATTGCATCTTTCTCGCTTTCTTTTCAATCTACTTCTGCTGAAACTTATTGAAATCACTATTCATGATACCTTTTGTTGTGCTTCAAAATTTCAGGGCCAGCCCACTGAATCTGTATCAAAAAATGCACCTTCTTCAAATCATCTTGGTTCTGTTATTGAGAAAATAGAGGGGCTCTATGTGGTATGTAAAGTTCTTTGTACTTCGTCTCTTTTCTTTGGTGATAATGTAACACAGATTTATGACAAGGTTCTGATATTCATTGCTTTTATTTGGTTGAAACATTTATTAGATGCTCTTCACTTTAATTTCTGGAGTTTCTTAATATATGTGCACCAGAAAGATTACATTCCACATATAGCATTCTAATTATTAACAAGCCAACAAAGATCCCTTGAAACTGATTTTTTATCCATACAGCTTTAGGATCCGATATGGCCTAATTTCATCATCTTTTCCTTTTAGTTTGATTGTCCAAGCATTCCAAGCCTGGCTCATCTCCTGTACAAGTGAATAAAATTTTTTCTTTTAGTTTTGAAATTGTTTTCTCTTATTAATTTGGCGGAATCAAAACATCTTTAGAGTTATTGCCCTTTCCTTCTATATCTTAAGATTAATTACTGTTCAGACCAGCTGAACAGTTTTGTGTTTATTTGCAGATAATCTTATTACTATATGGCTAATTAGTCCTGATGATTTTTTGCCACTTGGTCTAGTATTATAGCTCCAACTACTCAACCAAGACTCAAGCTTTGGTAGCAGCACACTGTTAACCCATTATATGACTAATTAATAAAACAGCAAGAATAATAGGCCACATGTATCAAATCTATCTTTTTCCATGTTATTTTCAAGGTCCAAGCATTATAGTTTTAGACAGGTGAATCACAAGTGCAACCTGGACTGTTTATATTCACTGTTCAGATAAATGCAGTTTTCTTTTTTTCTCTGCAACTTATTCTTGGTAACAGAAAAAAAAAATGAAAAATAAAATAGAATAGAATACTGCTTTGCTAACTTAGCTTGCTATAGCCAGTCCCAAGCATGGATAAAGGAGGGGGGTTGTGGTAGGTTAACAGCCAACGTAGAAGAATTTTCACATCTTATGTATAACTTGTGCTTGGTACTGCCAATGCCTGAGAATCTTATGTGATGCCATGTTTTGACAATTTACTTTTTTAGGGTAATCAGTGAAGCGATGAGGAAGAACTTGATGGTGTTCCTGATAAAGTTCAGTATGACACTGATGATTCTTTCATAGATGATACTGAACTGGTTGGTAACATGGTATAAATTTTTTAATGATGATGGTAACTACAATATGAGTCTAATTGATAGTGAATGAAATATCACCATCATCAATATTTTGGTGTCATTGTGTTAACTTGGTTATAGAAATGACTGGCAAAGAGCTTCAGTAAAAAATAGTCACTATTATTTCTTTTACTGAGTTGGTTTCCACGTAGATGTAGTGACTTTAGCTGGGTCTTTTGCTTTAAACGTTGATATGTTCAGCTCATGAATAAGACCAGTCTTTTGCACTGTAAAATACATGCCACAATGATTCAGATAAGCTCTATGATGCAGTTGAGGGAAAAACCACTTTGGTCCTGCTATGTGTTAGTTTGTAATAATCAGTAATTTAGAAATTTTGTTCTTATTTATGAAATTTCTTGTTTAGGTTATTTAGTATTTATTGGAATTAGGGTTTTGTTATGGCTGTTTTTCTTATTGAAGCTTTTTAATCCCTGTATAAAGCACCTTCTACACCTCGTATTCCAGGGGCAGCTATTTTGGTGATTGACTTGATATTGAAATTTGCAATATTTTAGATATTGCATTTTCCTATTGGATGCTAGGTCTAGTTTGTTCACACTGGATTTCTAATTTTTCTCTTTATATTCCAGAGTTGTTCCATTCTAAACTTGTCCAACACCACTATTCCATGATTTTTTCTCACTGGTGTCATATTATTCCAGTTGCTTTTCCCCTGAAAACATTTCTATCGTGGAAAAAGTTGGTTGTTAATTATTCCTGTGACATTATAGTCCTTTCTGGTAACTTGTTATAATGTTGTCCATGACATTTCACAGGATGAGTATTTTGAAATTGATGGGTCAACTACCGAACATGATGGATTCTTTGTGAATAAGGGAAAATTAGAACACATGTGAGTTCTTGTAAACTCTTCTTGTTCACCTTGTCTTTTGGTAGTTCTGTCTTTTTCATTCCTTTTCTGTCTCACTGCAATTGGGATCCCATGATGATGCATTGCTAAAGTTTTGATAATTAGTTTGAAAGATTTAAACTAGTATGGTCTATTCAAATATTTGGTTTTTGCTTCAACATAATTCAGTTCTTTGCCTTGCTTTAAGCATTTTTTTTTTTAAATGATTGATTATTTTGATATTCACTGGCTATGTGTAGTTCCTAGAACATAGATATATAATGGATATGGGCATGCACTTATTGTCTATGAAATTTGATTGTGTCAAGGGCACCTACTAATTGTGAATATATGAAAATGTGGAATGTATCACCGAAGAAGCTTTTGTGGTTAAGGAATTAGAGTATCTTCTTAGTTCACGTTGAAGGAATGTGGAGGATTTGTCTACTATATGAGCAAGGTATTTTTGGAATTTTTGAATTAAAATTAATTACATATTGAATCATCCATTGATATAAGATGCCAAAATATGGGTTTGGGTTGTCAAAATGGTTTGGATGCCTCTCTCAATGGAGGATCTTTTTTCATTAAATAGTCAAATATTAACATAATTACACCCTACAATCGCTCTTGAATCATAATTATAATCTCTTTAAAAAGGTAACTATATACCTATCAATCAATCTCCTAAATCAAGGCTCCTCAGATCAAGTAATTGCATATTAATCAATCTTCCAAAATCAAGATATTACAACTACCATCCTCCTCAAATTGATGTCGGTGGTTGGATTATGAAGCATCAATTATCAACCATGAATTAATGTTGATGACAAGATAAAGCCTTAGTAAACACATCAGCTGTTTGAAACTTTGGGGAAATTTAAGGGAGATTAATCACATATTGGTGAAGTGCTTCATGAATAGAATGATATTCTATTTCAATGTGCTTGGTGCGCTCATGAAATACCAGATTGTTAGCAATATGAATAACACTAGTGTTATGAGCATGAAGAGGAACAGGAGTTGGTTGAGGAATACCATGTTCTCCTAAAAAACCTCAAAGCCAAACAATCTCATAGCATGATATTCAGACTCGGTTGAGGATTTAGAAACTTGATCCTGCATCTTACTCTTTCAATAAATAAGAGCATCACTAAGAAACATGCACCAACAAACAACTAAATGATGAGTATCAGGATAACCAACCCATCCGCATCGCTAAAACCTATCAAGTGTAAAGAAGTCCTAGTAGGAAAGAATAGCATGCGACTAGATGTACCCTTGAGATAATGAAGGATACGTTGTACAACAACCAAGTAAGAATGACAAAGGTCCTGTATAAACTGACTAACTTGTTGTACAACAAAAAAATATATCAAGTTGAGCAATTGTCAAATATTTCAAAATCCCTACTAGTTGTTGATACGATGAGGGATCATATAATAGTTTACCATTATCTTATTGTAGCTTTAAGTTGACCTCTATTGGTGTAAGAACCAAGTTATTGAATTGAAGACTGACTAAGGTGAGAAACTCTTAAATATACTTGTGTTGATGCAAAAATATGATAATCAAATAGTGGTGTATGAAAAGACAAAAAATATTGCAAGGTACTAAGATCTTTCATATGAAATGAAATGTTAAAATGCGCTTGTAGTTGTTCAATCAATTGAGAAACAATATCATCTACATATATAAGAAGTGCAACAATCCCGGTAGGAGTCATTAAGAGAAAGAGATTAGTTAAACTGATTTTGAATAAAATTAAAATCAAGAGTAGAGTGAAACTTCTCAAATTAAGCATGTGGAGCCTGCTTCAATTCACCGCTTTAAACGACAAACCTCAGGAAAGGAGTGAGTGAACATGCCAAGTAGAAGAGTCATATGTAGATCTCTTCTTTGATGTCTACATGCAGAAATGCATTCTTCACATCCATCTGTTGGATTAACTACCCTTTCAAGGCACCAATAGCACATTCTAGTGTGAGTAGTGGTTATCTTGGCCACAAGTGCAAATATTTCCTTATAATCAAGCCCATACTCTTGTTGATTTCCAAGAGCCACCAGACACGAGCTTTATGGTATAAACCCAATCAAAAAGCTTGACGTTATCAAAACAAGGAACAATATCCCAAGTGTGATTGTCCTAGAAAGCCATAAGCTCTTCTTATATATCTTGCTTTCATCATGCATGAATAGAAGCCTAAGAGTAAGACTTAGGTACAATAGTAGCATTAAAAGTAGCTTGAAGAGCTATTTGAGAGAACCCATACCTATTTAAAGGATGTAAAATCTGAGATGACTGATAAGTTTAGCTAGGACAAGATCAAGTTTTGGGGCTAAGTCAAGCAATGGGATCGATGCATGACATCTCGGACACACAAATATTGACTTAAAATATTCAATAGAACTCAACACATCATCAAAATTAGAAAGCAAAACTGAAGAGGAATCCTGAGAAGTAGAAGGCTAAAGAAATATTGATTTTCAACAAGGACTAATTCTCACTTTTGGAATACCGGTGTTGGAATCAAAAGGATGGTAAACAATAAATGAGAATTTGGCTTCTTTTTCTTAATTATGTTTGAAATAGGCCTAGAGGTCAACACTCGCACTTAATGGGTGTTGTGGGATCGTGCTGTTCCAGCCTAGATTTACTTATCATGTTGAAAGGGAAAAGAATATGAAAATAGATTCTCGTTAATTCTTAATACGACATCTAAGAAAAAATCTTAATTAAGATGAGCTGATTTTGAGTTATGAGAAAAATACGAACCATGCCAAATTAAGGAATAGTAGACCACAAAAATCAATGTTTATATTTGAACCACCCCAAATTAAAGAATGTTAAACACGAAAATCAAAGTTGACTCGTTTACCCTTAATGCGACATCCAAGAAAAAACCTAATTAGGATTTACAATTACCAGGCCAACTTTGAGTTAAGAGAAAAATAACAAGAATATAAAGACATACATTGCACCAACATTTTCAATACAATATCCTTTACCTTTAATGTGACGTTTGATGAGAAACCCAAATAAGATTTATATTTGTAGATCGATTTTGAGTTACGAGAAAAGAAAAATATAAACTAATCGTTATGCAAAATCAAAAACACTTGAACAAATTCACATAATTGATCAAACTAAACACATATTCAATACAATTCAAAAAAATCAATAACATATTTGAAATTATTGGAGAAATAATCAATTGCTTTAAGGGTTTGAAAGTGACCTTCATGAGTTGCTAACGCTGATTGGAAAGTGCTAGAGTTTGGCTGGACACCAGTGGCGCGTGGTTGTCATGTTTTTTTTTTTTGGAGATGAGCTAGGCAGTGTCAGTGCATGTCGTATTTGGGTGGATTTCTATCGGGTTTATGGCAATAATAAGGGAGTGGTTTTGACTTTTATGGGGGTTCGATTTTGGCAAGAAGAAGGCAAATTGGGGCTTCGACTTTTAGAGAAGACGGGGACAGTTAATTTGGCTAGATGGCAACGGGGAGAGGTTGTCGTTTTTGGTAAGGGGGCTATATGGTATGGCTGCGTGTTGACTAGCGTGTAGAAAGGTAATTCGGGTTTCAGGAATGTTTGGTTTACAATGACAAGTGGTTGATCAAATATGTTTCGGTAGCAGGGGGTGTTGGGTTTGATCTGGTTGGGCTATGGTCGCGGGCTTGAGAGTAAATTGTTTTGTTTGTGTATGGCTAGTATTTTTTTTTTGTTTTTCTTGGGCAATCTCTTCTTTTTTTCTTTTCTTAGGTATCTCTCCTCTCTATGTAGTTTCTCTTTCATGAATTTTTCCATGTATTTGGTGTTGGTCTATTTAGAGGTCATTCCCTATTTATCATTTCCATCTCTTCTTACCACTTATGCCTTTTATTTTTAACTCGTTATCTCTTGATTTCCTTTTTTTTTCCCTATCATGTAGTTGTGGAAAAAGAATTAAACTTCTTTTTTTATTTTGGTCCCTCTTTTCTTTTTTATCTATCGTTTCACTTCTTAATCTTTTCTCTCTCTTTTTTTAATTTTTTTAAAATATTGGGACAGGTGGTCAAAAACAGGTTACGACAAGTTTATCAAAAACTGATCTTTTTAGCTCTCATGATGAACAACTTCTAGTGCTATTAAGGTCTCATTAGAAATATTAAGGTCTCATTAGAAATGGTAGAATGAACTAACCCAAAATGATAAATTAAGAAATTCAAAATAGAATTGTTCAATAAAAAGATTACCTTAGTGATGGTCGTCAATTTCTAACTTCTATTGAAACTTTTGAACATCATTATTTTGAGAATAAATGCGCTGAAGATAAGTCTACACCTCCATTGCAATAGAAAATGATTGAACATTATTCACCACATGTAGTTCAATAGATCCAAGTGCCCAAGAGATAATACAAGCATCCTTGCTCTTTCAAGAATCAATCTCATTGGGATTAGTGGGAGCATTAGATGATCCTTTTATGTGACCCTATAATTCTGTCATTCACATACATCTTGAATTGAAACTCTTAAGTGAAGTAATTCTTTCTATCAAAACAAACAATAAAATTTTGTTCTCCATGATAAATCAGAAGAAGAGAACTAAATTAGTGGAAAAATAGACATTGATGTGAAAAAGAACTTTAAACTGCCAAGAATGGGAACTTCCAAAATACCCAACTATGTTGGTAACGTCCAGCCAAAACATAATCTCTTTACCCCCAGAAATTGCCTATAGCCCAAACCCATGGAGTCTTAAGAGAGAAACCTAAGAAATATATCCCACAACTTGACCCAAAGTGTTCAGCAGAACTTATAATTTAGGCTATGATACCATGTAAAAATAGTACTATTAATTGCATACCAATCAATCTCTCTAGATCAAGCTCCCTAAATCAAGTAATTGCATACCAATCGATCTCTCTAATCAAGCTCTTTAAATCAAGTAATTGCATATCAATCAATCTATCTAAATCAATATATCACAGCTCCACCTTTACATAAACCAACTATAATTTTTTTTTGAGTGGTAATCTGTCACATATAAACATAATAACAGAACACAACTCCGGTGTCTTCCTTCTGCAATTTTCAGTCAGCGGTAATGTCATAATATGCTTTGTCAACTCATCACTCGCGCCAATGTATGTGTAGAAGTTTTCCTTAGGTCTGAACCTCTCCCTTGTAACCATAAAGAAAGGAAAAGAACAAACTCATCACCAGTATTCTCGTAAAAAACTCAACTCTTCCTTTCAGCTATGCATGAGAGATGGACGAGAAACACCAACCTGACTGGTGAACATGTGCACACTTATTTTACTGCTTAGGATATGGAGAAGACGAAGAGCAACATCCTGGTTAAGGCATGAATTGAGTTGAATATTATACTTGTATGTTCTGTATTGTAGAATAATAGTGACACCTTTTCCTGTAATTGGAAGATCTTGAACAAAGATGGCCACAGAAAATTTGGGTGTCTAGGTATAAAGGTAAGGACATTCATCATTAATATAGGTACAAGAGATTACGATGGGTGGTGGAGGAGCATACACTTGCATGTGAAGAATACATTTATAGCTCACTAACTGATTTTTATAGTTACTGCCATTCTGTTCTTTCTCGTCTTTGGCCAAATAGCATGTCATGGTACTTCAAGTAGTTTCTTCATTTGAACATTGATCTGATTTTCTTTTATCTGCAATGCCAGGAACAAACCGATCTCATCCACTCACTGCCAGCCAAAGAAAAGAAGGAATAATATACAAAAAGCTAAAGAAGAGAAGGATGATGATCATGTAAGAAATAAACATGCAAAATTAGGTCATGCAAGTATGGATATTGCTACAAGGAATAAACCTCTGGTTGAACCATTTCCAACCAACTCTCAGAGTTTAGCTGCTGATGGTGAACATCATCATGATGGGAAACTGCATTCATTGACTTATCCCGTAGGATCTTCTGACAAAAAGCCTGCTGCTCTTGATATAAGATCTGAAAATTCATCTTATTCAGGAATAACAAACAGGGATGAGTCCATCTCCTGCACAAGACTGAATAACACTGAAAAACAGATGAATGGAGTCCTCCAGCCTGTGAATTTGGGTAGAAGTGTGAAAGATATAGGTGAATTATCTGTAGTTGCATATGAAAAGAATCAAGAAAACTATGCTCCCAGCCAACTTGGGCTGCAATCGAAAAGATTAGCTAGTAAAACCAGCAATACATCCTCTTCCAAATTTTCTCAAAGAAACAAGAAAGGAAGACATGAACTGCCTGACCTGAATCTTCCTCAGTATCCAGTGCAAGCTGAAAAGGTAATAAGTTCTGATATTCACCAGAAATCCCAGCACAAAAGTATCCATCAAACTTGTTTTGCTTTCCCTTGCAGCTTACGGGTGATTTCTTTTGAAAACGTTATTTGGTGATTTGTCTGCTGAATACTGGTCACTAGCAGGATAGTTCTTGGCTTTTAATCATATAAGAAACAACATTATTAGTTAATTTGTTGCTGTTTAATCTACTATAGTTTGCATAAGAAACCCTTCAAAGCAAGGTTGTCAAAAACGTTTTTTTGACACGGCACGAAATATACAATATAAACTCGAATCGTAAAATCGTAAAATCTCAAGAAAAATATTTTAACTAATTATATATTGACAATTTCAGTCAAGTAGTAAATAATAATATAACACAATTAAAATAAAAGTGAAATAAACAATACAAATATCCAAACACCTTAAAATACATAATTCAAATAAAAATTCATACATGGTTTAAATAACTTAAAAATACAAAAAGAAAAAAAATAAGATTGAACAACTATGTTTTATTGATAGAGTTTCAAAACATTTTCTAGAGGACAGGTCTCGAAACATACTGCAGACAACTAGTAAGATGATACAACATTCAAAGGTATATCACCAACTTCAAAAAAAAAAAATATTAACAGAGACAAATACAGTGAACCCGTGACAACAAGAACAAAAACATACAAAATGACATCAATTTAATCTCATGCCACCTCACCTTCCATCTTTTTTATGTTAGTAACAAGTCCTAGAAATAATGTCCAAATATCCCACCAAGCAAGACATGTATTTCAAGTTCTCTCTGAGTCTTTGTCTTCTTTCTTTGTAGTTAACAAATGGTTAGTCTAAAACATAGTATTTCTCTTTATATAAGTATTCCTATCTTTTATTTTACTTCTTTGATTCCTCACCATCTACCTTTGTCTTCCCATGGTTTCGCGATTTGGGCAATGGGGAAAGGGGAGACTGGGGAGTATGTAGTGGAGTGTCAGGGGACTCGGACAGGGAGGCAGTAAATTTTTTAACTTTTGCGGGTTAAAACTCGAAATCGGGCAAACTCGGTCAAAATCGGTCAAACTCGTAAAATCGGTCCGATTTTACCGATTTTAACCAAGTTTGACCGATTTCAAGTTTTAACCCGATTTGACACGTTATATACATTTTGACTCGTAAAATCGTAAGATTTTAAGAGTTAACTCGCGATTTTAACAACCTTGCTTCAAAGTTTCAATTTTTTGCTGTGAACACAGTACTTAAAGTGATGTTTTATTTTCAGAAAACATTGATTTATATGATTGATGCCTGTCAATTATCCTCTTTTTGTTGCATTGGAGATTACTAATACAATTATAGCTGGTGAAATAGTAAAATCATTGGTCTTTCTTCTCAGGATATGTAGTTATCCTTTTCACTACCCAGCTCGGGGTGTATCTTTAATTGGATCATGCACTATAAGATGGCTTTGTTTTGGTTTGCAGACAGTCTACTTTTACGATGGTTTTCAGTTCTTGTGGCATATAATTTGTTGTGTATTTGCAATATATGATATGAATTTCATTGAGATTAAACTCATTTTTATTTTATTTTGGCAGAAAACTGCCATCATACTTCCAAAGGATGTTTCTAGCTTGCAGCTTAAGGGTAGTACGCTTGAAAGGGCCATCAGGGATTTAGAGAAAGTGGTTGCAGAATGTGAGTAACCCAATTTTGCAAGCAAATTTGGTCTTATACAATGAGAAAATTCGAAGATATCTTTAATAAATGATCATTATTTTCCAGTCCAAAGATATAAAAATCTTTATTTACAGCTAGACCGCGGAATATTGAAGTTCAGGATACTGATGCCTCATCCACAGCTATCAAAAGAAGATTGCCTTCTGAAGTGAAGCAGAAGCTTGCTAAAGTTGCCAAGCTAGCGGTACAGAAATCATTTTCCAATTTTTTTCTTATGTGAAACTTTACACTCTCTCTCTTTATCTCTCACAGACAGAACATGTGTAAGATCTTGAACTTAATTTTCTCTGGTAACTGCAGCAGTCAAGCCAAGGAAAAATATCAGAGGAATTAATCAATCGCCTTATGAGTATTCTTGGGCATTTAATTCAGCTCAGGACACTGAAGGTATTCAGTTTCATTACAATTGGATTAATAGTTAATCGTAAACACACTAGAGGTTTTCATGATCAATATAGTTCACTGTAAGTACCAGTGTTGATTATCTTGGATCAGCCTAAGATGGAATAGTGATTATTTAATCCTGGAAAATTATACATTGTAATTGACAGATATTCTAATGCTCTTCTTTAATCTGATTCCATGCACATAAACTGATTTCCCCATACTCTTCACCCTTCCTCCAAATTGTTTTTGTACAGAAAAATCTGAGAGAGATGGTTGAAATGGGACCAACAGCAAAGCAAGAGAAAGCTGACAGATTCCAGCTTATTAGAAGGGAGGTCATGGAGATGATAGAACTGCAGGTTTCCAATATGCTCAAGTGTTCATTTCCAATTTAAATAAAGCTCATTTTCATTAAAACATTATGTAATTGAGATTTCAATCGATGTGTGTATGTTAGCAATGCATCAAGAAGACTAGTATTTGCTACTTTGTCTCTGTAACAGTTGATGGGCTTCTAATAAATTTGTTTTATTCCTCTCAACATAATCTGGAAAAGTAAACTGAAAACAGTGTCATCTTGTACAGTAATTGGCAGTGTAACCGAATGTTGTTTAGTATAGTGGAGAGAGGAAATGATCATCATTTTTTTATTTATTGGATTATTTTGCATTCCAGTAAGGTGCATCTACAATCACAACACATTTTCATTGTTCCCATTTTTGCATGAATGACTTGTGTAGAAAGCAACAGTTTAGTAGTTTAAACTTTTTGCTAGTGTTGTTCCAAAGGACACATTATTGCGTGCTTTACTGTTGCTATGTATGATAAAGCAGGCATCTAAAAGAGAGAAAGCAGGTGGTGACTTTCAGAAAGCAATTATTTATGAAGAAAAAGGAGCTATGGATGAGAAGGATGTTATGGACAATAAGATGGAAGATAAGATATGTGATCTTTATGAGCTATTTGTTCAGGTATAACTACGCCATTATTTTACTTTGCTTCTTGTGGCAAAATTTGATAGTTGTACTATGTTCTTGATGTTACCCCTTAATGTTTTCTAGGGGATGGATGAAGACAAAGGTCCACATATCAGAAAGTTGTATGTTGAGGTACTCACTGTAGCCCTTCTTTTTGTTTTTAATCTCACGTAAAAAGTTTATCTTATTATTGCTTTTTATCTGGTTAATGTTAGCCATGCCTGAGAGTTTATAATTTTATAGTACTGTGCCTGCTCAGTTACGGAATACAAATTTCATCTTTATAAAGACAACTTTTTGTAGAGATTGAGAACCACGATTAAAATTTTTTTTGGAAACAGTGACAATCTAAAGAGAATACTATAAATTAAGAAGAAAAATATATTTAGTGCATATGATCAGTCTGTTAACTCTTTATTTTATTCCATTCAGCTTGCGGAACTGTGGCCAGATGGATCTATGGACAACCATGGGATAAAAAATGCTATTTATAGGGCAAAGGAGCGTAGAAAAACATTCTACAATAATGAGAAGGCAAGAACGCGCTTCTTCTTTCTACTACTACTACTACTCCTTCTGCTGCTGCTATTATTATTGATAATTTCTTCTTTCTCTTCTTACAACACTCAATAACAATGATTTATGTTAAAGGCTGTTCATATTTTGAACAATCACTTTCCAAAAATATGTTCATAATTTCACAATTCTTGTCTTAATTTTCTTTCCTTGGAGAAAGTGAAAGAAGATATGGTGAGAAGTGTATTAATTCACAGTTACAAAACCAGATGAGAAAATAAAGAAATATGTTCTGAATATGAGATCACTGTCATTTGAAACTTGTAGGGTTTCTGCTTTTCCTTGCAGTAGAACTACTTATGAACCAAATCTCTCTGACCAAAGTCACAGCATGTATAGGTTTGAATAGGTAGATACCAAATCTTCTCTCACTAATGGTGACATGAGCTTTATATTATTAAATGGTGGAAAAAGCTTCCCAATTTCTGAAGCCAATTTTCCCAAAGAATTATTTGAGTTTTGCTAAAACATCCACCTGAATTTTTAGACATGTTTTTTTCAACATCTTTATGTTCACGGTGTTCAGATGTTTGGCTTTTTAGATAATAGTTAATCAGCATCATCACCATCACTGAAATCACAGGCCATTTGGAGTCTTGTTAGCCATTATATGATGTAAACCTCGGTCCCAATTCTATTGTCTCGGGCATTGGATGCAATCCCTGCTGAATTAGCTTGATAACGAACTCTTTACTCAAACATAATTAACGATTATATAGATAATTGAGGTGAAATAACTGTGATGTGTTGTACTTGTCTGGAAGTCATTGCATAGTACAATGATTGAAGTCTTCAGTTTGAGAGCAGCCGCTTTATGCCAGGTGCATTTATTAGATCACTACACTATTGTGGACCTTCTAAAATATAGGCTCTTTGGAAGGAGCATGTGAAGGAATTCCTCACTTTATCTTTTCTTCTATTATTTTTTATCCTGATGAAGTGGCTGAATACAAGACTCTATCTCCTATCTCCTTGTATTTGCAAGCCATGAACTTTTACCAGTCAATTAAACAATGACTCTTTCTCTCCCTTTCTCTGTCTCATTAGAATACATTATTTATATTTGGTGATTGCTTTGATTGGGTTCAGGTCCAAGAAAAAGCAAGGTTGGAAGAGGTGTCCAAATGCTGGAAGGATATTAATGTTGGTGGGAAAGCAACTTCAGTTGCTCAAGCAAAACGTGCACAAGAAGGACACAGCACCCCAGCAGCCATCACTCAGTACCTCTCTGGACCTGCAAAACCTCTTCCTCCATTCCTAAAAGGCCGTAATGATGATTCTCCTAAACAAGAGAAGCTTGAGAAAATGACATTTCCTATGTTGAAAGAACAAATGAAGCAGCAAAGGAGGGAGTTTAATCGTGGATTAAAAAAATCTTCTCCAAAAGTGGACAAGGAATCTCACATGTCCCACAAGCAGGAGGTTGAGCAGCAAGATGGCTTGAAACACCATCTGACCACCTCTTCTTCAAGCTTGGGACAGTAGAACTGACCAATGGATCCAGTTGGAGGTTCACAGCTTGACTGTGCATCGAAGAACTTTATCAGTGATCTTTTCTCATAATTTGTGCCTGTCCTCATCCAGACTAGGCATTTTGCATAGTAATAAGTAGGGAATATAGTTATCTTGCTATTTAGTTAAGTTATGCTAAGATAGAAATAGCAGAAAACTAATACTAACATCAGATTAGGCAACTAATATTAATACCCAGTTGGTATTTTGAGAACTTCGCAGGAAGAGGAATCTTTGTTTAAGCACCTTTATGAAATAATAATATCTGTCCATAAAAGTCTATATGCTTGTCTGATCTGGGAAGTTTGGCAGCTGTAGGAAATAATAATAATAGTTAATCAATGGTAATTCTTGATGGTTTGTAACAATAGAAGGCTTGGCTACATCTTTAAGCAGAATGTGCTCCTTTGTACCCTGGATTGTGATCCTAGGACAAGTTTTTGCTTTCTTTTTATGCGTAGGTTGGAGGTGCAGAATATGAACCTAAAATCTCCTTTTTGGAGGAAGGTGAGGCTATTTGCAGGCATTGAAGAGTCACTAAAGGTGTTTCGCACAGCCCTCGAATCATTCAGAATGATATAAGTTATTACCATGAACTTTGGAGGCAAGTACATGAGTATAGACCGATGATCTTGAGAAAAACTTTTCTTCTGTTTCTGAACATGATTGATTTTGGATTTTCCAAGGAGGGAAAGCAAATATGTGTACTGGTTAGCCAATCAAAGTTTCTACTCTACTGTTGGTTGGCTTTTTCTTGATTCCTTTCCTGCAGGAATTCGTGCTTTTTTTTTAGCTTCAAGCTACGACTTCTTCATGTATGGAATGCTTTTTTCTTGCGAGGGACTAATTACTTTGCGTAATAAAGAGTGATGCATGGTGTCATTGCCTCCCTTAGGAGGAAACCATTAAAAAAAAAAAAGATTAAATTACAATGACTTTCCTAGGATATTATAAAATTGCAGTAATTAATTAAGATTTTGAAAATATTATAAAATTTTGAAAATATTAAAAAATATTAAGGTTACTTTGGATATAAAAAGGGTTTTTTGAAATATTCATTTAAATTTGAGGAGAGTTTTTGTAATATCTTCAAAGTTTCAGGTTGTTAAGGTAAATTCATGATATCTCAAGGGTTTTTTTATTTTAATTAATCCAAAAATATAGTAGTGCTTTTTTATTTTAATTAATCCAAAAATATAGTAGTGCTATGTTAATTATATTATTTTTTATAGTGACTAATGTGACTTTTTTTTAGCATATTTGTTTAATTAATCAAACTCAATTTTAAAACCAAATAGCTACATGAAAATATTTTCTATTAAAATGATTTAAATGTAAAATCAAGAAGCTCAAAAGCTAAAATTGGGCTGAAAGATTTTTTATCAACACAAAACTAAAAGCTCAACAAATATTCACTAATTCACTCCAGCCGCACCCTCACCTAAATACCGATAATAATTGTTTTTAAAATATTTTTTAAAACTATATATTAAAAACATAATTTAAAATAATTTTTAATATAGTATACAAAAAGCATTAAAAAATAATATTTTTTAATTTAATTTTTATAAAACATGGGGTTTGGATTCCAGACAGCACCGTGAAAGACCAACCGAACCAAAAGAAAGCCAAGAGACATCAAAACTGTCGTAGTAGTGTGGTGGTCCTGTATTTTTTTTTTTTCCTGCTCTGTAAGAGACACACGCAGAGAGAGAAGAAATGTCCGGAAGAGGAGGAAAGAGAGCAGCAGCAGCAAGGGAGGAGGAAGGGAGTGGGGCTGATGACAACTATGCTCAACAACCACCGGCCAAGAAACCCACCAAGGCTGACAACTCATCCTCTGATAACTCTGATGAAATTGTTGTTTGTGAGGTAGGTTCCTACCCGTTTGACGTATTTGTTCTATGTGTTGAGGGTTTTGGAAATGATTGTGGGTTTCTTTTGTTTTGTGTAGATAGGGAGGAATAGGAGAGTGACAGTCAGGAACTGGAGAGGAAAGATTAATGTCGATATTCGTGAGTTTTATCCCAAAGATGGCAACCTTCTCCCTGGCAAAAAAGGTATCTTTTTAGATGTGTTTGTATGTTTTGTTTGTTTGTTGATAGTGTTTTTATGATGTGGGTTTTTTATTTTAGGGTTTTAAGATCAGATGTTTTTTACTCATTTTGGGGTTTTGTTTGGTTTTACTTGGAAAAGAAAAGGAGTAAACGTTTTGACTGTGAGGTGTATCTAGGTTATGAAGTGGAGGGAAAAGAAACTAGGTTAGTTTGATTTAGCTTTCATAGCATTGTTGTTTAGTTCATGAAAGAGAAGACCGTTGAGATTGAGAGAAGGTATGTTGTTGTAGTGCGCAACTATTCTTTTTTTGTCCTTGCAAATGTATGAATCAGTTTTCGAACTGAATCTAACAATTTCTGTAGAAATGGATGTGAATGTGCAATCGTTGTTGAGATGGAAATGATCGGAAGCAATAGAGTAGTCATTCCTGTATATTTAGGCAAGCATAAAGATGGCAAGTAATTTGAAAAGGGTGGGAGGAGTTTTTTTTTTTCCTTGTGAACTTGAAGTAGGTAAAAATGGATAGTGCACCTTTCTAGCATGATGCTGGTGTTACAATACTTGTCTTGAGTCTCAGTTCCTAAACTTCTGACATGGTTGAGGCTAAGGATAAAGTGCTTGTTGTGAGTTCTTGTTTACATCCCAATGATGAGGGTATTTCTTGAAATGCTGTCTTCTTTATTACAGTATAGAACATAGATAATCTTGGGCCATGATTTGCATCCTGCCTAGACAGGCCCATATGATCCATGCCACTGGTTTGACGGAAGTGGCAATGATCTTAAGTGTTTTTTTGAAATATAAAGCCAGTCAGCAAATTGCATTGACCTTTTCCTCTCCAAGTATTGAGGGGAAAGCACAATGTTTGATGATCGTATATGGGCATGTGTGGAAAGCTTTTTTCCCCTTCTCTTGGAAGATGAGCTACTTCATGATTGTCGGAGAAACAAAACAGGTTGGGTGAATGTAGACACATGTCTAGGTGAATTGAGTCTTTCTTTCCATTAAAATTGGGATAGGTCAACGCAATCATTGTTTTTTGATAAATTGGTTAATTTTAGTATGGAATAGGGAAAGGATTCAACTATTAGGGTGAATGAAGCTACAGAGTCACCAGCATTCAAGTTTTCAATAACATTTTCATTTCAGTGCTGAACTCTGCTGACATATTTCATAAGAACCAGAATAAAAAATAAAAAAAAGCCTACTTCTTGTCATATCTGCAGGGCGATTATACTGTGAAAGTCTTACGTGTCTGTTTCTATTTCCATTTTTCTGTGTAGTTAGAGACTTGAAACTGTTTTTAGTTTATGAAACTGAATTGAACTTTTTTGTTTTTATTGATGCTGTTTGTGATCTCTTATGTTGATTTTCTGGCTAGCTTTTTTCCTTCAGGAGCCTTAAAAATTTGAACTTTTTAATTGTAATTTAAAATTGTTGTTCTGATAAGGGGAAAGCATGTTTGATGAAGTGCTAGGTTAGTGGTGGTGGTACTTGGCTCATTTATCATGAACAGAGGAATATTTTTCATGCTGGTATATGCATGCCTAGGTAATTGTTGCCCTTTGTTTTCATCTCCCTTGGAGATCTTACCAGTTTGGAATTAAGACATCATCTGCTTAGCATGCATAAAGTGCTTTTCTTTTTCTGCAAAGTCCAAACAGTAGAATTGAGTTTGGCTTGGACGTCAAAGCACTTGGGTCAGGGAGTGGGAAAAGGTTATTTATTTATTTATTTTCTTTGTTCTCTTTTCTATTTTTGTGCCTTCTAACATTGCATGCTTGTATTTTTATTCCAGGTATTACCTTATCATTGGATCAGGTACATGTCTCAAACTTTATGCTTTTTTACAATGGTTATGGATTCAGAAGTGATGTTAGTCATTATGACTTAATTTTGTTCATTTGCAGTGGAACATGCTCCGTGATCATGTGGAAGAAATTGACAAGGCTCTTGGTCATTCTTAGGGCATCATAGGACATGAGTAGTTCTGTTGATTTTGCTAATGAATGGTAGTCTCAAGGATACTAGGATGTTTGGTTTTGGTCTTGGTCTTGGTTTCTAGAAAACTGGAATGGCGTAGGTGGGCATGCTTTCTTCTTTTGGATTTGGTTGGGGATGGTTGAATATCTTGTCTTGTGTATAAATGGTATCTTGGGAACCCCTAGCAATGCAGCACAATTACTGGCATAGTAATGTTAGTGTAAACAAACCTTTTGTTCAGAGGATTTGACTAGCAGGATGGTTTAATGGCTTAAACTTTCTATTCCACCCTTCCTCTTGTTTTAGTTTATGGCATTGTGAGTTGATGAAGTTACTCCATTTAAAATGATGCATATTGCTTTCTTGGTTTTGGTATTCTGTTTCTTTTGAAAGAAGAGTAACTGTGAGAATTAATATCATCAACTCAAGTGTTACTACAAGAATAATAACTTGAACAATTGATTGAATAGATAAAATCATCTTGTAGGTTCCTGTGATCTGTTTTTCAGTTGATTCTGAACATGGTGAAAAATGATTTCCCACTACTGATGGATTACAGAAAAGTTGAGTGGCTCGTACTGTGCAAGCAAAGTTGAAAGTAGAAAAGATGAAAGTCTTGCAAAGTTCTCTCTTGAATAGTTTTCTAGGTCTGCCAAATAAAAAGAGAAAAAAACACAACGAAAATAGATGAAAAAAATGCTTCCATAAATAGCAAAGGATGAAAGTCTCTGCCCTGTCTAACGGGCTACCTTTCCTTCCCCTCCAAAAGGGGAGATGAAATAGCCCTAAATTCACTGTCCTCTTGGTTTAATGGAGTGTAGACCTAGTTTATGATAGTAGATCTGCTAAGATATTTGACGATTTAAATGTAATTCTACATATTTAATTTTATGCTTGGAATACATACTGAGTGTTCATTTTAAACTGCCTTGTTAATTTTTTTGCATGCAATATAAATTAAACAATAGTATCATCTAATAACTTTTGTCCAACTGATGTAACTGCTCTCGCTTTCTTCGTCCAGACACTGAAGAAAAATTATGGTCTTGGTGGGCTAGGGAAGCCATTTTTCTTTCATTCCATCTGCTTTCAGATCAGACGAAAAGAGCATGATGCTCTCTGTCACGATCTGAATTTTGAATCCTAAGGTTCTGGTAGGGTTTGTGCCTCAATAATTATGATAGAATCAATTGTCACATGCTGATGTTTTTTTTATTAA
>Ga0325400_1000738_pt1 | contig 25253 bp, 20 predicted proteins | sample PopdelMetagenome_2_FD_205662 | JGI IMG/M metagenome (GOLD analysis project Ga0325400, IMG submission 205662) | Populus deltoides microbial communities from Bellville, Georgia, United States - Xylem-PdKOR-R1 | ecosystem: Host-associated > Plants > Phyllosphere > Stem > Wood/Secondary xylem...
CTCCCCGGCAGCGCAGCGGCTCCACCCGCTGAGGCCTGGTGGAGCTGCGGTGAGGGCGGCGCGTGCGCTCGTCGTCGTGACGGGTGCGGTGCTGCTCGCCGCCTGCGGAGGCGTGACCGGTCAGGGGCCGGCGGCCGAGCCGCCGTCCACCGCGCCGTCCACCGCGCCGTCGGGCGCGTCGTCGGGTGCGGTGTCGTCGTGCCTGCCGGGCGGCCCCCAGGACGACGACGCCGGGGTGGTGGGCCTTTCCGAGGCGGAGGCCGTCGCGCGCGCGCAGTCGCTGGGCCTCACCACGCGCGTGGCCGGGCGCGGTGGTGACTGCGCGGCGCTGACGATGGACTTCCTGCCGGACCGGGTGAACCTCGACCTGGACGCCGACGGCGTGGTGCGGGGCACCTCCCGCGGTTGAGCGCAGGAGGTGCCCCGGACCTCAGCTGACCCGCCCACCCTCCATGGAGCGCGCCAGCTCCAGCAGCGTCCGCACCCCGAAGCCCGTGGCCCCGTCGCCAGAGGCGTCGCCGCGCCACGAGGGCCCGGCGACGTCGAGGTGCGCCCACGCCTGGCCGCTCGCCACGAACTCACCCAGGAACAGCGCAGCGGTGGTGGCCCGTCCGAAGTCGTGCAGCGGGTGGTTGCGCACGGCCCAGCCCAGGTCGACCTGAGGGCGGTACCGCTCCGACAGGGGCAGGCGCCACAGGGGCTCGCCGGCGCGGCGCGCAGCACCCAGCACGCGGTCCGCCGTGGTGTCGTCGCGAGCCAGCAGCGCCCCGACGTCCTGACCGAGGGCGACGACGGCCTGGTGCGTCAGGGTGGCCACGTCGACCAGGAGCCGCGGGGGCGCGTCGCCGGAGCAGGCGGCGGTGAGCGCGTCGGCGAGGAGCACCCGCCCCTCGAAGTCGGTGTCGAGCACCTGCACCTGACGCCCCGACAGGGTGCTCACGACGTCACCGGGTCGCGTGGCCCCGGGGCCGGGCATGTTCTCCGCCAGGGGCAGGACCGCCTCGACGACGACGGGCGCGTGCCGGGCCGCCAGGGACAGCACGGCCGCCAGTGCGACCGCGGCCCCCGCGCAGTCCATGCGCATCGACTGCATCGCCACGGGGTCCTTCAAGGACAGCCCCCCGCTGTCGAACGTGACGCCCTTGCCGACCACGGCGAGGTCGGCGCGCTGCACCCCGCTGGCTGCGCCGCGGCCGTCCCAGCGCAGGCGCACCACGTGGGGGGCCTCGCGCGAGCCCGACCCGACCGCCAGGACCCCACCCCACCCGGCGGCGGCCAGTGCCCCGGCGTCCAGCACCTCGCACTGCGCACCGACCGCCGAAGCGCCTTCCCGGGCCCACGCCGCGATCCGGGCCGGGGTCGCGACCCCGGGCGGTGCGCACACGAGGAGTCGGGCGAGGTGGACCGCCACTCCCTCTGACGCGCCGCGACGTGCGGCTGCCAGGACCTCCTGCGACGCGTCGAGGGGGAGGACCGCGCGCTGGGTCGTGGAGCCCCTGGGCTCTGCAGCCAGGGCGCCGACCACCAAGCCGCACCCGAGCGCAGCTGCCGCCTCGTCATCGAGACCGCCGCCGGCCCCGGCCGCGGAGGAGCCCTCGGGGCAGCCCGGCAGGTCCAGGAGGACGTCGTGGTCCATGCAGCGGCCGACCGCCTCCCCGGCGACCCGCCACGGCTCCGAGGGAGGTGCGTCAGACGACCCGGCGTCGAGCTGGGGGCCGAGACCGACCACGAGGTGGTGGGGGGAGGCGGCGTGCACCGCGCCGGCGCTGCCGTCCGGGCCCGGCCACCGCTGCGGAGGCCGGTCTCCGAGCCGGAGGAAGGAGACCCGCCGCGCCGGCAGGAGGTCAGAAGACCGCTGACCGTCGACTGCGTCCGACCTCACCAGGTCGATGGGGAGGGGCGCCAGGCCGGTGAGGAGGGCCAGGGCGTGCGCCACCTCGGCGGCGTGGTCGCGTCCGGTTCCGGTCATGCGCCGATGGTCGGGACCGCTCGCCGGGCTGCGGTGTGCGGAGAGCCCATCGGCAGGCCCGCTGCGTGTGCGCCGGACGGATCGGGTGACGGGGGTCAGGCTCGCGCGGGACGGGTGTCTGCTGCTGGGGACCAGCTCAAGACCGCCCTGACGTGACCCGCCATGAAGCGCTCGGCGGCGACGGCGTCACCGGAGACGACCAGGTCGAGCAGCTCGTGGTGGTCCACGGCCGAGCGCTCCAGCTGGGGGCTCCCGATGGACCCGGCCAGGCCCACCAGCCGCGTCTGCGACCGCAGCTGCCCGACGACCTGGACGAGGTGCCGGTTGCCGAGCAGGGCCAGCAGCTCGCCGTGGAAGGCGGTGTCGGCGCGCAGGTAGCCGGCGAGGTCGCCGGAGCGGGCGCCGGTGACGATCGCGTCAGCCAGCGCCCGCAGGCGGGGGGCGTGCTCCGCGACCAGCGCAGAGCGCTCGGCGGTCAGCTGCCGCACCGCAGGCGGTTCGAGCAGGCTGCGGACCGCCACGAGGGAGGCCACGTCCTCGCGGCTGACCTCGGTGACCCGGAAGCCCTTGTTGCGCACGGTGACGACGAAGCCCCGGGCCTCGAGGTTCATCATGGCCTCGCGCACCGGGGTGGCCGAGGTGCCGTAGCGCACGGCCAGCGCGGGCGCGGAGACGAGCTGCCCCGGAGCGAGCTCCCCCGACACCACGGCGGCGGCTATGGACTCCTCCACCTGCTCGCGCAGGTTCGCGGCACGTGCGACCTCGGTCACCGGAACTCCCTGTCCGGTCCCCTTGGGGACCGCTCTCGACCTCGTGCCGCGCCCTTCACGCGATGGCATGTGACATGGTACTGATGAGCGCATGCCAGTGACACCCCTGCAGCGCCACACGGCTGACGTCGTCGTCGTCGGCGCCGGGATCGTCGGCGCCGCCGTGGCACGCGCCCTGGTGGTGGGCGGCGCCCGCGTCGTCGTCGTCGACCGCCGCGAGGCTGCCGGGGGCACCTCGGGCAGCGGAGAGGGCAACCTCCTGGTCTCGGACAAGGGTCCCGGCCCGGAGCTCGCGATGGCCCAGCGCGCCGTGCAGCTGTGGCCGGCCCTGACCGCCGAGCTCCACGACGAGCTCCGCACCGGCCTGCCAGGAGGGTTCCCCGACCTCGAGCTCGAGCCCAAGGGCGGCCTCGTCGTGGCCACGACCGCGGCGGGCGCGAGCGCGCTGCGCGCCTTCGCTGCGGCGCAGCGCCCCGCGGGGGTGCGCGCCACCGAGCTCGACGCCAGCGGGGCGCGCGCCCTCGAGCCGGGACTCACCCCGGATGTCGCCCTCGCCGTCCACTACCCCGACGACGCACAGGTGCAGCCCGTCGTCGCCACGGAGGCGCTGCTCGCCTCCGCGCGCCGCCGAGGCGCCGTGGTGCTGACCGGCGCAGAGGTCACTGGACCCCTGTCCCTCAGGAGGGGGTCCTCGGGGACGCGACTCGCAGGTGTCCGCACCACCCGCGGTGAGGTCGCTGCGGACGCGGTCGTCGTCGCCGCAGGGCCGTGGTCCGGTGAGGTGTCAGCGCTGCTGGGGGCGCCTCTGCCGGTGCTGCCGCGCCGCGGCGTCATCCTCGTCACCACCCGCCAGCCCCACCAGGTGTTCCGCAAGGTCTACGACGCCGACTACGTGGGTGCCGTGGGCTCCGGCGACGCAGACCTGCAGACCTCCACCGTGGTGGAGTCGACCGCATCCGGGACGATCCTCATCGGCTCCTCCCGCGAACGGGTCGGCTTCGACGCTGCGCTGCGCGTGGAGGTCCTGCGCCGCCTGGCCGCCGGGGCGCTCACCCTCTTCCCGGGGCTGGCGGGCGTGCCGGTGATGCGCAGCTACGGCGGGTTCCGCCCCTACGTGCCCGACCACCTGCCCGTCGCCGGGCCCGACCCGCGCCTGCCCGGGCTCTGGCACGCCACCGGCCACGAGGGCGCAGGCATCGGGCTGGCCCCGGCCACCGGGGAGCTCGTCGCCGACCTGCTGCTCGGGCGCCCACCGGCGCTCGACGCCGCCGCGTTCTCCGCGGCCCGCCCCTCGCTGGCCGCCCACCTCGTGGGGGCCGCGGCGTGAGCGCGAAGCGCATCGACCCGGCCCGCGACGTCGCCAGGACGGCGACGGCTGAGCCCGTGACCATCACCGTCGACGGCGAGAGCGTCACCGGGGTTCGCGGGCAGAGCATCGCCGGCGTGGTGATGGCCGCCGGGGGCTCGGCGAGCACCGGGGGAGCGCTGCGCCGGACCGCCGGCGCGGGGTCGCCGCGCGGGGTCTTCTGCGGGATCGGGGTCTGCTTCGACTGCCTCGTCACCGTCGACGGCGTGCGCGACGTGCGCGCGTGCCAGCGCCGGGCCGTCGAGGGTGCCGTCGTGACCACCCAGGCCGAGGGGCTGCCGACCCGGGTCGAGCGCGGGGAGGGCGAGCACCGTGCCTGAGGGTGCGCAGGTGCGTGACGTCGAGGTGCTCGTCGTCGGTGGTGGGCCCGCCGGGCTCGCGGCCGCCGCCGCCTCCCGCCGGGCAGGAGCGCGCGTGGTGCTGCTGGAGGGCGGCGACGACGTCGGCGGCCAGTACTGGCGGCACCTGCCGGCCGACCGCCCCGCGACGGCCGAGGAGCGGCTGCACCACGGCTGGGCGACCTTCGTCCGTCTGCGCCGCACCCTCGCCGACGACCCGGGCTGCCAGGTGCTCACCGGCGCGTCGGTGTGGGCCGTCGAGCCCGGTGCTGGTCCTGCTGGCGGACCTGCTGCTGCACCGGGTGCCGGCGCGCTCGTGGTGCGGGTGCTCGTGACGCCCGCCGGCGCCGCGGACGCCCCGGGGCGCCAGCACCTCGCGCTGCGGCCGGCGGCGCTCGTCGTCGCCACCGGCGCCCACGACCTGACCCTGCCCTTCCCCGGCTGGGACCTGCCCGGTGTGGTCACCGGCGGCGCCGCGCAGGCGTTCGCGAAGTCCGAGCGGCTCGCCGTGGGGGAGCGCGTGGTGGTCGCCGGGGCCGGGCCGTTCCTGCTGCCGGTCGCCTCCTCGCTGCTGGCCACCGGTGCGCGGGTGCTCGAGGTGGCCGAGGCCGCCGGCCCGGCACAGCTGGCCCGCGGCTGGGGTGCGCACCCCCAGCGGCTGGCGGCCGGCCCGGGCGTGCTGGTGGACAAGGCCCGAGAGCTCGCTGGGTACGTCGCCGCGCTCGCCACCGCCCGCGTGCCCTACCGGATCGCGACCGGCGTGGTCGCCGCCCGCGGCGAGGGACGCGTCGAGGAGGTCGTGCTCGCGCGGCTCGACGCCACCTGGGCCCCCGTGCCCGGCACCGAGCGGGTCCTCGCCGCCGACGCCCTGGCCGCCAGCCACGGCTTCACGCCCCGCCTGGAGGTGGCCCTGGCCGCCGGGTGCGCCGTCGCCGGCTCCGGCGCGGGCGCGGGTTTCGTCGCCGTGGACGCCCACGGCGCCACGTCGGTCCCCGGGGTCTGGGCCGCCGGGGAGGTCACCGGCATCGGCGGGGCCGACGCCGCGCTCGTCGAGGGCGCGCTCGCCGGGCTCGCCGCGGCCGCCACCACCTCCGGTGCCGAGGTCGAGCGGCTGCTGCGGCGCCGCCGGGTCCTGCGCGCCTTCGCCGACCGGCTCGCCGCCGCCCACGCGCCCCGCCGGGGCTGGCTCGCGCAGGTGAGCGACGAGACCGTCGTGTGCCGCTGTGAGGAGGTCACCGCCGGGCGGCTGCGCTCCGTCGCGCAGGCCACCGCCAGCGCCGTCGACACGCCCGCCGGGTCCCGGTCGCTGCGCCTGACCACGCGCGCCGGGCTCGGTCCGTGCCAGGGCCGGATCTGCGGCCACGCCGTCGACGCCGTGCTCGGCCGCAGCACCCCCAGCACCCCCAGCGATCCCTCCACCGCCTGCGCCCGTCCGCAGGTGTCCCACCAGCGGCGGCCGCTGGCCGTCCCCGTCCGGCTCGGCGAGCTCGCCGACCTGCCACCCACCATCCCCACCACCAGCCCCACCACCGGCCGGCCTGACCCCGAGGAGAACCTGACATGAGCATCGACCTGCGCGGCGTCGTCGTCGCCACCGCCCTGCCCTACCGCGAGGACCCCTCCGCGCCCGCCGGCCTCGCCGTCGACGAGGAGCGCTTCGCCGAGCACTGCGCCTGGCTGCTGGAGAACGGCTGCCGCGGCGTCGGCCCGAACGGGTCCCTCGGCGAGTACTCCTCGCTCACCGACGCCGAGCGCCGCCGCACCGTGCAGGTGGCCGTCGAGACGGCCCGGGCCACGAGCACGCCCTCCGGGGAGCGCGGCATCGTCGTCGCCGGTGTCCACGCACCGGGCTGGCACCAGGCGCAGCAGTGGGCCGAGCTCGCCGCCGAGGACGGCGCCGACGGGCTCCTCTGCCTGCCGCCCACGATGTACCGCTCGACGCCCGCCCAGGTGGTGGAGCACTTCGAGAAGGTCGCGAGCGTCGGCCTGCCGGTGATGGTCTACAACAACCCGTTCGACACCAAGGTCGACCTCGTGCCGTCCCTGGTCGCGGAGATCGCGCAGATCGACAACGTCGTCGCCGTCAAGGAGTTCTCCGGCGACGTGCGCCGCGCCTTCGAGATCGCCGAGGAGTGCGCGGCCGCCGGCACGCAGATCGACGTCATCGCCGGCGCCGACGACGTGCTCATGGAGCTGATGCTCGACGGTGCCGTGGGCTGGTTCGCCGGGTTCCCGAACGTCTTCCCCCGCGAGGCCGTGGAGCTGTACGACCTCATGACCGCCGGCCGCTACGCCGAGGCCCGCGAGCTGTACGTGCAGCTGGTCGCGCTGTTCCGCTGGGACTCCCGGGTCGAGTTCGTCCAGGCGATCAAGCTGTCGATGGACGTCGTCGGCCGCTCCGGCGGCGTCTGCCGCCCGCCGCGCGGGGCGCTCACGGCGCAGCAGGTGGCGACCATCACCGCCGAGACCGAGCGCGCCGTCGCCGCCGTCGAGTCCCTGCGCACCCGCCGCGGCGCCGGCGTCGGCGTCTGAGGGGAGCGGCCGCCGTGCGCGCCTCCCGCGTCTTCTCCGCGGTCGACTCCCACACCGAGGGGATGCCGACCCGGGTCGTCACCGGCGGCGTCGGGGTGGTCCCCGGCGCCACCATGAACGAGCGCCGCCTGCACTTCATGGCGCACATGGACGGCATCCGGCAGCTGCTCGTCAACGAGCCCCGGGGGCACGGCGCGATGAGCGGAGCGATCCTCCAGCCGCCGACCCGCCCCGACGCCGACTGGGGCGTCCTCTACATCGAGGTCTCCGGCTGCCTGCCGATGTGCGGGCACGGCACCATCGGCGTGGCCACGGTGCTGGTGGAGACCGGCATGGTCACGGTCACCGAGCCGGAGACGGTGATCCGCCTCGACACCCCCGCGGGGCTCGTGGTGGCGCGGGTGGCGGTGCGCGACGGCCACGCCGACGGCGTGACGCTGGAGAACGTGCCGAGCTTCTGCGACCGCCTCGACGAGGTGCTGCACGTCCCGGGCCTGCCCGGCGGCGCCCGCGACGTGCGCTACTCCCTGGCGTTCGGCGGCAACTTCTACGCGATGGTCGACCTCGACGACGTAGGGCTGCCCTTCGACCGCACCCGCCAGCACGACGTGCTGGAGGCGGGGCTCGCCATCATGGACGCCCTCAACACCACGGCCCCCCCGACCCACCCGACGATCGACGGCGTCGACCACTGCCACCACGTGGAGCTCATCGCCCCCGGCTCCGACGCCCGCCTCTCGCGGCACGCCATGGCCATCCACCCCGGGTGGTTCGACCGGTCGCCCTGCGGCACCGGCACCTCGGCGCGAATGGCCGAGCTGTGGGCCCGCGGTGAGCTGGCGCTGGGTGAGGACTTCGTCAACGAGTCGTTCATCGGCTCCCGGTTCACCGGCCGCCTGGTGGGGGAGACGACCCTCGGCGAGGGCGAGGCGCAGCGCCGCGCCGTGCTGCCCACCATCACCGGCCGGGCCTGGGTAACGGGGATGGGGCAGTACCTGCTCGACCCCACCGACCCGTTCCCCACCGGCTTCACCTTCTGACCCTGCGTCGCCACCAGCGGAGGACCACCCCTGTGAGCACCACCAGCACGACCCCCACGCCCAGCACGGCCGTCGAGGAGGTGGCCGCGCGCGCGGCGGCGGTCGCCCCGTCCCTGGCGGCCACCGCCCCGGCGCAGCTGGCCGCCGGACTGCGGGCCGCGGCCGCCGCGCTGCGCGCCGACGCCGACCGGCTCGTCGCGGTCGCGGCCGAGGAGACCGGCCTGGCGCCCGTGCCCCGCCTGCGCGGTGAGCTGGAGCGCACCGCGGTGCAGCTGGAGATGTTCTCGGCCGTCGCCGCCTCCGGCACCCACCTCGACGTCCGCGTCGACGAGGCCGACCCCGACTTCCGCCCCCTGCCCCGTCCTGACCTGCGCCGCGTGCTGGTGCCGCTCGGCCCGGTGCTGGTCTTCGCCGCGAGCAACTTCCCGTTCGCGTTCTCGGTGGCCGGCGGCGACACCGCCGCGGCGCTCGCCGCCGGGTGCCCCGTCGTCGTCAAGGCCCACCCCGGGCACCCGCGCCTGTCGGTGGCCGTCGCCGAGGTGGTCCGCGGAGCGCTGGAGGGCGCCGGGCTGCCCGCCGACGCCCTGCAGCTCGCGGGAACCGACCCTGCCACCGGCCAGCAGGACGGCGTCGACCTCCTGCGCGACGAGCGCATCGCCGCCGCCTCCTTCACTGGCTCCCAGCGCGCCGGTCGCCACCTGGCCGACGTCGCCGCGGCCCGTCGCCGCCCGATCCCGTTCTACGGCGAGCTGGGCTCCACCAACCCCGTCGTCGTCACCGCCGGTGCGCTGGAGCAGACGGGTGCGGAGGCCTTCGCCGCCGCGTACGCGACCAGCGCCACCGCCTCGGCGGGACAGCTGTGCACGCAGCCCGGCTTCGTCTTCGTGCCGGAGGGCTCCCTCGTGGAGCCGCTCGGCGATGCCCTGGTCGCGGCGTTCTCCGGTGTGCCGGAGCACCGGTTGCTGCACCCGGGCATCGCGGCGGGCTACGCCGCCCGCCGGGAGGCGGTGCTGACCAGCCAGGGCGTCGAGGTGCTCGTCGAGGGCGCCCTGCGCGAGGAGGGCGACGACGGCGGCGCCCCCTCCGCCGCGTGGGCCACGCCCACGCTCGTGCGCACCACCCTCGCGGCGCTGCTGGCCTCCGGCCCGGAGCTGCGGGAGGAGTCCTTCGGCCCCCTGTCGGTGCTCGTCGAACACCCCGGGCTCGTCGAGCTCGCCGCAGCCGTGCCGGACCTGCACGAGGGCGAGCTCACTGCCGCGCTGCACGTCACCGAGGCCGAGGTGGCCGGTGACGACGGTTCGCTGGCCGCCGTCGTCGCCGCCCTGGCCGCGGTGGCCGGGCGCGTCATCCTCAACGCCTGGCCGACGGGGGTCGCCGTCACCCACGCCATGCAGCACGGCGGCCCGTACCCGGCCACCACCGACGCCGGTCGCACCACCTCGGTGGGCTCCGCAGCCGTGGGGCGCTTCCTGCGGCCGGTGGCCTTCCAGGGCGCCACCGGCGCGCTGGCGGCGCTGCTGCCCGCGGCGCTGCGCGACGGCGACGCCGGCGGATGGGATCTTCCGAGCACGACGTCGTCAGCGGGCGAGTCCGCCGGCTGGGGCGCCTGAGCCCCAGCGCGGGGCCGTCTCCGCACCTGCCGGGGGCAGGTGCGAGGACGGCCTCAGGCGGTGTCGGGGACGCCGCGCCGTCAGACGCCGGGAGCGCCGAGCACCCGCCCGCCGTGCACCACTGTGCGGCCCGAGGACGGGCCCCACAGCACGTCGGGGCGGACGAACGGGTCACCGTCGACCACGAGCAGGTCGGCCGCGGACCCCTCGCGCACGCGCCCGAGGTCGGGGCGGCGCAGCACGTCGGCGTTCACCGACGTCGCCGAGCGCAGCCCCTGCAGCGGACCGAGCACGTCGAGGTGCAGCCGCAGGCACGCCAGCTGCTCGTCCTCCAGGGGACCCATGAGGTCCGAGCCGAAGCCCACCGGTACTCCGGCGGCCATCGCGAGGCCGACGGCGTCGCGCCCCGCGGTGAGCACCTCGCGGTTCTTCGCCTGCGCCACCGCGCTCATGCCGAGCGCCGCGCCGCGGCGGGCCATCGCCTCGTAGCAGCCCAGGGTCGCCACGAGCACCGCCCCGCGCTCGGCCATGAGGGCCGCGGTGGGGGCGTCGAGCAGGTTGCCGTGCTCAATGCTGCGCACCCCGGCGGCCACCGCGTGGGCGATCGCCTCGGGGGAGTAGGCGTGCGCTGCGACGTAGGAGCCCCGGCGCGCGGCCTCGTCGCAGACGGCGCGCAGCTCCTCGGCGGAGTACTGCGGCACCCGGATCGGGTCGGTCTCGGAGACCACCCCGCCCGAGGCCATCACCTTGATGGCGTGCGCCCCGCCGTGGAAGCGCTCGCGCACGGCGCGGCGCAGCGCGTCGACGCCGTCGACCACCTCGCTGGTGTGCGCGTTGCAGCCGCACAGCTCCTCACCGCGGCCGCGGACCTCGCCGTGGCCGCCGGTCTGCGACAGCGCCGCGCCCGTGTAGAGGTAGCGCGGCCCGACGACGAGGCCCTCCTCCAGCGCGCGGGCCAGCCCGGCGTCGCCGCCGGCGACGTCGCGGACGGTGGTGAAGCCCCGCGCGAGGCTGGCCTCCAGCCGGTGGCGGGCGTTGAGCGCCACGTAGCTCAGCGGCCACGACTCGATGTCGCGCGGCGACAGGGCCGTGGCGTAGGCGTGGCAGTGGTTGTCGATGAGACCCGGCAGCACCGTCCTGCCACTCGCCTCGAGCACCCGGCCCCCGACGTCGCGCACCCGGGCCACCGCCGCGTCGGAGGCGGCACCGGGGTCGAGCACCGCGGTGACGCTCCCGTCCTCGCAGACCACGCTGGCGGGCGCGGCGGTGTCGGACTCACCGTCCCAGACGTCCGCGCCGACGACCACCAGCGGCGTCAGCGGGACCGGCGGGGCCGCGGGGCTCACGCGGGCACCGCCCGCGAGGCGCGCTCCGCGGCGGTGGCCGCCTCGTCGACCGTGCCGTCGGGGGAGACGACCACGCCGTAGTCGCGCAGCGCGGCGGCGACGGAGACGAACTCGTTGCGCACGTCGCGGCCGACCGCCGCCGGGTCGCGCAGCAGCGGGTCGCCGTAGCCGCCGCCCCCGCCGGTGGCGTTCACCAGGACATCGCCGGCCTGCAGGTGGTTGTAGGACCCGCCCTGCACGACCTCGCGGTCGGTGCCCGGGTTCAGGAACACCTGGTTGTTGGCGCCCGGCATGCCCCCCAGCACCGGCCACGGCTGCGTGCGGGTCTTGTAGACCAGGCAGATGCCGGTCGAGGGACCGGTGAAGCGGTAGCTGCGGGCGACGCCGACGCCGCCGCGGTGCTGGCCCGCCCCGCCGGTGTCGGGCCGGTAGCCGTAGGCGTCGATGACCATCGACGACTTCGTCTCCAGCACCTCCACCGGGTTGTTGCGGCAGCCCGGCTCCGACAGGTGCATGATCCCGTCCTCCCCGTCGCCCCCCGCGTGCCCGCCGAAGCCGACGGCCTCGTTGGTCGCCTCGAGCCACGGCTCGCCGGTGCGCGGGTGCGTGCCCAGGCCCATCATCGAGCAGACGTCACCGCCGGAGGAGGCGGGTACCCGGTCAGGCATCCCCTGCGCCAGCGCCTTGAGCACCACCTCGCCGCCGATGAGGGCGGTCCACAGCGTGAACGTCGGCATCGGGTGCACCGCGTGCATCACCGAGCCGGGCTCGGTGACGATGCGCAGCGGCGCGAAGTTGCCCGCCACCACGGGGGTGTCCGGTGTCGTCATCGCCTTGAAGACGAGCGAGCAGAACGCCTCGGTCTGCCCCACCGGCAGGTTGATGGGGCCGCGCACCCCGGTCTCCGAACCGGTCCAGTCGATGACGAACTCGTCGTCGGTGATGGTCACCGTGCAGTTCATGCGGATGAGCCGGTCGAGGTCGACGCCGTCGTTGTCGACGAAGTCGTGCGCCGTCCAGGTGCCCTTCGGCAGCTGCGCCAGCGCCAGGCGCGCCAGCTTCTCGCCGTGGTCGTTGATGGCCCTCATCGCCGCGCGCACGGTCGTCATCCCGTACTTCGCGACGATCTCCTGCAGCCGCCGGCGGCCGGTCACGCACGCCGAGACCTGCGCCTGGATGTCGCCGATGGTGCGCTCGGGCATGCGCGAGTTGAAGCGGATGATGTTGAAGACGTCGTCGTTCTGCTTCCCCTCCACGTACAGCCGCGTGGCGGGGAAGAAGATCCCCTCCTGCGAGGCGTCGGTGGAGTCGAGCACGTAGCCCGGGTCCTTCTGCTTGAGGTCGAGCACGTGGATGCGGCAGGAGGCGAACCCCACCAGCTGCTGCACCCCCTGCTCGTCGTCGGCGTGGATGGGGGCGAAGACCAGCGGGTCCAGCGTGTGGGCGCTCGACCAGTAGGGGTAGTTGAGGATGAAGACGTCACCCGGCCTCATCGCGGCCTCGCCGAGGAACTCCACCGCGCGCTTGATGCCGTGGTCGTTGCCCCGGGTGAAGACGGCGATGCCGGGGGCGTCGGCGACGACGTCGCCCGCGGCGTCGTGCAGGCCGATGCCGTAGTCGTGGATCTCGTAGACCACGGTGTTGTACGCGGTCCGGCACAGGTTGCGCGCCATCTCCTCCGCGCTGGCCAGCAGGCCGTGGCGGATGACCTCAGTGGTGATCGCGTCGTTGCTGGTGCTGCTCATGGGGGTGCCTCCGGGTCTCAGCGCTGGCCGACGGTGATGACGAGCTCGCCGAGGGAGCCCACGCGCAGCACGTCACCGGTGTGCAGCACGGTCGTGGCGGTGTGCTCGGTGATGACGGCGGGGCCCGAGACCTCGTCTCCGGCGAGCATCGCCTCGCGGGTGTACAGGGCGTAGGGGACCGCGGGGGCCTCGTCGCTGACGTGCACGGAGCGCTCGCCGTCGCGCCGCAGCGGACCGTCGGCCGCGGTGCGCTCGCGCAGGCGCGGCAGCTCGGGCTTGTCGACCACCCCGGTGGCGCGCAGCCGCAGCGTGGTGACCTCGACCGGGTCGGTCATCGTGTGCCCGTACTGGCGCTCGTGCAGGGCGGCGAAGTCGGTGGCGACGCTCGTGGAGTCCAGCGCGTCCCCCGTGGCCCCGCCGTGCACGGGCAGCGTCACCGAGTGCTCCTGCCCGGAGTAGCGGACGTCCAGGCTGCGGGCCAGGACCACCGCGTCGCCGGTGAAGCCCTCCTCGGCGAGCGCCGCTCGGGCGTCGTCCTCCATCGCGCGCCACTGGGCGTCCGCCTCGGCCGGGTGGAGCTCGTCCAGGGCGGCCACCACCGTGCGGGAGGCGTCGTGCTGGACGTCGGCCAGGAGCATGCCGAAGGCGCAGAACGCGCCCTGCCCCGGCGGCACGACCACGGTCGGGATGCCCAGCTCGACGGCGACGTCGACGGCCACGAGGCCACCGCCCCCGCCGAAGGAGAGCATCGCGAAGTCCTTCGGGTCGCGGCCCACCTCCACGGTGATGGCCCGCACCGCACCCATGATCTTCGTGGTCGAGATGGCGACCATCCCGCGCGCCAGCGCCGGCACCGGCAGGCCCAGGTCGTCGGCGAGGGGCTGCAGGGCCTTGGTCGCCAGCTCGGCGTCCAGGCGCAGCGTGCCGCCCAGCGGCGCCTCGGTGCCCAGGTAGCCGATCGCCAGCGCGGCGTCGGTGAACGTCGGGCGGTCACCGCCGCGCCCGTAGGAGGCCGGGCCGGGCACCGCGCCCGCGCTCGCTGGACCGACCTGCAGCGCCCCGGCGGCGTCGAGCCAGCCCAGGGAGCCGCCGCCGGCGCCGATGGTGTGGATGTACAGCGACGGGGTGTTGATGGGCATGCCCTCGAACTCGGCGCCCTGGTGCAGCACCGGCTCGCCGTCGAGCACGAGGGAGGCGTCCAGCGAGGTGCCGCCCATGTCGATGGTGATGAGGTCGGGCATCCCGAGGGCCTCCGCGAGGGCGACCGCCCCGACCACGCCGCCCGCCGGGCCGGACAGGATCAGGCTGACCGGCTGCTCGCGCGCCGCCGTGGCGCTCATCGCCCCGCCGCCCGAGCGCGTCATGAGGAAGCGGCCGCCGAAGCCCGCTGCCTCGAGCTCGCCCTCCAGCGCGCCCAGGTAGCGGCGCACCACGGGCTTGACGTAGGCGTCGAGCACGGCGGTGCTGGTGCGCTCGAACTCGCGGTACTCGCGGCTGAGCTCGTGGGAGAGCGTCACCGTCACCCCCGGTGCCAGCTCGGCCAGCACCTCCCGCATCGCCAGCTCGTGGGCGGGGTTGGCGTAGGAGTGCAGGAAGCACACCGCTACTGCGTCGTAGCCGCGCTCGGCGACGGTGCGGGCCACCCGGGCGGCGTCCTCGCGGTCGAACGGGGTCACCACCGACCCGTCGTGCCAGGAGCGCTCGGTGACCTCGAAGGTGTCGTACCGCTCCAGCAGCGCGGTGGGCTTGCGGTAGGTGATGTCGTAGTTCACCCGCCGGTCGGTGCGGCCCAGCAGGTACACGTCGCGGAAGCCGCGGGTGCCGACGACGGCGGTCCGCGCCCCGGTCCGGGTGAGCAGCGCGTTCAGCCCCAGGGTGGTGCCGTGCGTGAAGGTGCGCACCGCCGAGACCTCGCCGCTGGTGGCCGCGAAGCCGGCCATCACCCCGCGGGTGGGGGCGTCGGGCGTGGTCGGCACCTTTTCGAAGCGCAGCGCGCCGGTCTCGGGCAGCAGCTCCACCACGTCGGTGAAGGTGCCGCCGACGTCGATGGCGACGCGGGCCGTCCTGCTGCTGGTCCTGCTGCTGGTCCTGCTGCTCTGCTCGCTCGTGCTCACGGGGTCCACCTCTCGCCGGCGCGGGGGGCGCGCCGGGTAGCCGACGGCGCACCCCGGTGCCGGGGTGCGTGGGAGGGAGGGCGCGGTCGCGCCTGCGGCGGGGTGGTCCGTGCGCTCCGTGCCCCGAGGCGGCGTGGCGCTCTGGCGGGGGCGGGCGTCTGCGGGACCCGTCCGCTCGTCCGGCACCACCGGGCTGCGCAGCCCGGCGGTCGGTCGAGGGTCCGGACGCTGGCACGCCCCGCGCAGGGCTGTCAACCACCCCCGAGCGACCCCGCGCAGACCACAGGCGGACGGGCCACGGGTGTGCTCCCGGCACACCCACGGCTCCCGGACCTCCGCCAGCATCAGCCCACCCCGGCGCCGCCCGGCCCCCGACAGGAGGACCCCGTGATCACCAGCGTGCTGCAGCTCAGCGCCCGACCGGGCAGCGAGCAGGCGGTCGACGACCTCTACGCCGAGCGCGCGGTCCTCGACCGCTCCCGCGCCTTCCCCGGCTGCCGCGGCGCGGTGCTCCTGCGCACCGTCGAGGGCTCGCTGGTCGCCGGGAGCGCCACGCACGTCGTCATCGCGCAGTGGGACGACGAGGCCGCCTACGCCGCCTGGGTCGCCGACCCGTGGCGGAACGAGGTCGGCGCCGCGCTGGCCCCGCTGCTCGACGGCGACGCCGCCCCACCCGCCGGCGCGGTCCTGCGCCCGGCCTCCTGACCCCCGCCCGCCAGTCCCTCCCGTCCCAGACCCGTTCCGACCCAGACCCCTTCCAGCCCGAGGAGACACCCGTGAAGCGCACCTCCCGCGCGGTCGCCGCCGTGGTCGGCGCCGCCGCCCTCGCCCTGACCGGCGCCTGCAGCAACCCGAACGCCACCCCGGCCGCGGGCGCCTCGAGCGCCGCGTCCGCAGCCGTCGACGCCGACCAGGAGCTGCGCGTCGGCTTCTTCGGCTTCGCGAAGGCCAACTCCTTCGCCCAGGCCGCCTGGGCCGGCGTCCAGGAGGCCGCGCAGGAGAACAACGCGACCGCCGAGTTCGTGGACTCCAACTTCGACGGTGCCGTCCAGGTGCAGCAGCTCACCGACGCCGTCACCAGCCAGCGCTTCGACGTCGTGGTCATCCAGGCCAACGACGGCACCGCCATCACCCAGCCCGTCAAGCAGGCGCTCGCCGCCGGCATCACCGTCGTCGTCGAGTTCACGCCGATCGGCGGGCGCTTCGACACGATCGAGCCGCAGGTCGACGGCGTCATCTCCATCGTCGACGCCCCCACGGCCAACGGCGAGGGTCTGGCGAAGATGGGCCTGGACGCCTGCACCCAGCTCGCCGCGCAGCCGTGCCAGGTGGCCTACCTGCAGGGCTTCGACAACTACCCCCTCGACGCCGCCCGCACCGAGGCGGCCGTCAACGCCCTCCAGGCCGGCGGGGCCGACGTCGTCGCCAGCCCCATCGGCGGGTACACCCCCGACTCCGGCCGCGCCGCCATGCAGAACGTGCTCCAGGCCAACCCCGACGTCGACGTCGTCATCGGCTCCTCGCAGGCCATCGAGGGCGCCTCCGCCCTGACCGAGGGGCGCACGGACATCCTCTACGTCGGCAACGGCGGCTCCACCCAGGCCTACGCCGGCGTGGTGGACGGCTCCTGGTACGGCACCTACGTCATCCCCGAGAAGACCGACGGCAAGACGGCCACCGAGCTGGGCCTGGCGAAGCACCGCGGTGAGGACGTCCCGGTCGCCCAGGACTCGGCCGACCTCACCCCCTTCAAGGCGATCGGCACCAAGGAGGCCCTCACCGGCCTCACCGCCGAGTACAGCGACTGACCAGCGCCCCGTGAGGACCGCCCGGCGGCCGGACCCCCTCTCCGGCCGCCGGGCCCCAGCACGACCACCCGACCACCCGACGGAACAGCATGCCGAGGAGCAGACCGTGACCCAGCGAGCAGCGCCGCAGATCAGCGTCCGCGGCGTCGGCAAGAGCTACGGCGGGGTGTCGGTGCTGCGCGGCATCGACCTCGACATCGCCCCCGGCGAGGTGCACGCCCTCGTCGGGGAGAACGGCGCGGGCAAGTCCACGCTGCTCAAGGTCCTCGGCGGCGCGGTGCGCGCCGACGCCGGCGAGGTCAGCTTCGACGGCGTCGTCACCACCATCACGAGCCCCCGCGACGCCATCGCGCACGGCGTCAGCCTCATCACCCAGGAGGGCGCCCTGGTGCCCGCCATGACCGTCCTGGACAACGTGGCCCTCGGCCGCTGGCGCGCCCGGGCCGGCTGGGTCACCCGGCGCGCCGACCGCGCCGCCTTCGACGCCCTCCTCACCCGCACCGGCTTCGACCTCGACCCGGCGGCGCGCGTGAAGGACCTGTCCACCGGTGCTCAGCAGCAGGTCGAGGTGCTGCGCGCCCTCGCCCGCGGCGCCCGCGTCATCGCCTTCGACGAGCCGACCGCCGTGCTCACCGAGCACGAGAAGGCGGGGCTGCTGCAGCTCATGCGCGACCTCGCGGCCGGCGGCACCACCGTGCTGCTCGTCAGCCACTTCCTCGACGAGGTGCTCGCCGTCGCCGACCGCCTCACGGTCCTGCGCGACGGTGACCTCGTGCACACCGGCGACGCCGCCGAGCAGACCACGACCTCCCTGGTCGGCCACATGGTGGGCCGCCAGGTCGACGTCCTCTACCCCGCCCCCGCCCCGGTCCCCGACGACGCCCCCGTGCTCCTGGAGGCCCGGGGCCTGAGCCGGACCACCGGGCCCCGGCCCGTCCACGACGTCGACCTGGCCGTGCGCGCGGGCGAGGTCGTCGGGGTCGCCGGCCTGGTCGGCTCCGGGCGCAGCGAGCTGCTGCACCTGCTCTTCGGCGCCGACGCCGCCACCTCCGGCACCGTCAGCGTCGACGGGGGCGTCATCGCCCGCCCCTCCCCGCGCGCGTCGATGGACGCCGGGATCGCGCTCGTGCCGGAGTCGCGCAAGGAGCAGGGCCTCGTGCTGGTCCGCTCCATCACCGAGAACACCGCCCTCGGTTCGCTCACCTCCCGCTCCACGGGCGGGGTGGTGCGGCGACGCGCTGAGCGGGAGGCCGTCGGCGCCGTCGGCCGCAGCACCGACGTGCGGGCCGCCGACCCCACCGCGCCCGTCGGCGCGCTGTCCGGCGGCAACCAGCAGAAGGTGCTCTTCGCCAAGTGGCTCCTGCGCGAGCCCCGCGTGCTGCTGGTCGACGAGCCGACCCGCGGGGTCGACGTCGCCGCCAAGAGCCAGCTCCACCACCTGGTGGTCGACCTCGCCGCCCAGGGGCGCGCCGTCGTCGTCGTCTCCAGCGAGGTCGAGGAGGTCCTGGCGCTGTCCCACCGCGTGCTCGTCCTGCGCCACGGCCGCGTGGTGGGCGAGTTCGGCCGAGACGCGCCCCGCGAGGCGGTGGTGGCGCTCGCCTTCGGCGACGACCCGACCCCCGACCAGAGTCCCGACCAGACCCCCGACCAGCCCGCCGAGAGGACTCCCGCATGAGCACCAGCACCACGGCCGCGCCGACGAGCGCGGTCAGCGCCCGCCCCCGCCCGCGGCCCGGGGTGAAGGTGCGCGACTACGGCATCCTCGTCGCGCTGGTCGCCATCGTCGTGGCGCTGTCGCTGAGCACCGACACCTTCCTCACCCCGCAGAACCTCGTGAACCTGCTCGACCAGGCCTCCGTGGTGGGGCTCCTGGCCATCGGCGCCACGATCTGCATCATCAGCGGCGTCTTCGACCTCACCGCCAGCGCGACCCTCGCGGTCTCCGCGATCATCGGGGTGACGGTGGGCCAGGAGGTCGGCGTGGTCGGTGGCTTCGTCGCCGCCGTCGTGGCCGGTGCGCTGCTCGGTCTACTGACCGGCACCATCGTGGTGAAGTCGAGGGTCAACTCCTTCATCGGCACCCTCGCCACCTCGATCATCTACCGCGGCATGGCGGTGGTGATCACCGCCGGCGCCATCGCCTACCCGCTGGCCGACCAGGCCGAGCAGTTCAGCATGCTCACCTGGCCGTCGCTGTTCGGGCTGACCTCGGCCACGGTGATGTTCCTCGTGGTGGCCGTCGCCGCAGGGCTGCTCGTCTCCTCGACCACCTTCGGGCGCCGCCTGTACGCCGTCGGCGGCAACGCCGAGGCCGCGCGCCTGTCGGGCATCCGCACCGACCGGGTGCACATCGCCGCCTACACGATCAGCGGCACCTGCGCCGCGCTGGCCGGCCTGATCCTCGCCTCCCGGGCCGGCTCGGCGCAGTCGGCCATGGCCACCGGGTACGACCTGAACGCCATCGCCGCCGCCGTCATCGGCGGTACGAGCATCCTCGGCGGGGAGGGCGCGGTGTGGCGCGGGGTGGTCGGCGCGCTGCTGCTCACCCTCATCGGCAACGGCTTCAACCTGCTGGGGTGGGACACCACCTACCTGCAGGTCACCACCGGCGGGTTGATCCTGCTCGCCGTGACCGTCGACGGCGTGCTGCGTCGCCGGGCCCGGTGAGGCGCCGCTGACGCCCACGGGGGACGGTCCAGGACTAGCCTGCGCCCGTGGTGCCCGCAGCATCCTCGAACGGGGGACCGGAGTGCTCCCAGCACACCGGTCCCTCGTTCGTCGGCGCCCAGCTGCGGCCCGGCGGTGCCACCGCGGTCGTCGTGCGACCCCGCGGAGACGTCTCGGGCGCCGAGGTCGTGCTCGTCGAGCGGGCCTGCGGCGCGGACGCCCTGGAACGGGTCCTCGGGGCAGCCCTGGGGGCTGCGCTGGAGGCGCCGGACACGGGGCCGCCGAGCGGGTCGCCGGGCGGTCCGGTCTCGGTGGTGCTCGACCTCGGGCCCCACCTGGAGCACCTGCTGCACCACCCCGAGCTGCTCGACCCGGTGGCGGTGGTGCGCGTCGCCCCGCGCGCCGGCACCGACCCCGCGCTCGCCCGCCACCCCTCGGCGCTCGTGGAGGCGCTGGTCCGCTGGCGCTGGGTGGTGCCAGGCGGCCACGACCTGCTGGGCCGCGAGCTGCGCCTGCTCGCCCGCTCCCGCCTCTCGGCCGTGGTCGCCGAGCTCGCCGAGGCGGCGCCGCGCTGCGTGGCGGTCGTCGCCGCCGGGTCGGCGGGCCAGCCGGCGCACGAGCGCCACGTGGCCGACGCGGTGCAGGCCGCACTGCCGGGAGCCCGCATCAGCGCCGCTCACGACTTCGGCGGGCACGGCAGCGCCGCCCGCGAGGCGACGGTGGTGGCCGACACCGCCCTGGGCGCGGCCGTGGACCACCTGGTCGACCGCGCCGAGGCCGTCCTGCGGCGGAGGGCGGGTCGCCGCGGAGCGGAGCTGCGGCTGTGCCGCGGCGACGGCGGGTCGCTGAGCGCCGAGCGGGCCCGCACGGCGCCGGTGCTGGTGCTCGGCAGCGGCCTGGGGCCCGCCGTCCTCGGTGCCGCGCAGCTCGCTGGCCTCGACGGCTGCCGCGTGCTGCTCCCCGCCGCCGACGGCGGCCACCTCGTCGCCGGGGTGCGCAACGGCCTCGCCCTCGTGCGCCCCCTCGTGGTGGGTGACCCGCCCGCGGAGCTGGTGGTGCCGGCGGTGGCCCTGGACCGGGCGCGCCCCTGCGGCCTGCCCGGCCGCCCGGACCGCCATGACCGCCCTGGCCGCGGCGAGGGGGCAGGGGCCCTCGACGGCCGCGTGCCCGACGTCGTGGCCGACGCCGAGCCCGACGAGCTGGCCTGCGTCGGGGCGGCGGTGGCACGGCCCCTGTCGTGGCTCGACGAGATCGCCGCCATCGGCTCCGCCGACGACCTGGCCGCGGTCCAGCGCGCCGCGGTGCAGCGCGCCACGGCCCTCGCGACCGCCAACGGCGCCGAACCCGGCAGCGCCGACGTCGTGGAGGTCTCCTCCGTCGCCGTGCCCTACAGCCGCGCCGGCACGGTGCGGGTGCGCGTGCGGGTGGGCGGTGTCGGCCGGTGAGCGACGGTGAGCTCACCGCGGAGGACGTCCCGGCGCTGACCGCTGGAGCGATGCTCTACTCCCCGTCGCTGGCGCCCTCGAGCCTGGAGACGACGGTCGCGTGGCTGACCGACCGGCTCGAGCGCGACGGAGCGCTGCGGCTGGTCCACCCGCGGACCCTGGCGCCGGACGTGGGCTGCGTGGCCGTGTGCGTCATCGGTTCCGGCGCGGCCCTGGCCGACCTGCCGCCCACGGGTGACGAGTTCGCCACCGCTGTGCGCGAGCTGGAGCAGCTGTCGGGTCGCCCGGTCGGGGCGGTCCTGCCGCTGTCGGCGGCCACGGTGAGCGCGCTGGTGCCCGCGGCGGTGGCCAGCCAGCTCGGCGTGCCGCTGCTCGACGCCGACGGCATGGGCCGCACCTTCGCCCTCATCCACCACACCGCGATGCACCTGGCCGGGCTGCCGGTGACGCCGCTGGTGGTCGCCGGTGCCACGGGGGAGAGCATCAGCCTGCGGGTGCCCGACGCATGGCGGGCCGACGCGCTGCTGCGCGCCGGCATCGACGCCCTCGGCGGCTGGGGGGCGCTGGCCGCCTACCCGAGCACCGCCGGCGAGGTGGCGGCGGCCAGCCTGCCCGGGACCGTCAGCCGCCTGGTCGAGGCCGGGCGGGTCCTGCTCGGCTCCAGCGATCCCGACACGGTCGTCGCCCGGCTGGCGGCGGTGAACGGCTGTCGCCGGGTGGGGCGGGGCCGCATCGTGGCGCTGGAGCACCTGTCACGACCGACCGACGCGACGATCCCCACGCACCCCAGCAGCGTCGTCGTCGAGCAGGTCGGACCCGACGCACGCCAGCTGCGGCTGGAGCTGCGCAGCGAGGTCGTCGCCGTCTTCAGCGACGGCTCCCTCACGGCCGCCGCCCCCGACCTCATCACGCTCCTCGACGTCGAGCGGGGTGTCATCGCTCCGCTCGACAGCCTCTGGCCGGGTGACCTCGTCGACGTCCTGGTCATCCCCGCCCACCCCGTCTGGTACTCCGCGGAGGCGCTCACCATGGTCGGCCCTGCTTCGCACGGCATCCCCCTCGACCACCCCCGCCGCCGGTGAGCACCCGGTGAGCAGGACGACGGCACCCCTGGCGCTGGCCGAGCTGGTGCGGGTCGACCCCCTCGCCCGCGGCGAGGTGGCGGTGCTGCCCGACCCCGCCCAGCGGGTGCTGCGGGTGGAGCTGGCCGAGACGTTCGACCGGCTGGCGCGCACCCCCGCGCACAGCCTCGTGGTGCTGCACGCCGAGGCGGCCACGGGCGGCTGGTCGCTGGCGGCGGCGCTGCACGTGGCGTGGGAGCGCGGAGCGGCGGGGGTGGTGGTGCCGCGGCCGGCGATGAGCGGGGCGAGTGCGCTGCTGGCCCGCCGGCTGGGCACGGCGCTGGTGGTGGTCGACGACGACGCCGTCGACGTCGCCCTCGAGCTCGCCGCACGCACCGCGGCCCCGGAGTCGGCGCGGGCGCTCCGGGTGGCCCGGTGCGCCGAGGAGCTGGCGGAGCAGTCGACGGTGCGCGGGGTGCTGGGGGTGCTGAACGCCGAGCTGGCCCCCGGGGTGGTCGCCCTGGTCGCGGGCAGCTCGGTGCTGGCGGGCCGCGCCGCGGCGGTGCAGCAGCGGGAGGGCTACCGGGAGGTGCGGATGGCGGTGAACGGCCCCGGCGGTCGCGCCTGGGCCGCGCTGGTGGCCTCGCTGCCCGAGGCCGCCTCCGCGGTGGCGGCCGACGTCGAGGCCCACAGCGCCGAGGCCGTCCTGCGCTTGGCGCGGCTCCCGCTGCTCGCGGCGTGGGCGCAGCGCCGCCTGGACACCTCCGCGCAGGCGGAGCAGGAGCGCGCGGCGTTCGCGGTGCTGCGCTCGAGCACCTGGCCCCGGGCGGCCGGTGCGGGTACCGCTCACGACGGGCAGGACGGGGCTGCCGGCGGAGCGGCGGGTGCTCCCGCGGGGGACGAGGCGCCCCGGTGGAGCACCGAGCTCGGGTGGCGTGTCGAGGGGGTCAACCGCGCCGTGCGCCTGGAGCGCACCGACCTGCGCGAGGACGACGACGAGCCCACGGCCGAGCTGACGCAGCTCCTGCGCGCCCAGTGGGGCCGCCTGCGGCCGGGCTGGCCCCTGGTGCCCCACGACGGCGGGTGGGTCTCCTGGCAGAACACGGCGGACGAGCCTGCGCCCGCGGCGGCGCGCCGCGCCCTGGCCGGGCTGGAGCACCTCCTGGCCGACCACGACCTCGTGGTGGGAGTCGGCGCCGCGCACCGCGGCACACCGGGGCTGGTGCGCTCGGTGGAGGAGGCCCGCCTGGCCGTCCGCGCCGGCGGCAGCGACGGACGCGCGACGTGGTTCGAGGACGTCGGCGTCCGCGCCGTGCTCGCCCGGGTCTCCGCGCCCGGCGTCGCAGAGGTCGCCGCGCTGGCCCTGCCGCAGCTGGCCGCCGCGCGCGACCGCCTGCTGCTCGCCGAGACCGTGGCGGCGGTGCTCGACCACGGCGGCTCGCTCGTGGCGGCCTCGGCAGAGCTGGGGGTGCACCGCAACACGGTGCTCGCCCGCACCGCCCGGGCGCGGGAGCTGGGCCTGGCCCTGGACGACCCCGCCCAGCGGCTGCCGCTGCACGTGGCCTGCCACGGGTTGGTGCGCGCGTGGCGGGCCACGGGCAGCGGCTGAGCCGCTGACCGGAGGACCCGTCGTCAGGCGGTGGTGTCGAGCCCGTACTGGTCGCGGGCGCCGGCCGGCGTGAGGTGCCCGTCGAGCACGTTGTCGCGGACCCGCTGCCGGTCGCGCTCCGCCGCGGGTCCGTAGCCGCCCCCGCCGCCGGTGGAGCACCGCAGCACGTCGCCGGCGCTCAGGCGCATCCCGTTGGCCTTGAGCACCCGTCGCTCGTCGGCGCGGCCCGGGTTGACGACCACGTCGGGACCAACGGCGTCCTGCCCGCCGAAGAGGCCCCAGGCGGGCTGCTGGGAGCGCTCGAACCACAGCGAGACCGTGCAGTCGTTGAGCATCTCGTACTCCCGCACCACGCCGTCACCGCCGCGGAACCGTCCGGCGCCGCCGGAGTCGGGCCGGACCCGGTACTCGGTGATGCGCATCGGGTACCGCGTCTCGAGCACCTCCACCGGCAGGTCCTTCAGCGAGCCGTTGACGTTGTTGATCAGCGCGGTCTCGCCGTCGCTGCCCTCCCAGCCGCCCCAGCCGCCGACGGTCGCCTCCAGGGTCACGTAGTCGCGGCCGTTGCGCGGGTCGTTGCCGGCCGTCAGCACGATCATCGAGTCACCGAAGGAGGCGCCCGCCACCCGGTCGGGCACGGCTGGCGCCAGGGCCTTGGCCACCAGGTCGATGAGCAGGCCCAGGTGGGAGAAGTACCACTGGCAGGCGGCGGGGGCGACGGCGCCGAGCACCGAGCCCCTGCGCACCTGGGTGGTCATCGTGCGGAAGCTGCCGCCGTTGCCGGGCAGGTCGGGGGAGACCAGCAGCTTGTAGCCGACCCGCAGCGCGGAGACCGCCTGCGCGACACCGCAGTTCACCGGGCCGGTCTGCTGGTCGGCGGAGCCGGTGACGTCGAAGTCGATGCTCTCCCCGCGAACGGTGACGTCGAGCCGGATCGGCACCGGGACGTCCAGGGACACGCCGTCGCTGTCGAGCACGCCCTCGGCGCTGTAGACGCCGTCAGGGATCTCAGCGATGACGGCGCGCTCCAGCGCCTCGGTCTGCCGGAAGATCTCGTCGCGGGCGGCGAGGAGCACGTCCAGGCCGAAGCGCTCCACCACCTCCTGCAGGCGCTTCTCGCCCATGGTGATGCAGGCGACCATCGCTCTCATGTCGCCCAGCGTCGGGTAGGGGAAGCGCACGTTCGTGGAGATCACGTCGACCAGGCCCTCCTGCTCGACGCCGCCGGCCACGAGCCGCTGCGGTCCCAGGCGCAGCCCCTCCTGGAAGATCGAGGTGGAGTCCATGGAGCCGCCCGGGTCCTTCGAGCCGACGTCGATCCAGTGCGCGCGGCTCGCGGTGAAGCCGACGAGCTGCTCGCGCTGCGTCCCGGCCCCCACGAACACCGGCCCGAAGATCGTGACGTCGTTGAGGTGGGTGCCGCCCAGGTAGGAGTCGTTGAGGATCCACACGTCGCCCGGCCGCCACACCCCGCGCCCGAACCGCTCCTCGGTGGCGAGGGTGCAGGTCTCCAGGTTGCCCAGGAAGATCGGCAGCCCGGCCGACTGGCCCAGCACCTGGTGGTCGGCGTCGAGCAGGGCCACCACGCAGTCGCCGCCCTCGTAGATGATCGGCGTGTAGGCGGAGCGGATCAGGGTGGCGTTCATGTCGTCCGCCGCGGCGTTGAGCGCGTTGCGGATGATCTCGACGGTGACCGGGTCGACGGTGCTGGTCGCGCTGGTCGCGCTGGTCGGGGTGCTCATGCGCTGGCCTCCTGCTGGCGGATGACGAGGGTGCCGTCGTCGTCGACGGTGACGGAGTGCGCCGGGGGCACCACCGTGGTGGCGGTCCCCT
>Ga0325400_1000740_pt1 | contig 25249 bp, 16 predicted proteins | sample PopdelMetagenome_2_FD_205662 | JGI IMG/M metagenome (GOLD analysis project Ga0325400, IMG submission 205662) | Populus deltoides microbial communities from Bellville, Georgia, United States - Xylem-PdKOR-R1 | ecosystem: Host-associated > Plants > Phyllosphere > Stem > Wood/Secondary xylem...
AGTTTAAATAGTTTATATAAAAAAACTTTTGTATTTAAATTTAATCTTAAGAATACCGTTTTATTTATGATTTGTGTAAGAAGAAAACAACAATTATCATAAAAGGAAGTGGGTTTTTGTTTTTTTTGTTACGAAATGTTTTTTAGAATGTTTTTCATTTAAAAATATTAAATTAATATTTTTAAAATATTTTTAATATGAGAATGAAAAAATTTAAAAATATATTATTCTAATATATTTTTAATTATTTTTTAAAAAATACACTGTATTACAATAACAAATACAAACAAGGTTTCAAATAGAAAACATGTAGGATGAATGCTAAAAAAATAATTTTTGTTGTTTAATTTTTTAAAATTATTTTAATTTACTAATATTGAAAATTAATTATAATAAATAAAAAAAATCATTTTAATATATATATATATATATATATATAAATATTTTAAAAAAAACAAATATTATCCCAATACCGATACTTTATAGTTTGGCGTAGAAGACGTCGAAAGGGGTGCTTCTTCTTGTTTTTCCTACCTAGGCAAAGGCAAAGACTTTGAAATAGCTTTCATTAATATTAAAAAAAGCAGACTTTGGAACTTGGAAAACAATTTCTAATGAATCTCCTCTCTTGACCAGACCCTTCACAGTGCCGATGGCTTCCGTTTCATCGAACAGGATTCGATACACCCAAAATTGCTTAAAAGACACTTCTCGATCCTTTAATTTTATAAAAAGAAGTTAAAATGTTGGCGACAAATAATAATCCTCCCTTAGTAACTAAAATTCGATCTCAATTAATGATTATTGTCGGTATATATTATTGTTTATAAGCTTTGTTTTTTTTTTTATTATTATTATTATTATTATTATTATTATTATTATTAATATAGGTGTCCGAGCCAGTATGTAAGCACCTCAATTAATTCGACGGACCCTAAAATTAATAACCATGTAAGCCTCTAGTGGCTCTGAGGTTTGTGGGACTCTAACTGGTGATCTCTAGAGAGCAAACTTAGGGTCTGACTAGTTGAGTTACATCCCTCAGGATTATATAAACATCATTTTTAATGTTGCACATTGTGAAGAGTCGCGACGATATCATCCACTCTTGGAATGAATCTGTAAATCAGAAAATGAGGTAGACACATATTTCTTGTCTTTTATTAATGGAAAGAGAAAATAAGAGTCGTCACCAAGTATTTTAATCACTAAAAACCCTAACTAGTTTTAGAGATCAGATATAAAAACGTTACAGGAGACATGCAAAGACGTCAATAGCATTTTTTTAGTTGCTTTTGCTTTTTCTTTTTGGATTTTTTGAAAATTTATCAAAACATTAGGCAGCATCACTTAAATTAAAACGATTCTCTTAATAAAAAGACTACAATTGAAATTATATTTTAAGATTATTCAAAAATAAAACTAATTTTAATTAACATCCAACTTGGAAGTCCCAATTAAACATTAGTTTTTTTTCTTCAAAAATTATTAGAATTGGAAGTATATTATTGAGATTACTAAAGAATAAAATCTAATCTCACTTAATTAATGCATAGATGTATTGCTAATGATTTTTGCTCACAACATTATTATTTTAGTTTCTAATTTTGCTAATGACCAAGAAATCGATATATTTACCCAGTCTATATATCGCACTCTTTAATTGACCAACTCCCACAGAGTTTTCTAAGTCTTCGTTCTTGTGCTTTGGAAAATTCCAAAGATGAATCGCCCAAAGATTATTCTTCTTTGTTTTTCTATGATGTTAGGCAAAAAAAAAAAGAAATTTATCCTAAAACAGGTTCAACCAGTCATGAATTCGTTGATTTTTTTATATTAAAACAATATTATTTTATTAAAATAGGCTTAACCAATCTAAGTTGAGTTTTATTTCAAATCATTTTGTATGCTGACGTGATAAAATCCTAATCTAGCGGATTAATTAACAATTTGACTAACTCAGTAAAACTCGGATAAAAACTAGTCGAGTTATTTCTAAGAAATTTAAAAAAACTAAAATAATATTGTTTTGAATAAAATAATTGACTTGATAACTCTAGAATTAACCCGATAATCTAATAACCAGAGCTCTAAACTAGACCAGACTCGAACCAGGTCCCCAGCTATGAAACTTACATGACCACCATGTTTTTGAGATGTCCAAAAGAAAAAACATAGCAACTACGTTTTTGTCAGATTGCAATTTATGAATTCAGTGATATGGCATGATCCACAAACTTAACAAAATGGCAACCTTTTGTTCCTGATGCAATCTCCATCGGTTTTTTTTTTCCCTTCCCTTTTCTATTTTATGAGAAGGGCAAAGATTTTATGGGCTGTTTCCTGAATTCCAGAAGAGGGATCCTTTTCATGTAGACATTCCTCTGTTTTATCTAATAATCCTATCAGTCAACCTTTTCTTTGCAACATGTTGTGAGAAGTCACTTTCTGGAAGAAGATAACAACAAGAATGTCCAAGATAGGAGGCACATGCTCCCATTCATGAGATAAATACTCTTATCTATTTCTACTGGTTCATATTTTTAACCCTAACTATATCCTGATGAGCATCTCTACTTGTTGGAATTCAGGAGTCTTCTGGTTGTAGGCTAGAGATGGCAGAGAAAGTGTGATTTCTCAAAATTCCATCATTGACTGTTGTGACCGGGGACTTGTCCTTTACAGAAGATCAAACAGTTTTGGAAGTGAACAGTTGGTCGAGAAAACGCCAAGTCGATGCTTTTAGCATCTCCAGCTGCGCTTGAATGGACTAAGGCAATGCTGGGTGTAACTATTACTCCCTTCTGGTAACATAGAAATATCGCATGTATCGTCATTGTATCTTGAAAATTTAAACTTCGGCAATCACAACAGAGAAGTGTCAAGACTCGACATTCAGCAGATTCACCAAAGAACGCATAAAGGAGCTTCCCACAGGCATAAAACTCCACTTCATTAATCCTTCAAAATTGGAGTCCTTCAACACAGTACAGAATTGCAGCAAGGAATAAATCATTATCCCTCTTCTTTTAGATTTCTGTGAATTGATATCCATGGAAAAAGAGAAGAACGGCTGGCAAAGGCGAGTGTTTTTAAGTACAAATAGTAACAAAATATAGGGATATGCATAAATAGGAATTTCAATAACCATGGTTCATGGATAAAGAGAAGAACATGCTCATGGTCCATGGTTCAGCAGCATGGACTCACTCAGGTCTACCTGGAGACAGATTCGCAACAATCAATGCATGGACAGAAGAGAGAAACAGATGCTCCTGCTTTGCGCAGTTTGTTGATGATCTTCTAGACCTTGATGAAGCTATCCAAAACTCACTTTACCCATACTAACGGGGAATATAATTCAGTTTCCCATCGTTGAGGCCGGGACTGCCTTTCCTATCTGAAGCACCTCAGTTTCTGGGCTGGCTCTAATTGACGCAAATCTCTATCATCTATGATATCATCCAGAGACTCGTTAAATAGAAAAAACCTACATGGGAGGAGATGTCTAGGTTCTTAGATTGGATTGAAATTAGCAGCTAACACATTCTAGAGGTAATATACAGCGCGAAAGTCACAAAGACCCCCAAATTAAGCTCAAAGTTACCATTCAGAATTTGTTATATGTTTCTTGTTGATTTCGGATTTTTCCCCCCCGACATAACTCTATATTTTTTGTATTTGTTGTCTTTATTGTTTTGCTTCCATCTAAGGTTGGCTAGTCCTGCTGAATGCGACGAGATCAGATACCACTTGGCACTCGCATCATAAGTGGAAGGGATCACGGGATGTGGAAGGCTACCTTATTTTGTTGCCAAAAGCCCACTCGGCCTTCCATTTGAGAAAAAAAGAAAGAAGACAATGAATGGAAATGGATACATGGAGGAGAGTAAGAAAGGAACAAGATGTCTGAAAATACTATCAAATATTAAAGAGAGCAGTATCTGTTACAGAAAAGAAACCCTCCTAACTCAAATTTAGACGAAAAATTAAGTCCAGGGCCAGGCATTGAAAACCATCGCAAAAGAATGAAAGTCATCAAGAAACATACAAAGTGCCCCAGCGGTAAAACACGAGGCTTGTTGAAGTGAAAGCTGCCCAAACAAAGACAATCCACCATGCCATGAACAAAGTAACTTCCTTGACAAAAGCAGTGCAAGGAATGAAATCACACCACAAATGGAGTTTCTTAAATGAGTCCCCATCAATCTGAGATAAGCTAAGGAACAGAAGTACCAGTATCGGCATGGCGAAAAACTGCAAAACTACAAGACATAAGTAGTGATTGTGCAGAAACACCTTGGCTCTACTAAAATCCAAATCTGGTATCTTGCTGGCATGTAATCTTTGGTACCAAGATAGCAAAGCTTCATTCAAATACATTTGCACATTTGGTCTTAAAGCCAAAATTTGGAAGATCCCTGATAGAAACAAGCAACAAAGCCTAAACTTATTGAAATCTGATTCTGTAAATCCCACATTCCCAACTAACATCTCGGCTTCTCCAACACTACCATTTGAATACATTCCATAACTATAATTTACGTTCTTGCTATAAAGAATTTGCGCAAACGGATTGATCCAAAGCAATGCCGCGAAAACCCCCAACAAATAATTGGCATACAGAATCATTCTACCAAACCATCCACAATAAATCATTGCCAAATTAGATCGAATCTGATCCGTTCCAATCCAAAATGACCTTGCATTCTTGCCAGCAGGTATGTACAGAAACCCCGCGAAACACCCCATTAAAATAGCAACAAAAACCCTCCCAAACCCATCAAGAGAACCAAAATCAAAGTCAAAAACAGAACTTGCAATCCCAGAACAAACAATTAGCCCAAAAACAAACCCCACAGCACCAAAAATCAAACTCAATTGCTTCTCAGACTTCTTAGATGCAGATTTCTCGAATGAGACTTTCGCCAGCGAAACAAATACTTTACACAACACAAAACAAGATAAAATCACAGGAATCAAAGACCCATTAACCAAAACCCCATAATCTTTCACCCCACCAAAGTACTCATAAAGCAAGAAACAAGAAAGAGCCACAAATGAGTAAACAAAAGAATACCAATAATCACCGAAATACAGTCTAGTTTGAAGGTGACCTTGATCAAGCTTCAATCTAAAGATCTGAGCTTTATTTTCATCAAACTCTAACTTCTCTTTGGATTTATAGTTTCTCCTTTTGACCTCAGCATGATTAGTTTTTGAAGATAAATTTTGATACCCGTCAAGCCCAGAACCTGAATCTGAACTAGAGGGTCTTCTAATAGCAGCTTTGATGCCACCACCACCATTTTGTTGGCCAAGATTTTCTGGTTGGATATAAGTGTGAAGGCCTTGAAGGAAAAAGATTGGAACTTTGAGGAATGTGAGAAGGAATGAGAGTGAGATTGAGAGTGTGGCTTGGAGTATTGGAATCTTGTATGTCTGAAACAATTGGAGAAGCATTTTGCTTCTTCTTTTTTTTTTTTTTAAGGTTAGAGAGAGAGAGAGTGTGTGCGTGCGCTTAGAGGAAATGGAAGGTTTTTTTGGTTGGTGAAGATGTCAATGCTGATTTTTAGGGTCTGTTAAGGTCTGTTTGGATATACTGTGCTTGAAATTAATTGAAGTTACGATAGATATTATTTTTTAAAATAATTTTAAAAAATAAATTCAAATAAATAAAAAAGGCACGAAGTGCTTGTCTTGGCAGTTGCTACATGCTACTAGCCTTCGCTTTCATCAGCCAAGGATATGGGGACCCGCAATGCTGATGTGTCTTGATCTTATTTGCTTGGTTTTTGGCGATGTTTTTTTTTCCCCTGACTGAGCAGTTAAATTGAAAAAAGTATTTTCAATTTGATTTATTGAAAGCATATTTGTACCCATTTATATTTTTACTACAATTATATATTTTTTGGATGATTTTAAATTTAAATTTTTTATATTAAATTGATAGAATTAAAAAATAAATTCTATTTTAAAAAAATTTAAAAATAAATCAAACCTACTTGACTATTTCTAAATAAATAACTTTTAAAGTTTATAGAGTACTCAAATAACTTAGTGTTGTAACATTTTAATTAGAGTTTTTTTTAAAAATTAATTTGTTTTTATTTCAAATTAATTTTTTTATATATATCTTTGGATTGTTCTGATGTGCTAATATCAAAATAAATTTTTAAAAAATATAAAAAATATTATCTTAATATATTTTTAAGTAAACAATACTTTAAAAAATAATTATTATCATAATTTTAAAAAACCAAACTCTACTGTGTGAGACTAATTATGAGTGGTTCAAGATTTGAGGTTTTATGAGAGGAATAATGATAAATATTTATTTATAATTAATTGTTTTTTAATATTAAGAGTATTCTTGTATAATATTTTTTTACTTACCGAAACTATTTTTTTGTTTATAAGATATTAAATAGATCATTAACATCTAGGTTGTTGTATTTATAATAAATTATTTCTTTTACAGCCTCTTAAAAGAAATATCCTTACTTTTAAAAAAAAATAACAATATAAATTAATGAAATGGATACAATTAGAAAACCAAACTATATGGCAGAGTTAAATTGGGCCTTGAGATGGTTTGGAATTCCCTCGTTGGTTGTCTTATTTTGTCCAGAGATCATGAGGGGGTGGAGTTGCTATTAAACCGGCCGAATCGACATGTTTTTATTTTAAACTGATTTTTTTTTTATTAAAATAATATTAATTTATTTTTTAAAATTTTATTTGATATTACTTTTTTTTTTAAATTTTGTTTCACGAGCAAATTATTGAATTAATCTATCGGAAAACTTTACTGTAATTTATATGATGTAACTATACATCAAATTCAAAAAGCTATTGGATGGTTAAAACTTGTGATCATTATGGAGAGGCCAATCCATGTGCCGATGGTCTCCCTAATTTTGGTGGTAGCTACTTTCGATTAGGAAATTGTATTTTCTTTATTTTCATGATTCTCCTCCTTTAATAATGGAGAATATATATTCTGTTGAGAGATTACACGACAAATATTTGTGTGTGTGTGTCTATATATATATATATATATCCTCTTGAAGTTTCTTTGTTATGGCACGTGCTTGTCTATTTCAGTGTTCTTCGCTTGATCAACACTTCCCTTCGACTTGAAGAAATGTTTTTTTATATATATATATATATATAAAATTAGGGCGAATTTTGTATATATATAGCTCATTAATTATACGTACATCGCTAAACAAGAAGGTTACCCTTTGGTGCCAAGCTTGCCGATCATGGGTGATTTTCGATGCGAGTCATCTTGAAGTGAAGAGCATGCAATATATATATATATATATGCGCGCTCTCGTCCACCTTTATAATTGAATATTTATCGTTCCTTAATTTGGTGGAACCATGGAATATATCAAGCCATGCCTGGCTCGAAACTCAAGAGATAAGACCATGCAAGTCAAGCACTCATCATCTCTCTATTTGCCTGGATAATTTGGCAATGGATCCACACAATTAACCTCCAAAAACGCAACAAATTATGCAAGGGATCTCTCTATATATGTATGTGATGGAATTAAACCTAGCTAGGTATATACGTACGTGCGCACGGAGGCAGATATCCAATCTGGTTTCTCATATTGAAATGGTGGATGAAGAGTTCATATACAAAGGAAGACCATGGCTCTCTCTCTCTCTCTCTCTCTATACAGGGCTTTCAAGGAGCTGATCAGATCAATTCACTGCATCATGCGACCCCAAGACATATGATCTTGTCGTGCAATCTGATGGTATATAGTAGCTAGCTAGCTAACAATTAAGGTGCAATGTTCTCAGCTAGCTAGACGTGAATTATTTTATGAAAAGATTAAGCAACCAACTCTATCATAAAGATAAGGTTGGAATAAGATATCGAGGATTGATATCACTCTCCTTGTCGCCTGTCTCCATCCCCTTTTATCTCCACTCCCCATCCTTTACTGTAAAAGTATGTCTATTAATAAAACTCAGGAGAGAAAATTGCACATATATATAATTAATTAACTGCCTAAAAACAATCTCTGTCCGGCCATAAAATATCTACTTTGCGTTCTAAACGACTACTCAATCAAGAATCTAAAACAAAAGAGATTTGTCAAAATCCTAGAGGTTGCCAGGGATATTGACGCGCCCATAATATCATATATATATATATATATATGAAGCGACCTTCGTTCTAATTAATCATGAAATGGCCCTAATTAATGATCTTGTACGTTTTAGTAGCTAGCTTATACACTAATTAATAACATGATAATGTTTCACAAATCATGCATTAATGCTACACCAGCATTACAACAAGCCGCTACTGGTGAAAGGAGAAAAAAAACCATGACAGGGAAAGGAAAAGAGGCCACTACTACAGGAAGAATCTTTTTTCATCAGCTGGCTGGAGCCACGGGTGGCGGTGCAACTGCTACATTAGGAAGGTCTCTTTCATCTTTGTCATTCGTTCTGATATCAGCCTGTGGGACCACCTGTAGGGACACAGAAATAACTCATCAACATGATGGTCATAAGAACATTAAACTTAAGTGGGGCCAGGGTGAATGATTTCTATCCATCCGATCACATGATCAAATAGTCAAACACTGTGCAAGCAAAATACCATAGCCCTCTTCTCATGCTAGGAATTGGGTGTCACCAACCTGATCTTGTGAAGGATCATAATGCTTATGGTGGGAAGAAAATCTCCTTGTTGATCTCTTATCAACTCTACCCTCCATTCTTGTTCTTGATGCACCAACAACATCTAAACCCAATATATACATGTACAATAAAATCAACTCACCAAAAGTGCATAAAAAGAACATAACAAGTAGTTTTCGATGAATCTACCATCCCAACAAAAATCTTCCAAGGCATATTCGATACATTTTCCTTGTTTTGGACCATTTGTGAAACCACATTTTCCATCTTCAGCTAACGAATTACTTTTCTACGCCCTAATTATACCATTTCAATTAATATCTCTCAAAAAATCTCCCTCCTTTCTCTCCTACCAAACAACATTTTCTTTTGATTTCAGAGTTTCTTACAAACCACCGCTAAAAAATGGCTATTAGCATAAGATTTTAGCATCGGGACAGTTCATTTCTTGATTTAACAACGGATTAGCAGCGAGATATTTGTATAGAATCTTTTCAATATATATCAACAACAGATTTAGCAACGGAAAATCCGTTGTTGTTATTTACCTTTTCACATTTTTTAGTAATGAACCAAATCAATCTTTATCGGCTTAATCGGATGAAGTATTTTCTTTTGAAATCACTCAAGTTCAAGTCCTTCTTTTACCACTTTCATGACCATCCCCATTGTTTACATTCCATCATTAAGACATAAATTAATCCAAGTATTTACCTAATTAATTAAGAAACTCTCATTTTGTAACACAACATGAAATCATACAAAATTAACATGATATGGAGCCAAGCATGCTTGATCAATGATCATCAAGTCCAACAAAGAACACAGATAGAAAACATCCTTAACAAGAAAGTCAAGATTACACCAGTAGTTAAGCTAAACAAGAAAAACAAATCATGATTAACATTGATCAAGATCCTTAAAATCCACAAAGGGCAATTGCCGAAATGCACCTCGGGTGCAGTTAACAAACAAGGGGGTGTTGTTATTTTTACCTGGGGTGCCATGTTTCTTCTTTCTCTGAGATTTCAAATCAAGAGTCGACTCTGAACTGTCCGGCAAGTACCGGTCCAGACGAAGGATAGGGCCATTGTTTTCAAGCATTGTACGGACAAACGATGCCTCCATTGATTGCAAGAAGTGCAGGTGTTCCTCGTTTGTCCAGTTATGTTCAGTTTTGTTGCTTTTGTTGCTGTTGTTGGACATGTTAGGGTCCATGCCACCGGAAAATTCAGCTTGTTGGGATCAGCGGCAGGGAAAAGGATTTATGGGTGGGGCTTTTTCTTGCTGTTGTTGCAATTTTCAAGTGATTTTTGGGGTTTCGCCAATGGTTTCTTGCCTAGATATATAGAGCTCGTTGTTTAGGGTGGTTTTTTTTATTCAATAAGAACTCTCCTTGTGGCTACGCTTGTTAACACGAGAGTACTCAAAGTTTGTACTCGCTTTCCTAAATGAACACGTGTATTTTATTTTATTTTAATTCCTTTTCCCTGTATGTATTAGAATAAACAGAGTAATCCTTCAAGTCTTAACTCATGGAATTCTATGAGATCCAAACCCCAATTAATTTCAATTTTAATGAAGCACATATCATGTTATAGATTTTGTTTCTTTTTATTTTTTGGATTAGTGTGGGGTGTCTGGGCCAGCTTGTAAGCACCACGACTAGTTTCTACAGCCCACTGAACATTCTACAAGTCCAATAAACAAATAAGATACCGCGAGGGTGACAGACGTGCACACAAAAGTCGAACTCGGGCACAGAGGAAGGGGACAAGCCCCCCCACACCGCTAGAGTGCAACCCCCAGTGCTATAGATTTTGTTTCTTTAATTGTATTTGAGGTTTACCTTCATAATTATTTTTTTAGTATTAACTTTTTCACATTTTCTTAATTTAGCATGTGAATTTTATGTTCTATTTAATTAAAAAATATATAAATATGTTTACTTGCATAATTATATTGGTTTTACTTCCATCTAAATTGAAGGTTTTTCATATAAAAAAATCTCCTTTCAAAACAAAAATATGGTATTTAATTAATAAATAATTAAATAAATTTTTTTATTTGATGCACTCGAGTAAAAGAATCAAAATTCAATATGTAATTATCCCAATCAAGAAAACTAGGGTTAGTTGAATTATTAATATTTGTTTAAGAGAGAGAGACAGGGAGAGAGAGTACGATTGGTTTTAGGGTAGTCGAGGAGGTGGGTGGAACAGAGGGGGCCTGTAAGTGAAAATATCTCGAGGGCCAAAAGATCAAAGGTTGGAACCGAAAAAGAAAGATATTTTCGGGGGACAAGAAAGAATCCTTTCGCATAAAAATCTAACATTGGAGTTTTAGGTTATGCTCCCGGTGGGTTTGATTTTTTTGCTTTGTGTTTATGCTATGACCCTTGTTTCCTCTTCCAATTTACATTTGTGCCCTCCTCCTCCTTCTAGTGGTCAAACTCTGAGATGTTGACTTTATAATTTCCTGGTTTCCAAGAATTTATTTGTATGCTCCATTGATTTTCCCTTCATGGGTAGTCCACCATGCATGATTTTAGATATGCTACGACTAGTATTTCTCAATTACATTATTATTATTATTATTATTATTGATGAGAAAATCATATTTGTTGAGACTCGAATTATCTCGATAATCTTATGTAAAATATATATATATATATATATATATATATATAATTATTATGTGTGTATGTGTGTGTGTATATAGGAGGTATTTCAAATGAAGAATACTTGAAATTAGGAATACGTATGTATGGATCTTGATGGCTAGAAAGTTGAATTTTATAAATTGGGGGTAAAAAATGGAAAGGAATTAAAAATAAGTTAAAATAAAGAAATATCAAAGAAAAGATTATCTCCTAAACTAAGTCCAAATTGGCAAACAAATCTTGAAATTTGAAGAATATCATGGCAATGAGCAAGATTACCCTAATATATCTTTAAAGAACACTACGACAACAATCAAGATTTGACATTTTCATTACAACATTTCAGATTCAAACATTAAGAAAGTGGAACGAGAATTAAAAATTAGAGAAGAGCCATTCCACTCTATATAGACAAAATAATAATAATAATTAATTGGACCTCCCTTTGGATGTTGATTCTACAAGGGCGTTTGGCTCTGCAACAACTCCTTTTTTTTTTTTCAAACTCAATAATATAGTGTTTGGTTATAAGTAGCAGTTGTGGTTTGGCTCATGAGACCCACTAAATATAAGGTTTAACCGTGGGTTCTGCTAAAGCAATTTTTTCATGCTTCTTCGTGCTGTGTTTTTGTATAGTGGAGAGTTTCACTCTCACTATTCCGGCCGACCCGAATCCGGTCCAAAGTTAAATGCATTGAACCGGGTCCGATCTAGTTAAAAAAAATTATTTTTATTTTTTTGAATTGTGTTTTATTCGAAAAATTAGAAGGAGATCGTTTAATGACGCAGTATTTGCAGAATTTGATCACAATCCCAATTTTGTTCTTGCTGATCCGACCAAGTTAAAAAAAATTCAATTTTTATTTTTATTTTTAATTGTTTTTTATTCAAAAAAAATTAGAAGGAGATCGATTGATAACGTAACATTTGCATAATTTGATCGCAATCTCAATTTTATTCTTGATGATATTTTACTTGATGTTGTTGCGCGTTTAAGAAACCATGGAAAATATAGTCCTTATTGAATATATTTCGTATGTTATGAAATTACATATAGTTTAATGGAACAATAAAAAATATTTGATGTCAATATTATTTATTTCTTGATGTAATAACAGTAGTTAAATCTACAATATTTAAATTAAAAACCATCAATATATATTAATTATTTTATAACTTCAATTTGAAAAATATTCTTTTAACTAAATACATTAAACTACTTTTTGTTCAATTTCAATTTCAACTACAGTTTTAACGAAACATATATTTTTTCAAACCAACCTCAACTAAAAGTACTTTTTATAAAACAATTTTTTTTTTCAAATCATAACCATAATAGCTATCACAATACCAAACATATTCATTTATATTTGAAGTAAAATGATTTGTGATGTCTATTTTTTTTTTTTTTGGATTTAGTAGGAAAAAGAGAAGGGAAATAAAAGAAGTAAGCTTAATTTAATAATAAATATTTAACTTGTTCTGGTATTAGGATCAACTTGTTGAGCTGAATCTTGAATGTTAGATCATGTGGAAATTAACATGGTCAGATTTGATTAAAATTTGATTTGATTTTTTTAATTTTTTTTAATAAAAAGTTAAAATAACGTTGTTTTGGATTGATTTTAGCTAATTTTTCCAACCCATGATCTTTAACAATTTTGGCTTCAAAGTTTAATCATATATTCAATCAGCCCACAGCTTAATCAAGACGACCTTCATCGTGTGTTGAGCCAGCAGAGACGCAAGCCTGCAAAGTCCATGCTCTTTTGATTTTTTTCCCTGGCTGTTACAAGACCACGTGATGGAAACCCCCCGTGCACGTGGGGCTCGATGCCTGCACTAATCGCAGACTGCCATGTGGTGATATCCATCTGGCAATCCACTTGAATTGACTGCTGACCTCGTGATCATCGGCGACCATGACAGGAACAGCGAGCAGCAGGGGTCGGTCTGCCACGTCAAGGATTGAAATACAGAGAAAGAAAGAAATGTTCCTGATTTATTTTTATTTTGTTTTATTTTATGAGTAACATGTTTTCTGAATTAAAGTAAGGGCGATTATTTTTATTATTATTTTTATTATTAAAACATGAATAATTTAAAATTATCTTCGGTCTAAGCAACATTCCTTATTAATCCGTTTTTTTTTTTTTTTAAATGAAAACATGTAAGACTGTAGAGGGGTGGATGATGTCGGGCTAATGTCGTGTTAATTTTTTTATATTTTAAAATTTAATTTTGATATGAATATATTAAAATGATATGAAAATATTAATTTAAAATAAAATAAAAATTAATTTTTTTCAAAATACTATGAAAAGAACAAATAACAAATATTGTTTGGAAGTGAAGCAACAATTCAGAGTGAGGTTTTCATGTACATCTCTAACCTTGAAGAAGTGACTGAGAGGCACGCGCACCCATTCTAATGGAAAGTTTCCATGTACAGCTCCGTAAACACGACGATGACTTTGAAGAGATGATAGGATCTAATCCTTAATCCGGCATGGGAGGCGGATCAACTACTCTTCACAGAGAAAGGTAAGACTGACGTGATTTTGCTGCATTTGGCAGCACATATATATAAGCTTTGAGAAAGTGCCTCGACTAAGAAACTGTTTATGAGCAAATAATTTAAAGCTTGCGCATTGGCATTCACGAAGAACCTCCAAAAAGAGAGACCGCCCCATAAAAACAAACAAAGGCAGCCATAAATAACCTCAACAGATGGAGATTTTGGAGTGCCTACAAAATTGCTGGAAAGAAACCCTGTAAGAATAAATAAAACAATATCAATCCTCGAAAGCAATAATGAAGATACTAAATAGTAATGCCTTTCATTCTCCTAATGAAGTTAAGGTGGGTTGCCTCGTCGGACAAGCACTTTTTGGTGATGGAGCAGCAATCATAGGCTCAGATCCTGAAACGTTGATAGAAAAGCCTATATTGCAACTCGTTTCTGCGGCACAGGTTACGATTCTTGACTCGGAGCAGGCAATCGAGGACCATGTTGGCGAAATGGAGCTATCGATCCATTTATCAGAGGATGCGCATAAACTGATAACCATTAACGTTGATGCGGCTCTACAGGAAGTTTTTACCCCAATTGGTGGTGGTTCAAGTGATTGGAACTCGTTATTTTGGGCTGTACATGCAGGAGGGCGAGCAATTCTTGACGAGGTAGAATCGAAACTTGGGTTGAAAGAAGAGAAACTTGGTGTTGCTAGGCACACACTATGTGAGCATAGGAATGTAGCAATTGCCTGTGTGTATTCCTTGTACTTGATGAGATGAGGGAGAGATCTGTCATGGAAGGCTAGGCCACTACAGGGAAGGGCTTGAAGTGGGGTGTTCTAATTGGGCTGGGACCTGGTCTAACCATGGAAACCCTTGTATTGCACTGTGTGTCCCTGCTGCGATTACAAGGAAGTCGAGCTCTTGACTGGCTCAATGTCTTCCTTCCATAGCAAGTGCAATCCAAGCTAACAAGATCCCCTTTTTCCACTTGTATTTGTTTTGCAGTATAAACTAAGGGGTTCTTAGCTCTTCTGCTTACGCCACAAAAACAAACTAGCAGTTTCGAAACAAAGAGAAATAAAAGGCATATGAAAAGGACTAGATGATAGTAAACAGGGAAGCAAACTTCTACAACATTCATTATGCTGTAATTTCTTAAATTACAAAACATTCGATCCCAAACACACAATTTACCATCCAAAAAAAACAAGAACATACCATTTTTTTCATTCAAGGTTGGTATGGCGAGATCGAATGACCTCAGGGCTCTGTCCTAAAGCCTCACCTAACTTGTAAACAACCATCTCAAAGAACACAAACAAGGCCCCCTCAAAAACACTTCCCATAGGCATTAAAGGCCTAGATTTCTCCTCCCCGCCATCGCCATCACCCTTATCATCAGCCATGGTCTGTGCTGGCACATAACAAACCACACTAGCATGCTTCACACAGGATCCTGTCTCAGGCTGAGCCGTCAACAACAACACTGTAGCACCATACGATCTTGCGAGCGAGCATAAAGCATCAACAGTAGAGAATCCTCCAGGTCCAGCAGAGGCTATGAGGAGGTCATTTGAAGTGATTGGTGGGGTTGTCATGTCAAAGACAAAGTGGGTAGAGATGCCAAGGTGAGCCAGCCTCATGCAGAGAGCCTTGAGCATCAGGCCCTCCCTACCAACCCCATAGAGGAAGACACGACCGTTTTGGGCTACGGTGGAAGTGAGAGTGGTGACCATGAGGTCTAAGGGTGGTGGGTGGGGGCCAGTGGGTTTGGCAAAGATGGAGGCCATGTGATTGCATATTCGTGAGGCTAGAGAGGACATTGAAGGGGTTTCGGTCTCCATTGTTTTCCGCTGTATGTTTTGTCTTTTGATTCTTGTTTTTAAGTTGTATAATTACATCAAGGGATATCTATCAGGAAGAGTGTGTGGACTGGATTGAGTGAGGAAGTGAACAGAGTAAGCAAAATGCACGACCCATAAGCAGCTTCCAATTGCAATGACAATTGGGACCTAACGTTACCATACAGTCCAACCTTCTATCAAAAGCGAACCCTAACATGGGACCTCACGTTACCATAGGTTACTCTAAGTAGCGAGAGAAAAGTGTTCGGTCACCGAAACACGAGTACTTTAAGTACTAAAACTCAGTTTTCACTTGCTGAATTTTCAGCCACAAAACTTTGTTTCTCGCAATCTTTTACTTGCCATCTCATAATAACTTCTAAAAAGGCAATGTCGTGCAAAGCTTGCCATCAAAAGGATTAGGGCAACTCTGACCTTCTCATAAACAGAAGAAAAATGGTCAGTTGAGCTCATCCCATGCACTTTGCAAGATAATATACACCAAGTAAAACCATAGCCAACAGCAACAAAAGATTCAATTATCCATAAAAGATAACACAGGTTTATTTCCATTGGAGGAGAACAAGGGTGCAGCTGCAACAAAAAAGTTGTCTCATGACGATTGACAATGCAAGGCTCAAAATCTATTTACAAATTTCAAGTAAAATCACACATGAAAACATACAAATCAGGAAAGGTTACATCTTTGTTTTTGAGAGAAGGTAAGATACATCTTGTTTTGTAACAAAATACCACGAAAGTGCCAAAACAGTCAGCTTCTCAAGTGTCAGATTGGTTTGATAGCCTCTAAACCCCATTAGCTGGAGGTGGAGAATTTTTATGTGAAGTTGCAGTACCTTCTTCAATCTCTATATCTCTCACACCAGCAGTTAATGATGAAGTGCCCTCCTTCTCAACACCATTCTCTTCATCATCTTCGTCCTCTAGGAAAGAACCCTTCCGCCTTAGTTCCTTCACTTTCCGAAACTCATCATAATGTGCTCGTCTAAGCTCCCTAAAACTTGAACATCTATCCGTTTCAGAATCTGACAGTGGAGGAACAAAGAAAGTCCATCAAAATCATGCTGGGAAATGAACTGATGAAAGCAGAACTATAAAAACTACATTAGAGGGAAAGAAAGAAAAGATGGCAATGATTTTGAGAGATTGGTAATCTTGAGCAAGAGAGGCACTTACAGAAATATACATACTAAGAGAGCCAAAAAGATGGCAACAATTTTGCACAAGGGAAAAGTGCAAACAAACCTACCCGCAAGCACAAGAATCAAGGACATTTAAGCTTCAAAGAAAATCATAGCTATATACAATGGTGAAGGTGAAACCCTAACTAAAGAGAACTTGTGTGTGAGCTACATGTACATCCTTCAGTTGCTGATGAGATGATTGATGGAGTCTAAAAATTTATGTCTGTTAAACAAAAGATTGTGAGGGAGAATAGAAGATCAAAAAGCATCCAATACCTTCTGTTTCTTCACAGATCCCTTCCCATGAAATTAATATACATGATAAAAATGATTGGTGCAATGCTAAATTCTCACAAGTTGCAACCACAAGGGAGCAGGGTCAAGCATTCAGAGCAGTCACTTCATGCAAAAAATGCAGAAGAAACAGACTTCTCCGAATTCTCTCAGAGTCCCACTTTCATGTGATCAAAACTGGATAATGGCATGCCAGTACAATAGTGAAAGCAATAATACAAAGTTGATTCAAAGATTGTATGGTTGTCTATGCAATCTATGGGTTTAAGTTTCAAGTAAAAAAACTTCAACTTAAACTTAAGAGCAAAGATGCAATGATGGACCTTCTTCATCTTGTTCCATAGGATCAGCCTCATCCTCAGATGATGTCCAGCCACTAGATCGTTTAGTTGGGTTTCTACTTGAGGATGCCATAATATCCAATGCAGAGCGCAGATCTTCTGCACGCATTGCATCCACAATAACCTCATTAAAGCTGCCCCCCCTTGGAGAAAGAGAATCTACAATAGGAAAAAAAAAACAGCATGGAAACTACAGTTAGTGTCTAGGAAGATGGCATATTTTACCGACAAAAATTAAAGAGCATACAAGGAATTCTATCCAATCTTTTAAAGCAGCAAATTTAGTGAAAAAAACCTTTATGCAGTATCCAGTAATCAAAAAGAAAACTCAAACCAAAATTTGGGAAATACTAGACAAAACTCAAATCATAAAGGCTTGACTCCATCATATAGGTACTCTTGAGAGTTAACACCTGCAAAACACTACTGTACTATTGATGGACATTCAAATGCTAAGCAAATACCAGTATTGCAAAAAAGAGAGAGATCAACATACCATCATCGACATCAATCATGGGGTGATACGGGGTCTTGGGTTCGGTGATTTTCTGCCTCACAGGCTTATTTGCTTCAATTTCACCAAGATTATCCTCGTTCCATTTTACTCCCCTGTTATCACCCCAATACATATGAACAACATGAATACAAATCTTACAACTCACGACTAAATAAAAACATAGATGTAAACTACACTGCAAAGACGGTATAAATCATTAAGAAAAAAACAAACAGGAAAACCCAATTTCTCACTCGAGCAATCAAAATACAGGAATTTACAAAGAACCCATCAATAATAATACTCTACATAAACAACTTCCATAAACTATATTCTATAATCATTAAGGAGAAAACCCAAAACCCATTTTTCTTTAAATAAGAACGTGCTGATTCCTAGCATTACAATCATAATACAAACATCCATAGATAACTAAAGAAAAGAACACCCATTTTTTGTTTATTAAAGATAATTAAGAATACTAGCATGCAAGAATGCAAACAAAAGGAAACTGAAAAAATCACTTCATCTTTTTGGCGGCTACGAAACAGCTGCAGATTGACCTGATTCAACAAAGACAAAGAAATTTGTCAAATTCTTGATAAAATCACATTAAACATACCTTAAATATTAAAACAGATCATTGGAATTAAAAAAATAAACAAAAAATTCAAAATTTCTTTCTGGGTTTAGAAAAAATGACAGATTGAGCATGATTTTTGTAAATTTAATGGTAATCAATCAATAAAATAAGGAAATAAATACTATAGAAAGTAATAAAAGTGATTATAAAGAGAAAAATGAGAGAAAGAGAAGATAGATCGGTACCTGTTTGTGAAATGTTCTTCTGACTTTTGTTTTGCTAGCAATTTTTTTGATTGCTCGTTTTGGCTTTTACTTTGTTTTTTATCATCTCTTAACTCTCCTGCTGTTTCCAAAACTACCCTTTCATACCTTTAACGGCGTGTTTGGAATTTGGACAAGTAGAAAGAAAGGGAAGCATCGAGAAAAACAAAAGTAATTAAACACGGTTTTACTAGCTCAACCTAAAACATTTCAATTTTTTAAAAAATAAAATTAAATAAATTTATTAAGCGTAAACTGCTATTTGATTTATTATAAAACCTGATTTAGATTGAGATTAGATTAGTGGATACAAAAATAATAAGTGATGGATTTGAGATTTAATTATAAATGAAGGAATTTATTAAATTCAACTCAAAGTAAAGAGTTTAATATGATAAAATTTACAAAGTAACATTAACCTTTTAAAAAAAAAATATCTCAAAAATATATTCAAATTCTAGATCACTTAAAAAAAATTCATTAATGTCAGTTAAGCTACAGCTTATTAAACAGAAGAACTTCTATTTTTATCGATTTTGACGATCCCTTCTTTAAAACCATCCAAACATAACCTAAGATTATTGAATATATAAATAAATAAATAAATTACCTAACAAAAAATAAAATAAAAAAGAGTGAAAGAAGCTCTGAAATCGCATGTAGATTTGAGCAGGAGAAGAGCAGAGCATCAGCAACTACTACTCTTTATTATTATTCTCTTTCAATTGTCACCAAACTGTAAGACTCCTTACTCTCACATGCATGTGCCTTTGATTTTTTCCATAACATATTTTATTTAAAAGAAAATGTTTTGCTTTTTTTGGGTCAAGTTTTTATGATTTTCAATGCTAAAAAGCAACTGGGTTTCTCCCAATTTTCAAGCTTGTGTTCAATTTTGATTATGGGTCACTTTTACTTTGATGGTTTTTGAGGTGGGAACTTGAGATTTACATGTGATTCAGTTTCTTATTAGTGTTTTCAAATCCAGATCGTGATTTTAATCTATCTTTCTGGTTTTTGAAGATGGAAGTTAAGATTTTTAGTTATGTAATAAAAAGAAAACGGGAATGTGATTTGATTTGATTAGATTGCCACTTTTTGTGACAATTGCAATGATGGCATGTGCAGAGATTAGGGGAGTGTTAGTTGCCAATATGAGCATATGGAGAGTGGTTAGTGGAAAGGTTAATTGCCTGCCGAATTTCGTGTTTGTTAACAGTGATGTTTGATTATGCGTTCAATAACTTTTAGTGGTGTTAGAAACCTAAATCAAATTATTAGTGAATATACAGAGGGATACGGTATGTGGATAAAGTAGACTGAGTTGGAATTCTCTGTAACGTGGATTGTTTCTCATTGTATTTCAGGATTGTTAATCAACGATCAGGAGAGGAATCTATTTAGAATTGTGAAGTTTGTTCCTTCTAAGACTTGAATGTTGGAAGGAGCAACTGATTGATAAGATTAGACAACACAGAGATGTTCTCGTTGTTTTATGGCCTTTGGAAGTATATGTTTAGTAAGACAGAGCTTCATGTGCTCATTATTGGGATCGACAAGGCTGGGAAGACAGTAATGCTTTTCTTTTGCCTTGATACTTGAATCCATCATAAGCTTTACAGAATTGCTCTCTTCATTTATCTATAGCTGCCAGAGAGTTCACTTATTGTCAAGTTTTGTTTTTGAATTGGTAGACATTGCTGGAGAAACTGAAGTCAGTATACTCAAACTTGGAAGGCCTCCCTCCTGATCGAATTGTTCCAACTGTTGGACTTAATATTGGTCGTATTGAAGTGGAAAATTCAAAACTGTTGTTTTGGGATCTAGGAGGTCAGGTATGTAAAGTTGATAAAAAATTATCAACTTTCTGAAACTGTCTAAAATCTACACAGGTTGGGTTTTCTGTTGCTTGGCAAGGCCTAAGTGTTTTTTACATCGTTGTGGTTGTGCCAATTCCATTGCAATGGAGGCACTCTGCTGAACAACAGGCTTTGAATCAGATTTTAAATTCTTGGTCTTATGTTTCATACAAATACTCCAGGTTATATATTACGTCATGCTTATTGTTGTTAATTAAAAGAAAATTATGCACAAGCTCTGTCTAGGTGTTACTACAACTTTTATGTGAGAAACAGGCTATACATAACGTGAGATTTCAATTAGAAGAGTGATTATATTCTTTGGTTTTTGGTTTTATATGATGTGTTACACTGTATATGCAACATGCTCAATGTTTGAAGTATCTCTACACATTTCTCTTGCCAGCCTGGTCTTCGCTCAATTTGGGAAAAATATTATGAAGAGGCACATGCTTTGATATATGTAATTGATGCTGCTTGCCCATCCCGTTTTGAAGATGCAAAATCTGAGTTGGGTAAGTGACATTCTATGGTTAAATTAGGGAAAATGTGCTGATGTATTATATGGCCACAGTTTTAATCGTAATGAAGAGCTTACTATTGGTAATAGAATGATGCACTAAAACCTTGAACTTGTTTTAACAGAAAAAGTTCTTAGGCATGATGAATTGCAGGGAGCCCCTCTTTTGATATTAGCAAACAAGCAGGTATGACCTACTGTGCCTCTATTGTCATATTACTTGTTGATCTTGCATGTAATTAAGCAAAATGTAAGTTTTTGTTTCTTAGACATAAATTTTATGGCAGGATCTTCCTGATTCTGTATCGGCAGATGAGCTTGATCGATATCTAGACCTTAAGAAGTTGGATGAAAGGGTTTACATGTTTGAAGCTGTTTCAGCATATGATGGGTAAGTACATGCTAGAACTTTAGGTTCATTTCTGCCTGAACAATAGAGGCTCAGAAAATAGTATGTTGAAATCTGACAACCAATCTCAGCATCCAAACACCACATCACAGATTGATATTTGATTGCAGTATGGGGATCAAAGAAAGTGTAGAGTGGCTCTTGGAGGTAATGGAACGAAGCAAGAGAACTGAGATGTTAAGAGCTCGTGCAGGTGTAACAGGCCCTGGTGCTTAGAGACTGTGTCTGATGCAGTTGTTTGCCCTGTGTTTTGTAGCAGCTGTAAATAAACAGGGATTAACTTTGAGTCTACATGAAGAAGTCAATCCATTTTTCAACCTCCCCTCCCCTGCCGCAGCACAGCCTTCTCATTTATGCTCAGTATACTATACTTCTACTCTTGTCCTGCAATGGAGCAAGTCAGAGGAGGGAGAACACTCCATATCTGCTGGAGTGACCAAGGTTGCTGGCGTGATATGTTTACTACATTTGCCACTTGAAATGTTTTTACTACCAAATTTTAAAATTGCTGAGGTGCATTAATTTCTCATTCAATGATATTAGAGGAGTTTAAGATATCATTTGCTCTATTTATCAAAGAATTCTGATTTTTGTTTCATCAGTTGAGACCCACAAGATGTTTTTAAGAGATGCAAATTTATAGAATGTGTGTCTAGTTGCCTAGTTCTATTCAATCCTAAGGAGTTTCTCTTGTTTTTTCGTGATGGGAGTAAGATGAAGCTTACAAGAGATGCGAGATTCTTTCTTTGTTTTATTTTCCTATTTTTATTTTATATTTATAATGAAATCAGCCATTAATCAATGAGGAAAGTCTAGCATTACACAGTGAGCTGTCAAAAAGAGATGGCACTCATGAGTAGCATATTAATAAGTTCCACGGTTCTGCTCGACACTCAGCCAAGGTAACCTTGACAGATTTTGTTTCGCTATTTTGTTTGAGCAAAATAAATGCTACGAATTGAGTTCAAGAAAATCAGCGGCAACGAAATATGGAATTCGAAAAACAAAAGCTAATATTGGTCGTGGGTTGAAGAAGGGAAGGCTGTCCCGCAAGGCACTAGCCATGGTTTTTGCATGCATGATATTCCCATTTTCCCTGTCCTGATTAATCCAGGCAGGAGGGCTGAGTACGCCGGAGGGATCTTATATTCAGAAAACGCTAACCTCAAGAATGTCTTTGTTCTTATAATGCTGAAAAATTATGTATTGGAATTCAGATACAAGGTTACATTCATATATCAGACATTCAGAGTTCCATCCTGATAGAAAAGACTTGAGATGAATAAGCAATGAAAGATAAAAATCTACATCCTAAGCTGGTTTTCTTTCATGAACAATTACAAAGTTAACCAAAATAGCGTCTTGCTTCAACTTGGCGAGTCTGCAAATGGACATGTATGCTTGCTTGCCGATTAGTTTGGAACAGCATGACCTGCAGGTCTGACTCTTTCCTTCACCAACGGTTGCAGTTCTAAGGGGAACGAAAGACAAAAGGAGGAAGAAGAAATGTCAAGTTTGTGCAGCGGAATAGTTATATGAAGATGAACAAATATCTTGAAGATAGAACAACCAAACAATAAGTTCCAAAAGGAAAGGCAAAAGAACAGAAGAGGTATCAACAAAATCAGCAGGACAACAATTACCAAAAAATCAGCAGACAGACTCATTCAGGCAGAGGGGGGTACGTAATATAATTCAGGAATAATAATTTTCTTCAAAACAACCATAAAGATAAATACAGCCACTCATTTTCAGAGTCACAACTACCCCAAATCAGCCACATCAAACAAATTAGCCAAAATCCTAGCTACTGCTCGTCAGCTCATCTAGGCTGGTAACGAATTCTCAAGAGCTGTAAAAGAGCCAAAAAAAGAACCCAGCAGCAATTTCAACTTACTCTTAGACTTCCTTTCCTTGTCTATTTTGAATCTAGAACAGATTATATTGATTACAATTCAGTCTATTATAAAAAAACAAAATATCAATGTTTTTTAAGTTCACACTTCTGTAGGACAAAAAAAAGGGAAGAGAGGAAAAGGCAGCAATTAGATCGAATTTTGAAATCAATGAATGACAAAAGTTGGGATCATGGGATGATAACCCCAGGAAGTTACTGTATTGACAATAAGAAAGAATATGCCAATAGCCTAATACAACTGGTTCTTTGGCAAATTGGAAGGACAAAAAAGAAATGAGCGCATTTAAAAGTAAGCTAAAACCAAGTAGAAATGTCTAGAAAAACATGATCATTAATTCGTTCGAAACGAAAAGAACTTGAAAAACAAGATCAAGGGAAACTTGTGATGTCCTGAAGTTTAAGAAATGAACCAGAATAGGCTAGTCAACAGGCACCTCAAAGTTAGATACACCCAGAATGAAATAGCTCAAAGCACAATACCTCTCAACCAGATTCTGAGTCATTCCTCATACAGACTCCAACAAAATCCACAAGCATGCACCATAAGTAAAACATCAAATGCTCAAATAAAATGATTATCCATGGTAAAAAGCACTGCTACTTCCCCTTTCCATTGGAATCTCACAAACCCACCTATAATTAGCTCATGATCTAAAGCTTCAATTGCAGCAAATTCGACAGATTTCAACAAGACAAAGAATCCAAAAGGCCATGAAAATGTAATAACAAGCACCCTTCCACACATTTTTCCATTCAAGCAATCCCCACTTCCTTTTTCGAGCATTAACATGAACAAACCATAAAACAGCAACATGTTCTTATATTAACTTACTGGATATTAATGCCTTGGGTCTTGTCTTAAACAAAATCTTATGCCTGATAATCCCAATAACATCTAACTCAACCTTAGACGACGGTAAGTCACCCTTGTTGTTGTCATCACTCTGATCCACATCCATAAAGCGTTTAACTTTCTTCAATACCAACAATGGCTTCTTCAAGGTCACTTTAGACCCTGTCAACTCATGATACCCAACAGTGAAAGTATAGCTTTCCTGCACCAAAACAACAAAAACTCGAATCATAAAATCACTTACTTAAAACTGTTAGATTCTTGCACTAAAAAAAACAAACCCAGATAAAAAAATCACTTGCAGAATCAAAAGAAAGTGAAAAGACACAAACTTTTCTGAAATGTTTTTTAATGTGAACCTGAGAAGAAGAGGAAAGTCTGCAAAGTTGGCCAATTTGGAGGTTTTGGAGGTGGGTTTGAAAAAAAGAAGGGTTAAGTTCAACTGTGCCTTGTAATTCAACCACTACCCATTCTCGACAATTCTCTGCTCCACAGCTACACTTCACTTGGATTTGCATTTTATTGTTTTTGCTTTTAGTTTGGGTTCTTTCTCGCTGTGAGAAATTTCACCAAACAAGTTGTGGACAACAAAAAGAAATCGGGTTTATAAAAGCAACGAATTGGCGGCAAGTTGGATGGGTTTTGGCGGTTCTTTTCTTTTTATTTATTTAAGGTTATATATATATATATATTAAACACAATTTAGTACGTCAGTAGTATTTTCGATCAACTTAAGTATACACAGTAATAAAATTTACTTTTCCAACCCCTTCATAATCGATTATTGTTTTGAGATAAATAATAATAAA
>Ga0325400_1000741_pt1 | contig 25234 bp, 22 predicted proteins | sample PopdelMetagenome_2_FD_205662 | JGI IMG/M metagenome (GOLD analysis project Ga0325400, IMG submission 205662) | Populus deltoides microbial communities from Bellville, Georgia, United States - Xylem-PdKOR-R1 | ecosystem: Host-associated > Plants > Phyllosphere > Stem > Wood/Secondary xylem...
ACCTCGCCCGGAGCCGCGGCATCCGTCTCGCCCCGCACCTCCTGCCCGAGCTGTCGGCGCAGGTCGCGTTCGCGCTGCCCGAGGAGACGCTCGTCGAGGTGGTGGAGGACGCGTCGTTCGAGGGGCTGGGCGCGCTCGCCGAGCCGTCGGGCGTCGACGCGCACGACGGCCGTGTGCACGGCGGACGCCGCCCCGGCCTCGGCATCCGCTTTGCCTGAGCGTCGGTGATGCTCCTCGGTGACGGGAGCGCAGTCCGCCGCCACCGGCAGCGCCCTCCGGGCCTCCGCGTCACGCGGGCACGGCGTCCCTAGGCCTCGGGCTCGTAGGAGGTGATCGCGTCGACCTTCGCCGCCGAGGAGGACGTGTCGTCGAAGCGCAGGTCGAGCCAGTCGGAGGCGAGCATCCTGGCCAGTTCGAGACCGATGACCCGCTGCCCGAAGCACAGCACTCGCGCGTCGTTGCTCAGGACCGATCGCGAGACCGAGTACGGGTCGTGCGCGGTGACGGCACGGACTCCGGGCACCTTGTTCGCACTGATGGCCACACCCAGTCCGGTCCCGCACACGAGCAGGGCCCGGTCCGCGGAGCCGTCCGCGATCCGGCGCGCCGCCTCGACGGCCACGTGCGGGTATGCCGTGTCGTCGGAGTCGGAGCCGACTCCGACATCGACGACGCTCGCCACCCGAGGGTCCGACTCGAACATCGCGCGCAGCGCGTTCTTGTGGTCCACCCCCGCGCTGTCGGCGCCGACGACGAGCCGCCATCCGCCGGGCCGGTTCGGCTCGGGCTCGGGCTGGGCGCTCGGGGTGGCGGAGCGTGCGGTGTCGGTCATGAGCGGAGCTCCTCGGCGACGGCGGTGGCGATCAGGGAGAACGAGACGGCACCGGCGTCGGGGTGCCCGACGCTCTTCTCCGCCAGTGGACGGGCGCGACCCTTCCGCGGCCGCAGTGCTGCGGTGGCGTCCGCCGCCGCCCGCGCGGCAGCGGCCGCGGCCGCGAGTGCGTCGAGCACGTTGTCCCCCGCGGCCGCTCGCGCGTCGAGCTCGTCGACGTAGGGCACGAGCGCGTCGACGAGCGTCTTGTCGCCGACCTGGGCTCCGCCGATCCTCTGGATCGCGTCGAGGGCGGCCCGCGCGGCCGAGGCCGCTGCGGCGGCGTCGGGTGTCTCCCCGGTCGCGACCTCGCGACCGATCGCGTCGAGGGTCGCGGCCCAGAGGGCCCCGGACGTGCCCCCGGCCTTCTCGGACCAGGCCTCCGCCGCCAGGGCGAGGAGCTGCCCGATGCCCCGCTCGCGTCGCACCGACTCGTCCGCCGAGGCCGAGGCGGCCTCGGCGCCCCGGCGCATCCCGATCCCGTGGTCGCCGTCGCCGGCGATCGCGTCGATCCGACCGAACTCCTCCTCGTGCTCCGCGACCGTCGCCCGGACGACCTCGATGAGTCGCGCCGCGAACCGGCCTGAGCGGCGTTGTCGGTCGGTGGACGCCTCGTCGGGCGGGGCGACGATCGACTCGATCTCCTGCGGGTCCCGGCGGGCGTGGGCGCGTGCGGCGCCCTTCCGGTAGGCGGGGGCGTCGGCCGGGGCGGACCACAGCTCGGCGAGCTCGTCGTCGAGCCAGAACAGCGTGAGGGAGACGCCGGCCATGTCGAGGCTCGTCACCAACTCCCCGACCTCCGGCTCGACGACCCGCAGGCCCGCGTCGCCGAGCAGACGCTCGACATGCCCGTACAGCACGAACAGCTCCTCGTACTTCACGGTACCGAGGCCGTTCAGCAGGACGACGACCCGATCGTCCGGCGAGTCGGGACGCTCGACGAGCAGGCGGGAGACCAGCAGCTCGGCGGTGTCCTCGGCCGACATGACGTCGTGCTCGCTGATCCCCGGCTCGCCGTGGATGCCGAGGCCGAGCGAGAACTGCCCGGGCGGCACGGTGAACAGAGGATCGTCCGCGCCGGGGAGGGTCGGACCCGCGTAGGCGATGCCGAGGGAACGGGTCCGTTCGTTCGCTTTGATGGCCAGGCGCTCGACATCGGCGAGCCCGTCCCCGCGCTCGGCGGCTGCGCCCGCGATCTTGAACACCGCGAAGTCGCCGGCGATCCCACGGCGCTTCTCGATCTCCGATACCGGTGCGCTCGCGATGTCGTCGGTCACCAGCACGGTGCGCGTCTCGATCCCCTCGGCGTTCAACCGTTCCTGGGCGCGGGTGAAGTGCAGCACGTCTCCCGCGTAGTTCCCGTAGCTCAACAGCACGCCGCCGCCTGCCGAGGACGCCTTCGCCACCCGGTGCACCTGCGAAGCGGCGGGGGAGGCGAAGATGTTCCCGCAGGCCGAACCGGCGGCGAGACCGGCGCCGACCAGTCCGGCGAACGCGGGGTAGTGCCCCGATCCTCCGCCGATCACCAGGGCGACCGTGCCGGACGGCGTCACCGTGGAACGCACGACTCCTCCGTCCACCCGGGCGACGTACTGGCGGTTGGCGGCGACGAAGCCGTCGATCGCGCCCTCCGCGAATCCCTCGGGCGCATCCGATAGTCGGGTCATCTCGGGCCGGCTCCTTCGTCGACGGGGATGCGTTCGGCGCGGCCGTGCCGTTGGGCGACGCGGCTGGTGCCGAGGTGATAGCCGTCGCGTGTCGGCAGGACGTGCCGGCGCAGGTAGTCCTGGTTGGAGGCGCAGACGCTGAGCCCGTCCCCGCCGTAGTTCTCGAGGCAGAGGACGCCCTGGAACCCCGCGTCGAGTGCGAGGTCGAACGCCTCCCGGTAGTCGATCAGACCGCTCTCCATCGGCGACGGCATGGCGATGTACACGTCCTTCTCCGGCACCTCGTCGCGGACGTAGTTCTTCATGTGCCAGTAGTTGGAGTACGGCAGTACCTCGTCGAGCATCGTGCGCCAGTCGTCGACGGGGCGGTGGAGGCGGATGAGGTTCCCGATGTCGGGGTTGATGCCGACGTTGTCGAGACCGATCTGCTCCACCAGGCGCACCGCGGAGTCCGCGGTGCCCAGGTAGGTGTCCTCGTACATCTCGAGAGACATCAGGAGACCGACTTCGGCGGCGTGCCTTCCGAGCTCTCGGAGCCGGGTCACCGCCGCCGTCCAGGTCGAGGGGTCGTCGGGGTCCCGGTGCCCGGGCGTCGTCCAGAACCAGAGCCGCTCGTGCTGCTCGCGCGTGAGCGGTCGGTGCAGTCCGAACGAGACCACGGTCATCCCCAACCGCGCCGCCGCGTCGATCGTGCGATGGCTGTAGGCGAGATTCCGATCGGCGAAGCGATCGTCGATCACGCTTCGACGGATCGCGGAGAGCGCGGGGAGCGAGATGCCGCTCTCGGCCGCCGCGGCAGCCAGCTCGTCGAGCCGTTCCCCGCTCAGGTCGCCGGCGCGCACCCACGAGTCGGTCAGGTCCGCCGCGGAGAAGCCCGCGTCCGCGACCTTCCGGAAGGTTCGAGCCCAGACCGCCGGGGAGGCATCCTGCACGACGGTGCCGTCGCGGAGGGTGTCCGGGAAGGGCAGGAGGGCCGCGGCGATCGGCCAGCGGTCTGCGGTGAGAGCCACGATGTTCCTCGGGTCGGTGAGTCGGTCGGAGAACTCCGGGGGAAGGGGCGTCAGGCGTCCGACGCGGCGCGCGCGTCGAGCGCGACCTCCGCGAGGTCCTCGCGTCCGGTCCGGAGGCGTCCGCGGATGGAGAACACGACCACGGCGCCGATCAGCAGGAGCACGCCGACGACGAACATCGGCGCGACGTACGATCCCGTCAGGTCGAAGAGCCAGCCGGTGATGTACCCCGCGAAGAAGCCCCCGATGTTCGCGACCGTGTTGATGAACGCGACTCCGGCAGCCGCGGCGGCGCCGGTGAGGAACTGCGTCGGCAGGGACCAGAACACGGGCAGTGCCGCGAAGAGGCCCATCGCCGTGATCGAGATCACCGCGATCGTCGCGACGGGCGAGTTCATGAACACGGCGACGGAGACGCTCACCGCGCAGACGAGAACGGGCACCGACACGTGCCACCAGCGCACACCGCGCCGACTGGCGTCCCCCGACCAGAAGTAGAGCGCGACGACCGCGAACGAATAGGGGACCGCCGTGATCAGGCCGACCTGGAAGACGCTGAAGGTCGTGCCGAACTGCTCCTCGAAGCCCGAGATGATCAACGGGAGGAAGAAGTTCAGCGCGTAGATGCAGTACACGAGTCCGAAGAACACCACGATGAGCAACCACACCCGCCCGTTGAAGAAGACCTTGCGCAACGGGATGTCGTTCCTCCGCTCCGTGCGCTCGGTCTCGACCGTCAGTGCCCGCTCCAGCCACTCGCGCTGCGGCTGCGTCAGCCATTTCGCGTCGCGGGGGCGGTCCGTCAGGTAGAACCAGCACACGACGCCGAGCACGATCGCCGGGATGGAGACGCAGAAGAACATCAGACGCCATCCCTCGAGACCGAACGCGTCCTGCGACATGATCGCGCCGGCGAGCGGAGCGCCGAGCACGAACGACAGCGGCTGAGCGATGTAGAACAGGGCGAGGACCTTGCTGCGGTGCTGGATCGGGACCCACAGGCTGATGAAGATCACGGCGCCGGGGAAGAACCCCGCCTCGGCGACGCCCAGTACGAAGCGGAGCGCGACGAGTTGCTCGTAGTTCGACACCCAGGTGAACAGGAGGGAGACCAGTCCCCACGACACGATGATCCGTGAGAGCCAGCGTCGCGCCCCGAACCGGTGCAGAGCGAGGTTGCTCGGCACCTCGACGGCGATGTAGCCGATCAGGAACACGCCGGAGGCGAACCCGAACTGGGTGACCGACAGCCCCAGATCGTCGATGAGGCCGTTCGGCCCGGCGAACGAGATCGCCGTGCGGTCGAGGTAGTTGATCAGGAACAGGAGCCCGACGAACGGCACCAGGCGGAGGGTCACCTTCCTGACCGTGCTCTTCTCGAGCGCCGCGAGAGCGGATGCGTCGTCCACGATGACTCCTTCGATGGTCTCGGTATCACGCCCGGCGCGGGGCCCGGTGGCCCGGCGGGGGCGGCGGCAGACCCGCGAGGTAGGCGGCTTGATCGCGCTGAGCGCACCCACCATAATCAGACGGGGGGCTACTGGTCAACAGGTCAACCACTTGGAGGGCGAGTGTACTCGTTGCCGCAGGAGTTCGAGGTCGACGTCGACTCGTTGGACGAGGAGGCAAGCGGTCTGCACCGTCCGGAGTGCGTCCTCGCTCTCCGCGACGGAACGCTGATCGCCTCGCACGGAGCGGGCGGATACTCGGTCGTGTCACCGGACCGGACCGTTCCGGTTCGGCATGTCCTCCCGGTGTCGCCGGATCGCGACTACGTGTCGAACGGGATCAGCCTCGGCGGCGACGGCCGCGTGCGGTTCGCGCACCTCGGGAGGACGTACGGCGGGGTCTTCTCGATCGACCCGAGCGGACATGTCGCGCCGGAGATCGAGGAGATCGACGGAGAGCCCCTTCCTCCGACCAACTACGTCACCCTGGAGTCCGACGGCGCCACCTGGCTGACCGTCATGACGCGCACCCGCCCTCGGCACGAGGCCTGGCGAACGGGAGCGGGCAGCGGCTTCATCGCGGTCTCCGACTCCCGGGGCGTCCGGATCGTCGCCGACGACCTGGGATACGCGAACGAGATCGCGTTCTCGCCGGACGGGGGCTGGGTCTACGTGAACGAGACCTACGCGCGACGCGTCAGTCGCTTCCCCGTGCGCGCCGGGCATGAGCTGGGCGAACGGGAGACGGTCGTTGAGCTGACGGGCGCCGACATCCCGGACGGACTCGCCTTCGACGCCGAGGGCGGGTTGTGGATCACCTGCATCGGGTCGAACCGCCTGATCGTGGTGAGGCCCGACGGAGAGCTGCACCCGGTGCTGGCGGACACCGACGACGTGCACGCGCGTGCGATCGGCGACCTGCTGACCGCCGGGCGGCTCGGGTTCGAGGACATGCAGACCGCCGGCGCCTCGCGGCTCGACAACATCTCGAGCGTCGCGTTCGGCGGGAAGGACCTGCGCACCGTCTACCTGGGCTGCCTGCTGGGCGACCGCATCCGATCCTTCCGGAGCCCGATTGCCGGAGCCCCGCTGCCGCACTGGGATCGGAGGCTCCGGTGACGCCGCGATGAGCTCCGCGTCGCACGACGACCCGATCCCCGGATGGAGGCTGCGGCATCGCGGCAAGGTCCGGCGGCCCTTCGAGGCCGAGGACGGCCGGTGCGAGCACCTTCTGCTCGTCGCCGACGACCGCATCAGCGCCTTCGACCGGGAACTCGACCTCGTCGTGCCGGGGAAGGGGAGGACGCTCACCGCTCAGTCGCGGTGGTGGTTCGCTCGGCTCGACTTCCCGAATCACCTCGTGCAGGACGGTCGCGCCTGCCCCGCGATCCCGCGCGGCGTCGTCGACTCCGCGCAGCTCGTTCATCGACTCGAGATGGTGCCCGTGGAGTGCGTGGTCCGCGGGTACCTCGTCGGATCGGCATGGAAGGAGTACCGATCCCGCGGGACGGTGGCGGGCGCTCGTCTGCCCGCGGGGCTCGACTTCGGGGCGTCCCTTCCCGCGCCCGTCTTCGCGCCCACCTCCAAGGGCGTCCCGGGCAGCGCCGACGTCCCCCTCTCGGACGCCGAGTTCGAACGCCGTGCGGGCGGCGTCGGCGGCCGGCTGCGATCGGCCTCGCTCGACCTGTATCGGCAGGCGACGGCCCACGCGGCGTCGCGCGGGCTCGTCGTGCTGGACACGAAGTTCGAGTTCGGACTCGACGGCTCCACCGGCGCCCTCACTCTCGGAGACGAGGCGCTGACCGGCGACTCGAGCCGCTTCGCGGTCGCCGACGAGTGGTCCGCCGGCGTGCGGGACCGGCCGCTCGGCAAGCAGATCCTCCGGGACCGGCTCGCCGCATCCCCCGGCGAGGCCGGCGAGACGGTACTCGATCAGGAGTTCGTGCGCGCGCTCGCCGCCTCGTATGCGGAGCTCTCGCGCCTCCTCGGCGCTGCGTGACGGAGTACCGACGCGGCTCAGCCGGCGCTCCAGGAGGCGGCGGTCGCGTCGTCGCCGTTCGGCTGATGGGCCGCGAGGGCCTTGTAGAGCCGGCCCGCGGCGCTCTCCATGTGCTCGCTCATCCCCGCGCGCGCCGCATCCCGATCCTTCGCCGCGACGCCCGCGAGGATCGCCCGATGCTCGTCGACGGTGTTGTGCGCCTGGTCGTCGTCGACGGTGAGCCCACGGGCGATCCACACCCGGAGCAGGGCCTGGATGCCTCGGAGCACCTCCGCGAGCACCGAGTTGCCCGCCGTGGTCGCGAGGTGCAGGTGGAACCGGAGGTCGGCGTCGACGAGCTGCGCATCGTCGCCGATCGACGACTCCATCTCGGCGACGAGGCGGGTCAACTCCTCGATGTCCGCCGTTTCCGCGCGCTCGGCCGCGAGGCCGGCGAGGACGATCTCGATCTGCGATCGCGCCTCCACCAGGTCGACGGTGTGGCGGTCACCGAGCATGAGGCCCCACTCGATCGTCTGCGGAAGCATCGACGAAGCGTCCGCGCTGAAGAAGCTGCCCGACCCCTGCCGTGTCGCGACGACCCCCAGCATGTCGAGCGCCGCAAGCGCCTCCCGCACCGCTGAGCGGCCGACCCCCAGGTCGGCGGCGAGTTGACGCTCGGACGGGAGCCGCTCTCCGGGGCTCACCCGCCCCGAACGCACGTAATCGAGAAGACGCCGCGCCACCTCGGTCGTGACCGAGCTGCGCTGGATCCGATCTCCTAGATCGCCGTTGGGCCGACTGAGTGTCATCTGGTCCCCTTCCGCGGAGCAACTCAATCCTAGGGAAGGAGCCGCCTGGTCAATTGGATGACCAGTTGACCAGTCGAGTAGAACCATGATTCAGTGGTGGAGGAGGCACTGTGCATGTCGGAAGGCGACTCGTGACCAACAACAATTCGGTGGGCTACCGCATCCGTTCTCGATCGGAGCGGGTCGACGACGACGTCGTCCTCGGACTCGCGGGGATCGAGACCGCCTTCGTCGGCGACGCGATGAACAAGTTCAACTCGATGACCGCCCGGGTCCGCCCGGTCATCCCAGGGATGCGGCTCGCCGGCCGCGCCCTCACCGTGCGACCCGCGCTCGGCGACAACCTCGCCGTGTACATGGCGATCGAGCGGCTCGAGCCGGGCGACGTGCTCGTGATCGAGTCCCGAGGACTCTCGGCGGTCGCTCAGTGGGGCGACCTCACCAGCGCGGCCGCCCGGCATCGCGGTGCCGCCGGCGCCGTGATGGACGGGTCGGTGCGCGATCGGGCCGGCATCGAACGGGTCGGGTTCCCCGTCTTCGCCCTTCCCGAGCCCGTCGCAGCCGGCGGCACGCGCGTCGGGCCCGGCGAGCTGAACGTGCCGGTCGCGGTCGGGGGGATCGCCGTCTGTCCGGGCGACGTCGTCCTCGGCGACGACAGCGGTGTCGTCGTCGTGCCCGCCGAGGCGGCCGCCGCGGTGCTCGCCGCGGCACGGCACCTCGCCGACGCGGACGCGGACAAGATGCGCGGCGCGGAACAGGGGAACGCGACGTCCGCGTGGATGGCCGATGCCATGCGCCGCGCGGGCTACGGAGACTGAGCCGGGTGAGTCGGGCTACCCAGCAGCTCGTCGCTCCCCCGACACGTGAATGAGAGGAACGGGTATGACTGCATTCGACGCCGACCGACTCGAGGAGTTCGGGCGCCGACTGGTCGGGGGACTCGGGGCGCCGCCCGAGGTCGCCGAGGAGGTGGCGAGGCACCTCGTCCGCGCCAACCTGGCGGGGCACGACTCCCACGGCATCATCCGCATCGGTCAGTACGCGGAGCAGGCCGAAGCAGGGGACCTGATCCCGTCGGCGCTGCCGACCGTCGCGCACGAGGCTCCCGGAGGGGGACTGGTCGACGCCGGCCGCGGGTTCGGGCAGTACAGCACGATGTACGCGACCCGCCTCGCCATCGACGCGGCGTCGCGACTGGGCGTCGGCGCCGTCGCCATCCGCCGATCCATGCACATCGGGCGCGTGGGCGAGTACGTGGAAGCGATCATGGCGGCCGGTCAGCTCGGCATCGTCACCGTCGGCAGCGGAGGTCCCGGTGTCGGGGGGATGAACGTGCCCGGAACGAGCCAGCGGTTCTTCGGAGCCAATCCCTGGACGTTCGGGATGCCGGGCCACGACGGCGGGGTGCTCGTCGACATCTCCACGGCCACGGTCGCCGAGGGCAAGGTGCGGGTGGCCCGCGACGGAGGCGCCGCGCTGAAGCCCGGGTCGATCGTGGACTCCGAGGGGCGCCCGACCACCGATCCCGAGGACTTCTACCGCGGCGGCTCGATCCTCCCACTCGGAGGGGAGGTCGCCGGCCACAAGGGCTACGGCCTCGCTCTGGCCTCGATGCTCTTCGGCGCTCTCAGCATGATCGACGACGAGGATCCCACCATGATCGGCGCATCCTCGGTCAGCGGGGACGACACGGAAGGCCGTGCCGCGGGCGTGCTCATCGTCACCATCGACCCCGCCGCGTTCGGGCGGCCGGCGGGGTATCGCGAGCTCGTCGACGAGGTGACGGCACGCATCCGATCGACGCCCGTGGCCCCCGGGGCCGGCGCCCCGATCATCCCGGGAGAGCCGGAGTCGGCGACGACGAAGGCACGGCGGACCAGTGGGATCGAGCTGCCGGATGCCACCGTGCAGCGTCTGAACTCGATCGCCGCCGGTGTGGACGTCGCTCCTCTCGGCTCGCCCGCCTGACGCCCGACCTGCGCGGGATGCGATCCCGCGCAGGTCCTCGAGGGTCAGCCGTCCCCGGCGGAGAACTCCAGGGAGAGGGCGTCGGCTCCGGCGAGCCCGGCGGCGAGGTCGATGCCCGACCTCGGCACCGGAACCGGTCCGATGATCGACCCGGTGAGAACGATGGACCCGGGTTCGAGGGTCAGACCCCGCTCGTCGAGGTGACGCTCGAGCCAGTCCAGGTTGCGCCGCGCGGCGGCGGTGTCGGCCGTGAGGCGGCTCCCTCCCCAGCTCGCCCACGCCGTCGCGATGCGGGGGACCCGGCCCTCGATCCACGTGCCGAGGCACACGCTCTCGGCGCTCGCGTTGTCGGCGACCCATCCCCCGAGACTCGGGGGGCCGCCGCGCCATCGGCTCCGCACGACCTCGATCGCCGGGCACCAGGAGACCGGCGACCCGTGCGCTCCCACGCGGACCGCGACCTCCACCTCGAAGGAGACCGCATGCCCGCCGAGTGCGACGCGCGTCGGGGAGGCGTGCACGCGGTCCGCGAAGAGGCGGCCGCTCCCGGGCTCGCGGGCGCCGAGCGGACGACGCGCCTCGGGCGTGGTGAGCCCGATCTTGAAGCCCACGGCATCTCGCCCGAGCTCCGCCGCGAGACCGGCGATCCGATCCTGCACGGCGTACCCGGCCGCGAGATCGAGCCCGGCGGCCGCGGAGGCGTCGATCGCCCCGCCCTCCCGCTCCGCCCTCGCGAGCTCGCGCACGAGGTCGTCGACGAGGCGCGACGACGGGGTGTGCGCGGATGGCAGGTGTCGCATCAGCGTCCCTCCTTCTGCGGATGAGCGCACGTCCGTGGATGTCTCCTGGCCGATCGACGCTCGTCACCCCTTCGCGTCGTCGATGCCCGGCACCCGCGCGAACCGGCCTGCCGAGAGCGACCTGCGGCTGGATTGGTTGACAGGTTGACCACTATGCCCGATGATCGCAGGGACGGCAACAGGCCTGTCGTCACTCGAAGGAGAGAGAAATGCACCTGTTCGGCTCATCCTCCACGGCGCGGGGACCACGGCGGGGCGCCGTCGGAATCCCGCTGACCGTCGCGTCGGCGACGGTGATCGTGCTCGGGCTCGTCGGATGCGGCGGCTCCGCGGGTGAGCCCGGCGGCAGGCCGGTGGAGCCCGAGACCGTCCCCGACTACTACCCGGCCGATTACTCCGACCTGATCGACGAGGCTCGGGCCGAGAGCGGCGGCCTCACCATCTACTCGTCCACGGACGAGGCGAATTGGGCACCTGTCCTCCGCGACTTCCAGCGCAAGTACCCCTTCGTCGAGGGAGTCGATGCGCTGAACCTCGACAGCGACGAGATCTTCCAGCGCCAGTTGAGCGAGCAGGCGACCGGCAACGCGCCGGCGGATCTGCTCGTCTCCAACTCCGTGCAGGCGTGGACCAGCTACCTCGAGCGGGGCGAGTCGCTCGAGCCGTACGAGTCCCCGGAGCTCGCCGAGCTGCCGGAGGTCGCCAGTCCGCTCCCGAACCTCTACTCGCTCTCGATCGACCCGCAGGTGCTCGGGTACAACACGACGCTGCTGACGGAAGCGCCGACGAGCTGGGAGGACCTCGCCGCGCAGGTGGAGGAGGACCCCGACGCGCTCGATGACGCCGTGGGCGTCCGCTCCCTCTCGAGCTCGTTCGCGTTCACCGTCTTCTACAACCTGCTCGACCAGAAGCCCGAGCTGTGGGACGCCTTCGAGACGATCCTCCCGGTCGCCCGCCCCGAGAACTCCTCCGGCTCCCTCAGCGAGAAGGTGCTCGCCGGCGAGTACGCCGGCGCCGTCTTCGTCACCGCGGGAGCGGCGATACCCGTCGTCGAGCAGAGCGGGGGCATCTTCGAGATCGTGTCGCCCCGCGACGGGACCGTCGTCGTCTCCCGCGCGGCGGGGATCCCGTCGAGCTCGTCCCATCCGGCCACGGCCAAGCTCTTCGTCGACTTCTTCCTCTCGGAGGAGGGCCAACAGGCCGTGCTCGAGGGAGGACTGTCGTCCTACCGCGACGGCCTCGACCCGGTGGAGGGATCGCTCAGCTACCAGGACGTCGTCGAGTCCGCAGGAGAGGAGAACATCGTGACCGCCCCCTTCGAGAAGATCTCCGACCAGGATGTCGCGGCCTTCACCGAGCGGTGGGAGGCGGCGTCCGAAGGCTGACCGCCCCCACCGATCCCCATCCACGGCGACCTCCGGCATCGGGCACCGGCCGCGAGCGACCGCCGCACCGCCACTCAACGAGGAGAACCACATGCGCACCACCGACAACCCGACATCGATCGCACGGCCGGCGCGTCTCGCCGTCTCCCTGCTGACGGTGGGCGCCGTCGGTCTGGTCGGCTGCGCACCCGGCGCGCCCGCCGTGCCGCCACGGGAGGCGACGGTCGTCGAGGAGGTTCCCGACTACTACCCCGCGGAGTACGCGGACCTCATCGACTCGGCGCGGGAGGAGGGGGGCCGGCTCACGATCTACTCCTCCACCGACGAGGAGAACTGGGCGCCGATCATCGACCGCTTCGAGGACAAGTTCCCCTTCGTCACCGAGGTCTCGGCACTGAACATGGAGAGCGACGAGATCTTCCAGCGCCAGCTCAGCGAGGTCGGCACCGGGAACGCTCCCGCTGATCTGCTGGTCTCGCCGTCGGCGGCGGCGTGGGTGAACTACGTCGAGCAGACCGAGGGGGGGATCGAGCAGTACGAGTCGCCCGAGACCGCTCGGCTGCCCGATGTCGCGGTCTCGATGCCCGGCGTCTACGCGATGGCGATCGACCCGCAGGTGCTGGCCTACAACACGTCCTTGATCACGGAGGACCTCGAGAGCTGGGGCGACCTCGCACAGTACATCGAGGACAGCGACGAGGACTTCGACGGGCGCATCGGAGTGCGCGCTCCGGATCTCAGCTCCTTCAACTTCACCGTGCAGCACGCCCTCCTCACGGCCAAGCCCGAGCTCTGGGACTCCTACGAGACCTTCATCGGACTCGGACGACCCGAGACCTCCACCGGATCGCTCAGCGAGAAGGTGCTGGCGGGGGAGTACGCGGCCGCGGTGTTCGCCACCGCGGGCGCCGCACTGCCGGTGGCCCAGCAGAGCGGCGGGCTGTTCGAGCTCGTGATCCCCTCCGACGGCGTGGTCGCCCTGTCGCGCAGCGCGGGCATCCCGACGACGGCTCCGCACTCGAGCACGGCGAAGCTGTTCCTCGACTTCATGCTCTCCGAGGAGGGTCAGCAGGCCGTCCAGGACGGCGGGCTGGCGTCGTATCGCGAGGGGATCGTCTCCGACGGCGAGTCCTGGTCGTACCAGGACGTCGTGGCCGAGGTGGGCGAGGACGCGGTCGTCGTCGTGCCCTACACCGCCGTCTCCCCCGAGGAGAGCGACGCCTTCCAGGACCGTTGGGACTCGAGCCGATGACGGCGACCGCGGAGCGCACGGGGGATGCGCCCGGGACGACCCGCTCCCCGGCACCCCCCGCCCTCCGCCGACGAGGCGGCACCGGCGGCGGATTCGACCGCAACCAGCGGATCTGGCTCGTGGGCTTCGTGCTGCTGGCCGTGTTCGTGCTGGCGCCCGTCGTCCCGACGATCTACCAGTCCATCCGCGACAGCGCCCTGTACGACGCCGACGGGGTGTTCACCCTTGCGAACTACGTGCGCCTGTTCACCGAGGCGGGCTTCGGCGAAGTGGTGGTCAACACCCTCGTCTTCGCGGTGCTCACCACCGTCTTCACCCTCGTGATCGCGGTTCCGATCGCGATCGTCATCGCGCGCACCAACCTGCCGGGCGCGCGCCTGTTCGAGTCGATGATGCAGTGGCCGTTCTACGTCTCGTCGCTCGTGCTCTCCCTGGGTTGGGTCATCATCTACGGCCCGGCCGGATACATCTCCCAGGGCGTGCGTCAGATCCTCGGCACCGTCCCGTGGGATCTCTACACCCTCCCCGGGATGGCGCTCACCGAGGCGGTGGCGGTCAGCCCGATCGTCTACCTGTTCTGCCGCAACGCCCTGCTCCGGTCCGATGCGTCCCTCGAGGACGCCGCGAGGACGACGGGCGCCGGGCCGCTGCGCATCCTCGGAACCATCGTCGTGCCCATGATGCGACCCGCCGTGGTCTACAGCGTGATCCTCGTGTTCAGCATCTCCGTGGAGACCTTGAGCGTGCCGCTGATCTTCGGCACCCCGGCCGAGATCACCGTCTTCTCGTCGTTCCTGTACAAGAACGGTCTGCAGTCCCTCAATCCGGACTACGGCATCCTGGGCGCCGCATCCGTTCTGATCCTCGTGGCGACGGTGGGCCTCGTGCTGGTGCAGGCGAAGCTGCTGAAGAACGCACGCCGATTCATCTCGGTGCGCGGGAAGGCGACCCGTCCGAAGAAGCTCGACCTCGGGTGGCTGCGCTGGCCGGCGCTCGTCTTCATCGCGGCCTACACCGTGCTGGGAGCGTTCATCCCCATGGCGGGGGTGGTCGTGCGTTCGTTCGTGTTCGTGCTGACCCCGCTCCAGAGCCCGCTGCAGTCGCTCACGATGTCCAACTACCAGACCATCTTCTCCTTCAGCGCCTACTCCCGATCGATCGTCAACAGCCTCGTGGTCGCGACGATCGGCGCCGTCGTGCTGACCGCCGGATGCGTGCTGTTCGCTCTCATCTCGAAACGCTCGGGGTTCCGGATGCGACGCGCGCTGGAGTACATGGCGCTCGCTCCCCAGTCCATGCCGGGCATCATCGTGGGCATCGGCCTGTTCTGGGCCTTCGCGCTCCTGCCGTTCGGCTCCGGCGCTCTCGTGCAGGGCACGCTCGTCGCGCTCATCATCGGCTTCTCGTTCCGCGCGCTGCCTGCGGCGTTCGGCTCGTTGGCGCCGGCGACCATGCAGCTCAGCGAGGAGCTCGACCGCGCGTCGAACGTGTCGGGTGCCGACTGGCTCCGGACCATGCGGTCGATCGTCCTCCCGCTCATCCTGCCCGCGGTGGGATCCGCCTTCGTGCTCACGTTCATCACGATGTTCAAGGAGTACGCGCCGGCGATCTTCCTCCAGTCCGCCGACTCGCGCGTGCTGGGGACGACGATGCTCGAGCTGTGGGCGCAGGGGATCACCGGGCCGGTCGCGGCGCTGGCCACCATCCAGATCGTCATCACCAGCCTCGTCGTGCTCATCGCGGCGCGCACCCTGAAGGGATTCGCCAATGCCTGATCTCGCGGTATCGCATCTGCGCAAGGTCTTCGAGGGCAACGAGGTGCTCGCCGACCTGAGCTTCACCGTCGACGACGGCGAGTTCTTCACGCTCCTCGGCCCTTCCGGCTGCGGGAAGTCGACGACGCTGACCTGCCTGGCGGGACTCGAGCGACCCGACGGCGGCAGCATCCGGGTCGGGGACGAGACCTTCTACGACGAGGCGCGCAACCTGTTCCGTCCAGCGGAGGCGCGCAACCTCGGCATGGTGTTCCAGTCCTACGCCCTCTGGCCGCACATGACCATCAGTCAGAACGTCGGGTTCCCGCTCAAGCTGCGGAACACGGATGCCCGGGCACGGGCACGTCTCATCGACGAGGCGCTCGAGAAGGTGGGCCTGACGGGGATGCAGAAGCGCTACCCCCACCAGCTCTCGGGCGGTCAGCAGCAGCGCGTGGCCCTCGCCCGCGCCCTCGCGTACTCGCCGACGGTGCTGCTGCTCGACGAGCCCCTCTCCAACCTCGACGCGAAGCTCCGCGACCAGGCGCGCGTCTGGCTCAAGCAGCTGCAGGCCGACCTGGGGATCACCACCGTCTACGTCACCCACGACCAGGAGGAGGCGCTCGCCCTGAGCGACCGCATCGCGGTGATGTCGAAGGGCGACATGGTGCAGATCGACACGCCCGAGGCGGTCTACTCGACGCCCGCATCGGCGGAGGTGGCGAACTTCGTCGGGCGCTCGAACTTCCTGCGGGGCACCGTCGTGTCCGGTGTGGACGGCGACGGGTACGTGGACGTGGAGCTCGTGTCCGGCGACCGGATCACCGCGTACGCCGCGGATCGGCTCGGAGCGGGCGAGAGCACCACGGTCGCCGTGCGTCCGGAGAGCCTCGCGATCGGTTCGCCCGGGATCGCGCGGGGCGAGGGCGATGCCCGGTTCGAGATCGACGTCGTCGGACGCTCCTACGTGGGCAACCGCGTGGAGTACCTCGCGGCCCTCGGCGAGGAGCGCCTGCAGTTCTACGGGCCGTTGGAGCCGCTCGACGCGAAGGTGTCGCTCGGCGCACCCGCTCGGTCGATGCGCGCCTACCGCATCGACGCCTGACCCGACCCGCACGAGGAGAACCCACGATGAGCACATACACGATCGCGGTCGTCGCCGGAGACGGCATCGGCCCGGAGATCACCGACTGGGCGCTCGCCGCGATCGACGCCTCCGCGTCGGCCGTCGGGGGGTTCTCCTGCACGTACGACATCGTCGACGCGAGTGCGGTGCAGTGGCAGAGGACGGGCGTCGCCATCACGGAGCAGCAGTTCTTCCGGTGCCGGGATGCGGATGCGATCTACCTCGGCGCGATCGGCCTCCCCGAGGCGACCCACGAGGACGGCACCGAGGTCGCCGGAGACGTCATCTTCAAGCTCCGCTTCGACCTCGACCTGTTCGCCGGCATCCGGCCGGTCGCTTCGTTCGACGGCGTGCCCAGCCTGCTCACGCGAGGGGACGGGATCGACTACGTGGTGGTCCGAGAGAACGTCGAGGGGCTGTACGCCTCACGCGGGGCGGGCGTGAGCGTACGGGACGAACTGGTCACCGACACCCTCGTCATCACCCGGGCCGGCACGGAGAAGGTGGTGCGCCGCGCCTTCGAACTCGCTCGGGAGCGTGCGGAGAAGCTGGGCCGACCGGGCACCGTGACCTGTGTCGACAAGGCCAACGTGCTCGCGTCGTACGCCTTCTTCCGGAAGGTGTTCGACGAGGTCGCTTCGGAGTTCCCGGATGTCGCGTCCGATCACGTGTACGTCGACGCGATGACGCTGTACCAGGTCCAACGCCCGCAGTCGTTCGACGTCGTGGTCGCGGAGAACATGTTCGGCGACATCATCTCCGACCTGTCCGCTGCGACGGTCGGCGGCCTCGGTCTGGCAGCATCCGGCGACGTCGGCCACGACCACGGGCTGTTCCAGCCGGCTCACGGATCCGCGCCGACCATCGCCGGGCGGAACGTGGCGAATCCGTCGGCGGCGATCCTGTCCGCGAGCCTGATGCTCGAGTGGCTGGGGACCCGGCACGCCGACGCGAGGCTGCTCGAGGCCGCCCGGCTCATCGAGCGCGCGATGCACGAGGTGCTCCTCGATGCCGCCAGTCGGACCGTGGACATGGGTGGAACGGCATCGACGAGCGCGATGGGCCTGTCGGTGGTGGAGTCGATCCACCGGCTGAGCCCGTCCACGCTGCGCGCGTCCTAGCGCCGGGCGCACGACGATCGCCGGCGGACGCGGTCACGTCGCTGCGCAGCCCACCGGCGCCGGCGATTCGCCGGCCCGGTCGAGATGTCCGGGAGCTCGACCCGCGGGGGGCCGGGTGCGACGACCGTCCCCCTCGATCGAGCACGTCGTGCCGCTCGCCGTCGTGGACCGCCTCAGGAGCGGGGCAGCCCGCGGACGCCTTCCAGCGCGGCGGCCGCGCCGTCGACGAGGAGGCCGGCGTCGGCGGCGACCAGCGTCATCCGGGCCCCCTTGCGGATCCATTCCGGTTGATCCGCGAGCGCGATGACGATACCGGTGCACACGGCGACATCGCGCTCGCGGGCGGCATCGAGCACGCGGTCGACGGCATCGACCACGGACGGGTGATCGAACGACCGCAGCACTCCGAGGCTGCCCGACAAGTCGGTCGGGCCGAGGCAGACCGCGTCGATCCCGTCCGTCTCGATGATGCCCACGACTTCGTCGAGGTAGCCCGCATCCTCGATCTGCGGGATGACGATGACATCGTCGTTCGCCACAGCCGTGTACTCGTCCGTGCGTGCCCCGTAGGCAGCGGAGCGGCGCGGTCCGAAGCCGCGGACCCCGGCGGGCGGGTACCGGCACTCCGACACCAGCACGCGGGCCTCCTCCGCGGTGCGCACGATGGGACAGACGATCCCGTCGACGCCGACATCGAGCACCTGCTTGATGAACACGGGGTCGTGACTCGGGATCCTGACCAGCACCGTCGTCGACGACGGAGCGAAAGCGGCGAGCGCCATCTGGACGTCCGCGATCGTCCACGGCGAGTGCTCGGCGTCGATGATCAGGTAGTCGAAGCCGGCTCGGGCCATGATGTCGCACACCGAGAGATCGGCGATCGTCACCCATCCTCCGTGAACGACGTCGCCGCGTCGCAGCCGCTCCTTGAAGCGGCGGGCGCGACCGTCCTCCGCACGCGCACCTGTCGATCGATCGTTCACGGGCTCCTCCTACACTTCGTGTTGACCTCTACTAGATCGTTCCAGTAGCGTGTCAGCCTACTCGCTCCTCCGCGAATTCATTCGGGGAAGCGCATACGACACGAAGGAGTGGCATGCCGAAGTCGAGCTCTCAGGTGCTCGAGCTGCGCAACGTCTCGAAGTCCTATGGCCAGACCCACGCGCTCTCCTCCGTGTCGATGACGGTGCATCGCGGCTCGATCCACGGACTGGTGGGGAGCAACGGCGCCGGCAAATCGACCGTGATGAAGATCATCTCGGGCGTCACCGTCCCCTCCGCCGGAGTCCTGCGCTACCGCGGCGAGCCCGTGGCATGGCGCAGCCCGATCGACGCGGGGCGCAACGGGATCGGCACCGCGCATCAGCACATCGAGCTCGCAGCGGACCTGTCGGCTCTCGAGAACGTGTTCCTCGGCGAGGGCGGATGGCAGCGGCGCGATCCGGAACTGTACGCGCGGTACGCCGCCTTGCAGCGACGGCTGGGCGTGGAGATCGGACCGGACGAGGCGGTGCGCGGCCTCTCCGTCGCGCAGAGGCAGTTACTGACGATCATGCGAGCGCTCTCGAGCGAGCGCGAACCGGAGCTCGTCATCCTCGACGAGCCCACGGCGCCGTTGTCGGCGGTCGAGCGGTCGAGCCTCTTCGCGACGATGCGCCAGCTGGCGGACAGCGGCATCGCCGTCATCTTCTGCTCCCACTTCCTCGACGAAGTGCTCGGGGTCACCGACCAGGTGACCGTGCTGCGCGACGGACGCGTGGTCGCATCCGTCGCGACGGCCGACGTCGACGAGGATCGCCTCGTCGAACTCATCGTCGGACAGCGGCTGCTGCAGGTCGAGCACGAGGGCGCTGCGTCGGTCGATCCCGACGCGCCGGTCGTCCTCGCCGTCGAGGCGGTGCGCCTCTACGAGGACGCCGAGCCGTTCAGCTTCGAGGTGCGCGCGGGCGAGATCGTCGGGATCGCCGGCCTCATCGGCTCCGGACGATCGCGTCTCCTGCATACACTGTTCGGCGCACGACGTCCCGTATCCGGATCCCTCGCCTACCTCGGCGGCAAGTACCCGATGTCACCGCCGGCCGCCGTCGCCCGCGGGATCGGCTTGGTGCCGGAGGATCGCATCCGGCAGGCGCTGATGCGCGACTGGGAGATCTGGCGCAACGTGTCGCTGGCGGGGCTCGGCGGCCTCGCCCGCCGCGGCCTGACACGGCGCCGGCGTGAACGCGGCGTCGCGGAGGCCTCCGTGCAGCGGCTGTCGATCAAGACCGGGTCCGTCGACACCCTCGTGTCCCGGCTCAGTGGCGGGAACGCTCAGAAGGTCGTAATCGCCAAGTGGCTGGCCATCCGCCCGCGGCTGCTTCTCCTCGACGACCCCGTGGTCGGCGTGGACGTCGCGGCGAAGGCCGACATCCTCCTCGCCATCCGCGAGCTCGCCGCCGACGGTTGCGCGGTGGTCGTCGTCTCGTCCGAGTTCGAGGAGCTGCTCGCGGTCGCCTCGCGCATCCTCGTGCAACGACGGGGCGCCATCGTCGGCGAGCGGCCAGCCCGGGGGCTCGAGAAGAGCGACCTCGTCGCCATGGCGAGCGGCGTCAGGCGGCTCGACGAATCGCTGGTCGCATGAGCGCGCTCGGCACCCGATCGGGCCTGACCCGACGCGATGTCTTCGGCGTGCAGAACGCCGGGGTCTTCTACGCGCTGATACTCATCGTCGGCGGATTCACGATCAGCACGTCGCTCGCCGGGAACTCGACGTACTTCTCGATCGGCAACCTCGAGTCCGTTCTGCAGCAGAGCTCCATCGTCGGCCTCCTCGCCATCTTCACGACGATCGTGCTGATCACCGGGAACTTCGACCTGTCAATCGCGTCGACGGCGGCGCTGACGTCCGTGGTGGCGATCCGGCTGGGCGGTCAGCTGCCGATGCCTCTCCTCGTGATGCTGTGCCTCGGCATCGGCGTCGCGATCGGAAGCCTGAACGCCGTCCTGGTGGTCGGGATCCGGGTAAACGCGTTCATCGCCACGCTCGGCACGCAGCAGGTGGTGAGGGGCATCGTCTACCTCGCCGCAGGCCAGATCTCCGTACTGGGCCAGGTGCAAGAGCTCCGCGCGATGACCAACACACCGATCGCGATCAGCACGCAGTGGGTGGTGCTCGCGGCCGCCGGGGGCCTTCTCCTCGCCGGCGCGTTGCGATACCGCTCAGCGCGCGCCGGCGCCGACAAGCCCACGCTCGCCGCCGCTCTCCTCATCGGAGGAGCCCTCGTCCTCGTGCTCGGCATCGTCGTGCCGGCGCAGCGCCTGAGCCTGTACAGCTCCGTCTACATCATGCTCGGCGTCGGCGTGCTCGCCTGGGTCTTCATGCGCTACACGGTGGCGGGCCGGCGCCTCTACGCCGTGGGGAGCAATCGCGAGGCGGCCCTGCTCTCCGGCATCCGGGTGGGCCGATACCAGTCGGGCGCCTTCATCGCCAACGGCGTCGCCGCGGCCTTCGCCGGCCTGATGATCGCCGGGCAGTACCAGGCCGTGGACCCCACCGTCTTCAGCGGCCAGGAGTTCGTCGCGATCACCGGTGCGATCCTCGGCGGCGTCGCGCTCTTCGGCGGCGCGGGCGACGTGCTCAAGGCGATCGTGGGTGCCGTCATCGTGATCGCGCTCGGGAACGGCTTGAACTTCCAGAACGTCTCCTCCTCCTGGCAGTACGTCGTGCAGGGTGCCGCGCTCGTGGTCGCCGCCGCGATCTACACCTTCGGAGGGAACCCGGACCGACGGGCGAAGGTGCGGTCGCGCTTCGGGCGACGACGCACCTCGCCGCCGAGTGCCGGACACACGAGCGCGCCGACGGAGCAGTCGGCCGGCCCGCAGGGCGATGGCATCACACGAGAATGAGGAGAACCATGGCAACACCGACGAAGGTCCGCCTGTACCGCGGCCTGGCACTGACCGCGGGAGCCGCGCTGGCGCTCACCGGGTGCGTTCCCGAGGAGACCGCCGGCGGTGGCGAGGAGAGGACCGGCAACTTCCGTTTCGCGTACTCCACGATCGACCCCGGCGTGCCCTACTTCGCGGGAGTCGTGCAGGGCATCGAGGAGGAGGCGGAGCGGCTCGGCGACGAGATCATCACCGTCACCAACGCCGACTTCGACGCCGTCAAGCAGGGCAACGACATGTCCGACCTGATCGCCCAGGCCCCCGACGGCATCCTCGTGACGCCGATCTCCGCCACGCAGTCCATCGGATGGGCGGCGAACGCCGAGTCGGCGGGCATCCCGGTGCTCGCGACGATGTCGCCGGTGGGCGAGAGCTACGAGGGACCGCTCCAGCCGGGGGTCATCGGTTCGCTCCAGGTGCTGCCGTACGACTCCGGCGCGGTCGACGCCGACCTGCTCGTCGAGGCCGTCTCCCCGGGTGCGGAGATCGGCATCCTCACCGGACCCGACGGCACGGCGACGACGCCGGGGTTCCGCAGCGGATTCGTGGACCGGATGAACGAGCTGGGCGACTACACCATCCACGAGACCGCGCCGAACCCGCAGAGCACCGCGTCGGCGGGCCTGTCCGCCTGCCAGGCCCTCATCGCGAGCAACCCGGGTATCGAGGGCATCTTCAGCATGAGCGACGAGATGACCGTCGGATGCCTCCAGGCGCCGAACATCGGCGACATCAAGATCGTGGGCACCGGCGGCACCTCCGCCGTGCTGGATCTCATCGAGGACGGCCAGGTGCTCGGCACCACCTGCTGGAAGCCGGTCGACTTCGGCGCCGCGGCTCTCAGGCTGTTCCACGAGATCCTCGCGGGCGAGGAGGAGGAGGGCACCATCTTGAACCTGCAGGTGCCCGGCATCACCGCCGACAATCTCGACGAGTGCCCGCTCGACGCGAACGCGTCCTGACCCGACGTCCCGGCGCGGCCTCGGGTCGCGCCGGGACTCCTGGCCCATGGAGGCAGGGACATGAACGAGATTCGAGCGGCGTGGGCATCGGGCCGGGCCTCCATCGGGTGCTGGCCGGGTCCGATGGACCAGTTGACGGCCGAACGCACCGGTGCGTCGGGCTACGACTGGGTACTCCTCGACATGGAGAACAGCGGGTTGCACTGGGACCGGATGATCCCGCTCATGCAGGCCGTGGAACTCGGCGGGAGCAGGGCGATGGTCCGCGTCGCGCACAAGGACCCGCACGAGGTCATGCGGGCCCTCGACTACGGCGCGATCGGAGTGGTCGTGCCGATGATCGAGACGCCGGAGGAGGCGAAGCGGGTCGCCGACGCGATGCGGTATCCGCCGAACGGGAGACGGGGTAACGGACAGGTGCGCCGCCTGTACGCGTCGACAGCCGAGGCCGACGCCGACGTGGTGTGCGTGGTCATGATCGAGTCGGAGCTCGGTTGGCGCAACCTCGACGCGATCACGGCGACGCCGGGCGTCGACGCGGTCATGATCGGGCAGGTCGACCTGGCGCTGTCGCTCGGGTGGCCCCTCATCGACGGCGGGGTGCACATCGTGCGGGATGAGCGCGCTCGTGACGCCGTCGCTCGGGTCGTGGAGGTGGCACGCCGCCACGGACGCGTCGGTGCGGCCGCGATCGTCGGCGGGAGCGACCAGGAGGTGCGCGCCCTCCTCGCTGCCGGCGTCGGCTGGCTCGGGTACCGGTACGCCGACCCCGGGGCGGCCGCGCGCGAGCGGACACTGCTCGACGGGTGGCGTGATGCTCCGGGGGTCCCGGCGTGAGGCTGCTCACCTTCACCACCGGCGGCGGCCCACGGCGAGTGGGCGCCGCTGTCGGTGACGTCGTCGTCGACCTCGCGGAAGCCGACAGGTCGCTCGGCTGGACGGAGCGGTACGGGTGGGAGCACGACATGACGCGGCTGCTCGAGTCGGGCGACCGCGGACTGGATGCGGCGGAGCGGCTCGCCGAGCAGGCTCTTCGGCGCGGGGACGCCGTACTCCCCCGGAGCGCGGTCGTCGTCGGAGCGCCGGTCCCGCGTCCTCCCCAGCTCGTCTGCGCGGGCGTCAACTACCTCGGGGCCGCGGAGTCCGTCCACTTCCGGCGGGGCGAGGGCCCACCCGTCTTCCTCAAGGCGACATCGACGATCTGCGGGCCGGATGCGGAGATCCGCCTGCCTCGCGGAGTCGGACCCGTCGCGGCCGAGGTCGAGCTCGCCGCCGTGATCGGCCGACGCGCATACCGAGTGCGCGAGGCGGACGCCCTCTCGTACGTCGCCGGCTACACCATCCTGCTCGACGTCACGGCCCAGCAGATGCTGCGCCGCGACGCCTACGGGTTCACGCCCCCCGGCGCGACCGAGGCGGAGGAGCACATCGTGCTCTTCCGCGCCAAGGACTACGACACCTTCACTCCGACGGGGCCGGAGCTCGTCACCCGCGACGAGGTCGAGGCGTCGACGCTGCGGCTGCAGGGCGAGGTCGGCGGGGCGCCCTACGTCGACGGCAGCACCGCCGACATGATCGTCGGCGTCGCGGAGCTCGTCGCCTACGTCTCGTCGGTGATGACCCTGGTACCGGGCGACGTGATCGCCACCGGCCACCCCGGGTACCTCCGCCCGCATCCTCTACGCCCCGGCGACCGTATCGACGCCCGGATCACCGGGCTCGGAACCCTGACCGTCGGCGTTCGCGCCGACCCTGAACGGAGAGACGGTCCCGATGACCAGTGACCTGACCCCTCGTCTCGATCCGGCGCTGCGCGAGCGGTTCGCGGCCCTGCCGGTGCTCATCGACGCGATCGTGGACCCCGAGCGCGCCCGGGCCTTCCGCGACGCGCGCTTCGAAGCGCTCGCGGCCGCCGCGCCCCGGAGCACGAGGCTGACGCACGAGGACGTGCGCGTCCCCGGCGGACCGGAGGTCCGGGTCTACCGGCCGGCCGTTCCGGATCACGGACAGCTGCCCGCGGTGCTCTGGATGCACGGCGGGGGCTTCAGCGGCGGATCCGCGCGGTACGAGGACCTCATCTGCGGACAGCTGGTGGAGAGCTGCGGCGCGGTCGTGGTGTCCGTCGAGTACCGGCTCCTCCCCGCCCACCCCTACCCGGCTGCGGTGGAGGACTGCTATGCAGCCCTGGTGTGGGCCGCGACATCGGGGAGCCTTCCCATAGATCCCGCACGCATCGCCGTAGCGGGGCTGAGCGCAGGGGGCACCCTCGCCGCTGCGACCGCGATCGTGGCCCGAGACCGCGGAGTGGTGGTGCCCGCCTTCCAGCTGATCCTGTACGCCTCGCTCGACGAGGAGCTCGCGTCGCCCTCCGCGGGGGAGTTCCGCGACCCCCGGTCACCCAACACGGACATGGCACGGAACATCTGGTCGGCCTACCTCGCCGACACCACCACCCCGCCGCCGGGGTCCGCCGTACCGATGCGCGAAGCCGATCTGGCCGGCCTTCCCCCCGCGTACGTGCTGGTGGGGGAGGTCGAGCTCGTGCGTGATGAGAACATCGACTACGCGCAACGACTCATGGCCGCCGGCGTGCACGTCGAACTGCACGTCGTCCCCGGCGCCTTCCACGGGTTCGACGTCCTCGTGCCGGAGGCGCCCATCGCCGCGGCCGCTCGCGAGCGCTATCTCCGGGCGCTCGCGGCGGCGCTGGGGAGCGCCGCGTGAGCCCCCCGTCGACCCCGCGGCGAATCGGGCCCCACGAGGTGTGGCCGGTCGGACTCGGGTGCATGTCCTTCAGCGAGTACTACGGTCCACCGGATGCCGAGGCGGGGCGTCGGATCATCCATGCGGCGCTCGACCGGGGCGTCACCCTCTTCGACACGGCGTTCGTGTTCGGATCCGGTGCGAACGAGGCACTGCTCGGTGAAGTCCTGGGGCACCGGGATGACGTGGTGATCTCGACCAAGTTCGGGGGGTTCGCCGGCGATGGCGGCCGCCCTCACGAGGTCAGGGCCGCCTGCGACGCGGCGCTGCAGCGCTTGCGCGTCGACCGCCTCGACCTCTTCGGCCCCTTCCGCATCGACCGTTCAGTGCCCTCCGAGGAGACCTGGGACGCTCTCGCGGAACTCGCCGCCGAGGGCAAGATCGCCGCTC
>Ga0325400_1000744_pt1 | contig 25228 bp, 16 predicted proteins | sample PopdelMetagenome_2_FD_205662 | JGI IMG/M metagenome (GOLD analysis project Ga0325400, IMG submission 205662) | Populus deltoides microbial communities from Bellville, Georgia, United States - Xylem-PdKOR-R1 | ecosystem: Host-associated > Plants > Phyllosphere > Stem > Wood/Secondary xylem...
CGTTCAGATAAGCATCCACTCGCTTTACTAGCAAATACTCTTCCCAAAATTTGCTTTTTTTAAGACTGACGGCTCTATCTTTAGCACGTCCAGCAATTACTACTGCTCCGGCAGCCCGGCTGTAAAGTAGTTATGAATTTATACCGAAAGAGGGAAAGGCTCGACGACCCTTTAGCAACTTGCCTATTGGCGTTAGTGCCAACCTGCCTGCTTTAAGCCAGGAACTATAAACTTATAATTTCCCCGATGGATTGGTAGGTTTAAGCTTCATGGGCGGTCTCCTGTTTCTCCCGCAACCCGTCTTCTCCGGTTTGTTCCTCCTGTTGAGGCCAGACGCACATTGCTGTGCTATTTTGCTTGACTCAAAGCGAGCAATTCCGATTGTCGCGGAATGATTACGATTAAAATTGCCTTATGGGGCTAATCGGTCTTCTTCTGGCGCTGCCCGGCTAGGCGCAGAAACCGAATAGGGGGCAATCTGCTCCTAATCGGCTGGCTACCATTCTCCTTTCTGCCTAAGACTGGATGGGACTTCTTCTGGAACGTCCATTCGGGCGCGGCACCCCACTGCTTATTTCGGGGCTACCTCCGTTTATCTGTCCAGGCAGGTTAGCCAACTATTTGGTTACAAAAACCAATCATTAGAATTTGTAATCCAGGCTTCGTGGACTCTTCCCAAAGAGTATAGATAGGCAGAAACGGCTTTATTTGTTAATCTATAAACCCAATAGATAACAAATAGAACTATTTTTCCTCAACTTAGGGCTTGTAGTCCAACCTGAACCAAAAACAAGGTTTTATGCAGTTACTTCTATCTTCCTTTCCATTCCGATTCTGGTTGCTCATCGTTTGGCTCTTACCGCTTGCCATCCAGGCCCAGGACCGCGCCATCGCTATAACGGGTCTTGTCCAGGACCAAAAAGGGGAAATCATTGCGGGGGCTACAGTGATCGCCAAAAACAGTCAGACGGGCGCTACTTCGGGCAGCTTAAGTGACGCCACGGGCGCCTTCCGGATTGGCAGTTTGCAACCCGGCAATGCTTACACCGTCACAGTATCCTTTATTGGTTACGAAACCCAGACCCTGCCCAACGTCAGTCCCGGCGCGGGCGCCCCGCTAACCATTCGGCTCGTTGAATCGGCTTCGGTGCTGGACCAGGTAGTGGTGGTGGGTTACGGTAGCCAGCGACGACGGGAAGTGACGGGCGCCATTGCCTCCGTCCGGGCCACGGACCTCAAAGACCAGCCCGTGGCTAACCTTGAACAGGCCATTGCCGGAAAACTGGCCGGGGTGCAGGTGCTGCAAAATTCCGGCGCTCCCGGTGGCAGCATGAGCATCCGGATCCGGGGACTTAACTCGATTTCGGCGGGAACGGATCCGCTCTACGTGGTCGACGGGTTTCCTATTTCCAATGACCTCAAGAACCTGCAGGGCAGCACTGACCTGATTAATATTTCGGGAATCTCTTCATTTCAGAAATCGCCCAGCCCCATGAGCACCCTCAACCCCGATGATATTGAGTCGATTGAGGTGCTGAAAGACGCGTCGTCAGCGGCCATCTATGGGTCCAGAGCGTCAAACGGCGTTATTTTGATTACCACCAAAAAAGGGAAACGGGACGGCCAGCCTACCTTTAGTTACAGCGCTTACGGCGGGGTCCAGCAGGCGAGCCACCGGATCAAACTCATGGACGCTTACCAGTGGTCGAAGCTGGTGCTGGACGCGAAGAACAACGCTTATCTGGATGCGTATCCCAAAGCGAGCATCAACGACGATAATACCGTCCGCAGCAGCGCGACCTACCAGATTCCGCCGGAAATCCTCCCTTATCTCGCCGGTAACCAGGGCCTGACCAACACCGACTGGCAGGACGCCATTTTCCGCAATGCCGCCATTCAGAACCACACGTTATCTGCAGCGGGGGGCAACGACAAGGTCCAGTATTACATTTCCGGTAACTACTTCGACCAGCAGGGCATTGTCATTGCGTCCGGTTACAAACGCTACGGCATCCGTACAAACCTGACGGCCAACCTAACCTCTAAATTGAAAATAGGGTTAAGTCTTAATCCAACGGTTGATCACTATGATCTGGTCAACACCGAAGGCCCGTTTATCTATGACGGGATTATTGATAATGCGCTGAAGGCGGCCCCTATTTTTCCGGTTTATAATCCCGACGGGTCCCTGGCCATCAATAAGCAAAACACGATTGCCTACGGTTTTTCGGGCGGGGAAAACCCGGTCGCGCTGGCTACCCAGATCAAGGATAAACTCAACCACGTCCGCCTGCTGGGCAATTTGTTCGGTGAGTACGAATTCATCAAGGGGTTGACGTTCAGAACCTATTTTGCCTCCGATCTTAATTACTTCGGACGAAATTATTACCGTCCGTCGACGCTGGGGGCTTACCGGCCCATTCAGCAGTCGGCGCCCACCATTCCGAAAGGCTCGGCCCAGAACGCCAGCGCCCGCAACTGGCTGTGGGAGAACACGCTGACTTATAATTTTGTCATCAACCAGTCGCATAACTTCAACGTATTGCTGGGGTATACCGCCCAGAAGAACCGAACCGATGCGAGCCAGGTGGATGGCACGGGCTTCCCCAACGATGCGGTCCAGACAATCAATGCGGCCACTCTGACCAGCGGCACCTCATCCGCTTCCGAATGGTCGCTGCTATCTTACCTGGGTCGGGTAAACTACAATTTTGCCGACCGTTACTTTGTATCGGCCAGCCTGCGCCGGGACGGTTCTTCCCGGTTCGGGGCCAACAACAAATGGGGTTATTTCCCGTCTGTTTCGGGTGGCTGGTTGATCAGCGGTGAAAACTTCTTCAAGGTACCCGCCATCAGTGAGCTGAAACTCCGGGCGAGCTACGGGCTAACGGGTAATTTCCAGATTGCCAACTACGGTTCCCTCGACTTACTGAGCGCCAACAACTACGTTCTGGGGTCGGGTACCGGAACCACCAACAACGGCGTGGGTCTGGCCCAACCCGCCAACCCGGATCTGACCTGGGAAAAAACGGCCCAATTCAACGCCGGAGTTGATCTCGGCCTGATCCGGGGGCGGATTTATCTATCGGCTGATTTCTACAAAAGCGTGACCCGCGACTTACTGCTCTCGGTGAATGTACCCCTGAGTTCAGGCTTTGCGACGGCATTACGCAATGTCGGCAGCGTGCAGAACACCGGGATTGAACTGGCACTGACCACGCACAACCTGGAAGGCGCTTTTAAGTGGACCACCAATTTCAACATCTCCGCCAACCGGAATAAAGTTCTGAAGCTGAGCGCCAACGGGGCGCCCATTATCTCCGACGGAGGGGTCGCCAGCATCTTTGTTACGCAGGTGGGGGCACCCATTGGCAATTACTACGGCTACGTCAACGGCGGGGTGTTCAAGGACCAGTCGGAGATCGATGGGTATCCGCATTACGCCACGGCCAAGCCCGGCGACCGCAAGTTTATCGATGTTAACGGCGATGGCAAAATAGACGCCAACGACCGAACGATCATCGGCAGTTACTTCCCCAAGTTTATCTGGGGCATGACCAATAGTTTTCAGTACAAAGGCTTTGATCTGTCCGTTGCGCTCCAGGCGGTGCAGGGCAGTAAAATCCTGAACCTGCAACGGCGGTACATCTTTAACCTGGAAGGCAACGCCAACCAGATGGTCGAAGCGCTCAACTACTGGAAATCGCCCACTGATCCGGGCGACGGCAATGTCACGCGGGCCAACCGGGTGACCAACGCCAACAGCGCCCAGATCAGTTCGTTTTACGTAGAAAACGGCTCGTATGTCCGGCTGCGGAATGTTACGCTGGGGTACAGCCTCAACCGCAAGTGGCTGGCGAACAAGATCAGTACGGCCCGCCTTTACGTGACGGCGCAAAATCTATATACCTGGACTAAGTACACCGGTTACAATCCGGAGGTCAACGCGCGTCCCGACAGCCCTCTTTCGCAGGGTGAGGACTACGGGACCTATCCCCTGTCGAGAACCGTCACGGTGGGCTTAAATCTTTCCTTCTAAGGCACAACATGATGAATAACTATAGCCGAATCTTACCGCTTTTTCTGCTGGCTGGCCTGCTGACTTCCTGCAAGGAAGACTTTATCAATCTGGCGTCCATCTCCAACCAGACCAGTTCTACCTTTTTTAAAACCGCGTCTGATTTTCAACAGGGAGTCAACGCCATTTACGATGCCTTGCAAGGGCCGCAAACCTACGGTCGGACCTATTACTACCTGATGGAAGTCCGCAGTGACAACACGGATATTGGCGACCGGGGGGCCAACGCGGGGGTCGCTTCTCAGGTTGATCTGTTTACCGAAACCACCAGCAACCCGTTCGTTTCGGACGGGTACGCGGGTTCCTACGTCATTATCAGCCGGGCCAATGCGGTACTAGATCGAATCGATCAGGCCACAATTGACGCCACGGTTCAAAAACAACTGAAGGGCGAAGCGCTCTTTCTGCGGTCGCTGGCTTACTTCAATTTGGTTCGGTTGTACGGCCCGGTGCCCCTGGTGACGCGCACGGAAACGCCCAGCGAAACCCTCAATGACCGGCGTAATCCGGTGGAGGACATCTACGCTCAGATCGAAAATGACCTTAAAACGGCGGCTGGTTTATTACCCGTGAGCTATGCGGCCGCCACCGATCTTGGACGCGCCACCAGTGGAAGCGCCAACGCGCTACTGGGAAAAGTTTACGTCACGGAAAAAAAGTGGCCTGATGCGGCTACCGTGTTAAAAACGGTACTTCCCAATTATACCCTCCTACCGAATTATGCCGATTTGTTTAAAGCGGAAACGCCGATTACGGCCGAGACGGTTTTCGCGGTCCGGTACCGCAAAGGCCAGAGTCCATCGGAGGGAAATCTGTATTTCAATGACATGATGCCCCTCATTTACGTCAACGGGGTTTCCTATTCAGGTGCCACCAACAACCGGCCGACCAACGATATGGCCCGGGCCTACGAGCCCGGGGATAAGCGCTTTGCCGCTTCAATGGACACCATCTATTACCGCACGGCAACGACCCAGATGCGGGGTAATTACGTCAAAAAATACTTTGATCTGCCCGCTACTACGGGGGATGAAGGCAACAGCTTTCCGGTGCTGCGATACGCCGACGTGCTTCTGCTGCTGGCCGAGGCTCTCAACGAGCAGGGTTACTCGGCCTCAACCACCGATGGCAATCCGCTCTTTTACCTGAACCAGGTTCGGAACCGGGCGGGCCTACCGGCTAAAACGGCGCTTGATCTACCCAGCCAGGAAGCCGTGCGGGATGCGCTCTTTAAGGAACGGCGCGTAGAACTGGCTTTTGAGAATGACCGCTGGTTTGATCTGGTTCGGTACAGTCGGGGTTTATCAATTATGCAGGCTCATCTAGCTAGGGAGTACGGTTTAACAACGCCGGTTTTAACCGCAAACCGGTTGTTGTATCCCATTCCGCAGCGCGAAATAGACGTGCATAACGACCCCGCTGCTTTTCCGCAAAATCCGGGTTATTGAGTTAGTAAGGAATAAAAATGCCCGCCTGAAACTGATTTTCAGGCGGGCATTTTTGGCCTAAACCGCTTCCCTGAATTGTATTTAAGAAGGCTTTTGTAGACTCTCGCTGATAGAACTCGCCTAATTCTATAAATTTTATAGATTAAGTTTGGAAATACCAAAAAGGAACTTTTCCTTTACGCCGTCTCACAATTACTACTGCTCCGGCAGCCCGGCTGCAAAGTAGCTGTGGATTTATAGCCAACGGGCTAGAATCAAGGGCTCAGGCTGCCAGCCAGCTACCCGTTGATTAAGGTACCAACGCCTGCAAAACGTCACCTATAAATTTACATTCTATGCTTTTTCGCATTACTTCCGGCCCCTGTTGCCTCTTTTGTCCTTAGTTACCTTACAGGACTTGTTATTCCTGGCTGACGGCCTGCCTGAACGAATCGGCTTTGAATGTTTATCTCAATCGCATTCAACTCCGATTGCTACTCTCGATCCTTATTTGACTGTAAAAGCTTTTACCGTTACTAATTCGTTTTAAGCAATTGCTCACGCACGGTCAGCCCCTTTTAACATTGATTTGACTGCCGGTACAAAGCAAGGTGACGAAGTATTCGGCGCTAAACCCTCACTTTCTGTACACCAATTAATGTTTTCCATCCATTTATTAATTTACAGGGTATCATGAAAAAAAGAGCAATCTGGACGCTGGTGCTGCCCCTGACCCTGCTGGCTTTTACCATCGACACTTCTTACGAAGAAGAAATTAAACAGTGGCATCAGAGACGGGAAGCGGATCTGAAAAAAGAAGAAGGCTGGCTGAATCTGGCGGGCCTGTTCTGGTTGAACGAAGGTGAGAACACGTTTGGCGGCAGCGACAAAAACGCGATTGTTTTCCCGGCCGAGCACAGCGATGCTAACCTGGGTAAAATCATCCTTAAAAATGGAACAGTTACGGTCGAGACGCTACCGGGTGCCCCTGTTTTTGCCGGGGACGCGCCCGTTCAGAAGCTCCAGATTTTCCCTTACACCGACAAGCCTACTGTCCTGAGACACCAGTCGCTCCGGTGGTTTGTGATTCAGCGGGGGGATAAATACGCCATTCGTCTGCGCGATCTGGAAAGCCCCGCGCTGACCGAGTTTAAAGGAATTGACACCTATCCCATCAACCCGGACTGGCGCGTTAAAGCAAAGTTTGTGCCCACGCCCGGCAAGAAGATTGCCATTACCGACATTACCGGCCGGGTAAGCGATCAGGATTCACCGGGCAAACTGGTGTTTTTGGTCAATGGCAAGGAACAAAGCCTGGAAGCTACCGGCGATCTGACGCACCTGCACTTTGTGTTTGCCGATCAGACCAATAAACACGACACTTACGGCGGTGGCCGGTTCCTGGACGCACCGGGTCCGAACAAGGATGGCGTTACCTATCTGGATTTCAACAAAGCCACCAACCCACCCTGTGCCTTTACGCCCTACGCCACCTGCCCAACCCCACCCAAGGCCAACAAACTGGCCGTCGCCATCACCGCTGGCGAAAAACGGTACGGTGATCACTAATGCCGCCAACTCACCGGCTTTGTCAAGAGCAAGAAGAAGGTTTTTAGTAGTTCTTACTTCGTCAGCCGACGGTCAACGGGACGGTCGGTCTGACGACAGTTTAAAAAAGGAGCCAACGCCTAAAAAGTAAATAACGGAAGTTGATAACCCGCCCCGGTCCCAACCGTAATTAAGCATAATTTTTAACTAGAACCATTGAGTTCACCGAGGTTCCTTCGTTGATTATTAGTGTGTTCTATAACGAATCAAAGAGTCCTGCTTTTTTGTAATTGTACTTGAAAAGGGTCACGATTCCTCCTTTTAGCCGGTATTTAGAGAACAAAATCAAGCCACGTATACGCGGAGCGTAACGGGCCTAAACGGCATTTTCTATCATTTTATTTGGAAAAATAAGTTAGACATCTCACCTTTGTCTACCAATTAACAAGGTTATCCAAATTCACTTCTTCATAAATCATGACAAAAGACTGCATAGCCCCGGGTAAACACCTGATCGTTACCGCTGCATCCCTTCTCTGGCCTTGTTGTCAGTGTTGAATTCCTCCGTTCGCTGCGTTTCCTCACTAAGAGTTACTGACCGATTTGAAATTTGACAATGCTTAAGATGGCTAATTCGCTGCACCATTAACCTATAAAATCTATAGAGTTTATTACTTTAAAGCGAAACTGCAGCAATGACAAGCATCCATTTTACAATCGTTTAGCGACGCAGGTTCTAAAGAAGAGAAGACAAGATACGTTCCCGTAAGCGGCCAGTCAGGCGACAATGGGTAGGTATAAATAACTGATAAATGACGGGTTGAATGACGGCAATCGTTCGACTCGTTCAAAAAGGCCGGAACGGCGGCAACCGTCCCGGCTGGTTTTCCAACAAGGCTCTGGCAAGCCTTATTATTCACATAACCAATACAATAGTAATGAAAAAACTTTTATCCGCCTGGGTAATCTGGCTATTTACCTATGGGTGGCTACTGGCACAGTCGAACCCCGTTCGGCTGTCAGGAACTATCCGGACCGACAAAGGTGAAACCCTGCCGGGCGCTAACATCGTCCTGAAAGGAAAGACGATTGGCACCTCCACCGACGGCAAAGGGCAGTACACTCTCGACGTCCAGGCGGGCGATGAACTGGTTATCTCGGCCATTGGCTACCAGACCGCCAATGTAAAGGTGGGCAGCCGGAATCCTCTCGATGTAACGCTGCAGGAGTCGGCATCCCAGCTCAACGAGGTTGTTGTCGTGGGATACGGCGTTCAGGATCGCAAGAATCTGGTGGGGTCGGTTTCGCAGGTCAACGCCGATGAAATCAAGAACCGGCCCGTTGCCAGTTTCGATCAGCAGCTACAGGGCCGGGCGTCCGGGGTACAGGTAGCGGCCAACACCGGGATACCGGGCGACGGAATCTACTTCCGCATCCGGGGCTCAACCTCGATTAACGCCAGCAACGACCCTCTCTACGTCGTTGACGGGGTTTTTGTCAACAACCAATCGCTGCAGCAAATTACCACGCAGGGGCAGGCCAACAACCCACTGGCCGACATCAACCCCGCCGATATTGAGTCCATCTCCATTCTGAAAGACGCCGAAGCGACGGCGATTTATGGGGCGCGGGCGGCCAACGGAGTCGTGCTGATCACCACCAAGCGCGGAGCTTACAACGCGAAGACCAAAGTGCAGCTTAATGCCTCGGTGGGGCAGGCCTGGGCGCCTAAGCTCTGGGACCTGGCCACGGGTCCGGAACACGCAACCATCATCAACGAAGCCTGGAAAAACGACGGTAAACCTTTCGAAACGCGGCCTTTCCGGCCCGTATCCGAAGGCGGTCGCGGCCTGCCGGAAGAGCAACCAACCTACGATCGTCTGCACGACATTTTCCGCACCGGAGTTCTCCAGAACTATGACTTGTCGGTTTCCGGCGGTAACGCCCAGACGCGCTACTACATCGGCGGAGGATACACCAACCAACAGGCCACGCTGCGCACCAACGATTTTCAGCGGGCCTCTTTCAAGCTCAATCTGGATCAGGATATTACGTCCAAAATCCGCATCGGAACCAGCAACACCCTGTCGCAATCCTACCGCACCAACGCCCGGGTGGGCGACGGACCGCAGGGCGGGATTCTGCAGGCGGCTCTGCACACACCGACCTACCTGCCCAAGTTCAACGCCGACGGCACGTACGCCAAATGGGCGGGCTTTGATAACCTGGACGTGCTGATCAACAACACCAATATGCACTCGACCAGTACCCGCTACATCGGTAATATCTACGGCGAAGCAGACGTGATTGAGGGCCTGAAGTTCCGAACTAGCTGGAGCGTCGATTACAACAACTATAACGAGTACGAATACTGGAACACGCTGACCAACCGCGGCAGCGCGAGCAAGGGTTTGGCCACATCCAGCGTGACCAACAACACTATCTGGATTAACGAGCAGACGCTGTCGTATCGCCGGTCGTTTGGCACTCAGCACGCCTTCAGCGCCTTGCTGGGTAACACGCTGCAGGGCAACGTAACGAACCAGACTCTGGCGCAGGGTACGAACTTCCCGTCCGATGCCTTCAAGCAGATTGCCTCCGCGTCCGTCACTACGTCGTCCTCGACCCAGGCCCAGTATAATCTGGTGTCGTTCTTCGGGCGCGTTGATTACAACTTCGCCAAAAAGTATTTCTTCGAAACCAGTCTGCGGGCCGATGCTTCGTCGAAGTTTGCCGCCGGACATCGCTGGGGGTACTTCCCGTCGGTGGGTGCGGCCTGGCAGCTGAAACAGGAGTCATTCCTGAGAAACGTCAAGGCGATCAGCGACCTGAAATTACGGGCCAGCATTGGCTGGACGGGGAACCAGAACGGCATCGGGAACTACGCAGCGCGCGGACTATGGGGTGGCGGTTACAACTACCAGGACAATCCCGGCATTTACCCGGTTCAGCTGGCTAATCCCAACCTGAAATGGGAGACCACCCGGCAGGCGAACATCGGTTTGAACGTTGGCGTACTCAACAACCGGCTGAATGTCGAGCTGAACGCTTACTCGAAATACACCTACGATCTGCTGTTACAGGTGCCGCTGGCGCAAAGTTCCGGGTTTGCCAGTATCTACCAGAACAACGGGGAGATCAGCAACCGGGGTCTGGAGCTGGCCATCAACTCCGCCAACATCGTGAAAGGAGGTTTTCAGTGGAATACCGCCTTCAACATCGCGACAAACATCAACCGGATTGAGAAATTGTCGATTCCGGTGGATGCCAGCTACAGCACCGAACGAATGGCGCAGGGCTACTCCATCCACTCGTTCTACGTGTATAAACAACTGTACGTCGATCCAAAAACGGGGGATGCCGTCTATGACGACGTGAACAAAGACGGCGTTATTACCGCGGCCGACCGGCAGTTCTACGGTAGTGCGCTGCCCAAGCTCTTCGGAGGTTTGAATAACACCTTCTCTTACAAGGGCTTCGACGTGTCGATCTTCTTTAATTTCAGCTACGGCAACAAGGTGTTCAACAACAACCGCTTCTTCCTCGAATCGGGCGGAACACGTGATGAGCGCCGGGCCATCAACAAGAATCAGTTGAATCGCTGGCAGAAAGAAGGCGATATTACGGACGTGCCCCGCGTGACGACGATTGGCAACAACTACAACCTCAGCCCGATCAGCCGCTTTGTGGAAGACGGTTCGTTCCTGCGCCTGAACTCGCTGGTCGTGGGTTACACCATTCCCAAAAACATCCTGCGCCGGATTGGCGTGTCGTCGGCCCGTATTTATTACAACGGCTCCAATCTGTGGCTCCTGAGCAAGTATCAGGGACCTGATCCGGAAGTAAATGTAACGTCCAGCCCCACCGTTCAGGGCTATGACCTGGGAACACCCCCGCAACCGCGCACGGCCCAAATTGGTCTGAACCTGACGCTTTAACGGACAAACCCGCCGGTCATTCATCAAGCATTTTCGACATGAACAAGCATTTAAAAATACTTCCCTTTGTTCTCCTGCTGACGAGCTGCGAGCGTTTTCTGGACGTTCAGCCCGTTCTGCAGGTGGATGAGTCGCAGGCCGTTACCAACGCCGGCACGGCCGAAGCCGCCGTCAACGGTATGTACAACCGTCTGGGCAACGATAATTATTACGGGTCCAATTTTCCCGCTTTGTCCTATCTATCGGGGGGTGATATTCAGTGGACCGGCTCGCAGTCGGCGCCCCAGGAAATCACGGCCCGCAAATTAACCTCGGCCAACGGTTATGTGAGTTCCGCCTGGAGTGGCATCTACCAAACGATTCTGCAGGCCAATTACCTCCTGGAAACGGTACCGGGGGTAACGGACCCGCAACTGACCGCAACCCGGAAAAATCAGATTCAGGGCGAAGCGTACGCCATTCGAGCGTTGTCCTACTTCGATCTTGTCCGGGGCTGGGGCGGGGTCCAGCTTATTCTGAAACCAACCCATACGCCCGCCGACAACAAGGGTATTCCGCGCAGCAGCGTGGACGAAACGTACGCCCAGGTCTTAAAGGATCTGACCGCGGCCGAGCCGTTGCTCGGCAACACCACCAACCGGAACCGGATCACCCAGAAGACGGTATGGGCGTTGCGGGCTCGCTATCACCTCTACCGCCAGGAATGGGAACAAGCCGAAACCTACGCCAGCAAGCTGATTGACGATGCCGCCAATTACAAACTGGCCAAGCCCTACAACGCTTTTTTTGCCAACAATGCGACGGCCACTCCTGAATCGGTGTTCGAAATCGCTTATTCTAATTCCTACAAAAATGGCCACTACAACTGGTGGCTGCCACCGGCGCTTAGTGGTCGGCGCGAGTGGGCACCCAACGCCAATCTGGTTCAGCTGCTGAACGCTCCCACCGTGGGCGGTAATCGCAAGGAGCTGATTGCTCAGACAGTTCCGCCGGGCAATCTGTGGTACGGAAAACTATACTACCGTACCCCCCTGGGTACCGATCCGGCCTATATCATCCGAATTGCCGAACTGTATCTGATCCGGGCCGAAGCACGCACCCAGCTGGGCAAAACGGCGGCCGCCCTGACCGACCTGAACGCCGTGCGTGACCGGGCGGGTGTTCCATTGCTGACCACCACCGTGCCCGCCGATCTACTGACCGCCATTGAGGCCGAACGGCGCGTGGAGTTTCCCTTTGAAACGGACCGCTGGTTTGACCTCGTTCGGCGGGGCCGGGTCGCGGCTGTGCTGGGCATTACGGACTCGAACAAATACGTTTTTCCGATCCCCAACAGTGAAATCCTGGCGGACCCGTCTTTAACCCAAAACCCTGGTTATTAATCCACAAACTTGCCAATCCTCTGGCGATAGAATCTAACTGTTATGAAACTTGGACTTCGGCTTTTAGCAGTAATCTTTCTGGTGAGTGGATGGGTGCAGGCCCAGTCCACCGCCAAATCGGTGGGCCCCGAGCGGGGCGCTCTGGTCATTGTCGGCGGGGGCACGATGCCGCCTGAGCTATGGGCCAGGTTTATCGAACTGGCCGGTGGGCCGACGGCGTCGATTGTCGTTATTCCAACGGCGGGCGAAGACTCGTCGATTGTGAGCGGAGGAGCCCGTGACCGGGCGCGGCTGCTCGATCTGGGCGTTAAGAATGTCACCGTCCTCCATACCCGCAATCGCAAAGAAGCGGATCAGGAAGCGTTCGTAGCGCCCCTGCGCAAAGCCACCGGTGTCTGGTTTGTGGGGGGGCGGCAGTGGCGGCTGGCGGATTCGTACCTCAACACACTGGCCCATAAGGAATTCAACGCGTTGCTGAACCGGGGCGGGGTTATCGGCGGTACGTCGGCCGGGGCCACGATTTTGGGTTCGTTCATGGTGCGGGGCGATACAAAAGGGAACACAATTATGATTGGCGACCACACGCAGGGGCTGGATTTCATCCACAACGTGACCATCGACCAGCACATTCTGCGCCGGAACCGCCAGTTTGACCTGACCGAAGTGATCAAAGCCCGGCCTGAATTACTGGGTATCGGTATCGACGAAGGTACGGCGGTGGTGGTCCAAAAAAATACGTTCGAGGTTCTGGGTAACTCGTACGTCGCCATCCACGACGCCGAGCAGATTGCCGGTAAGAACAAACTACCGACGGGTCAGTACAGCACCAGCGGCCCCTTCTACTTCCTGGGCCGGGGACAAAAGTTCGACCTGCAAGCGCGTAAAGTAATAAATCTGCCTCCGCAACGCCCCAACGAACCGGCCAAGTAGTATGAACAAGCTCACTAAAAACAGTACGGTCCTTCAGCCGGATACCCGGTTTTCGGAGCCCGCCCGGTTAGACGACAGCAAAGGGCTGTTCGCTCAGCGCGAGCCGGCGGCCTGGACCGAGCCCGAAAAAGGGCTGTTCCGGTTCTCTTTCCTTTGTTTTTTCATCCAGGCGGTACCGCTTGATCCGCGCTTTTACGGCGATCTGCTGACCATTCACTGGGATAAATATTACTACCGGGACCTCTTCAACCTGTCGCGTTACGCCCCCCGCTTTTTTGGGCCGGTAGACACGTTTGCCAACTGGGGTGTGGTTGCTCTCATTGCCCTTATCGGCAAGGTAATCTGGACCCTGCGCGACCGCGACCGCCGGAATTACAACGAACTTTACTACGTACTGCGGGTAATTCTGCGGTACCGGCTGGCGATTGGCGTACTGGCTTATGGGTTCATCAAACTATTTCCCATGCAGGCGCCCCTGCCTTCCATTAGTAACCTCAACACGGCGTACGGGGACTTTTCGGCCTGGAAGTTATTTTCGATGAGCCTGGGTATTGTCCCTTCGTACGAATCCTTTCTGGGGCTGGTCGAAATCACCGGTGGCCTGCTGCTCCTCAACCGCAAAACGGCCACTATCGGCACCCTGATTATCCTGCCGTTCACGGGCAACGTCTTCATGTCAAATCTGGCTTACGAAGGCGGGGAGTACGTCTACAGTTTCTACCTTATCACAATGGCGCTGTTCCTGTTCGCGTTTGATGCCGTTCCGCTAATTCGGCTGCTTTCGCTGGAACTGCCCACCAAACCGCACCGCTTTAAGTTCGTCCTGACCGAACCCTGGCAGCGGACGGCCCGGCTGGTCCTCAAAAGCGCTTTTATCTTTTTCGGCGTCATTCTGTACGGGTACAAAACCTACGCGGCTTATCAATTGGGACCTTACCAGTTCCCGCAGGCACCGGGTTTGCCGGGAGCCAGTGGTCTCTACAACGTGACGGAGTTCCGGCTGAACAACCTGGTTGTGCCTTACTCACGGGAAGATTCGGCCCGCTGGCAGGATGTGGTCTTTGAGAAATGGGCGACCCTCAGCATCAAGTCTAACCGGCCGGTGAAACTGCATCAGCCGAACACCGAACAGATTGGCCTCACCGATGCCGACCGGGATTATGAACTCGCGGGTTCAGCCGGACGCCACTACTACACGTACCAGATCGACGCTGTCCGGCACCTGCTGACGCTGGAAAACCGGAACCCCAACTACGCGGGCGAAACGTGGCAACTGCATTACGAACGGCCCAGCGCCAGCCGGATCATCCTGTCGGGCCGCGATCAGAACCGGGACTCGGTGTATGTCGTACTGGACAAACTGAACAAGAAATACTTACTCAACGAGGCCGCCAAGGCTGGTCGCCGGGGCACCCTGAACCTTTAATGGCTTTTGTCATGAACACGCTAAAACAAACGACCATCACCGAACCAGTGGAAGAAGCCGCCGGTCAGCACCCGCCTGCTGCAATCGGCGCTAAACCGTGGACCTCGTTTCAAAAGGTGATCTTTCGCATTGCGTTTCTGTTTTTTATTATCATCTCCCTGCCCACAAGCTGGAACTGGTACCAGAACGTATTTACGATGGACTGGTTGCATCCGCACTACCGCGACCTGTACGACATTGCCCGTTTCCAGCCTAATATTCTGGGCAACGTTCGCTGGTGGCCCAACTGGTTAGGGTATGGCGAATGGCTCTTTCTGCTGCTGGTGTCGGTCGTGGGTGGTTTTATCTGGACCGCAGTGGCGAACCGCCGGAAACGGGACCGGCGGGAATATAACGAACTCTACTACTGGCTGCGGGTGATCGTGCGCTACCGGGCCGGGATTGGCATTATTGGTTTTGGCTTCACGAAGCTGATGCCCACGCAGTTGCCGTATCCCTCGCTGGGACTGCTGAACACGAATTTCGGCGACTTTACCGCCCAAAAAATCTACTGGCTTTCCATCGGCATTGTGCCCTGGTACGAAGTATTCACGGGTATCGTGGAGGTGCTGGCCGGGGTTCTTCTTTTTTTCCGGGCTACTACGTTCTGGGGAGCCGTCCTGCTGTTTGGCGCACTGGCGGATATCGTGTACGTCAACCTGGCTTATGACGGGGGCGTCCACGGCTATAGTTCCTACTTTGTTTTGCTGGCGGGTTTCCTCCTGGTTTATTACATCCGTGATCTGTATAACCTGCTGATCAAGGAGCGCTTTACGGTACCTTTTCACTACTACCCAACCCTGACCGGCTGGCAGCGCATTGCGCGCGTTGGCCTGAAAGTGGCGACCTTCGTAATTTTCCTGGGGCTGTTGTACTGGACCCAATACGTTAATTTCCGTTATGATCCGTACAAACAACCGGCGCAGAAAGGCGTGGCCCAATTGCGGGGGAATTACCGGGTAACCGAATTCCGGGTCAATAACCAGCTCATTCCGTATTCCCCCCTGGATTCGCTGCGGTGGCAGGAAGCGACGTTTGAAAACTGGTCGACGCTGACCTTCAAGGCGGCCCGGGCGGTTCCGCTGGACCTTTCCAACGGGGGCGGTTCGCCAATGCGCGACCTCAACCGGACGTTTGAGCTGACGGGCGTGGCCGGCGGGCAGCGGGTGTTCTATTACGATGCCGACACGGTAACGCATACCCTTTATCTACAGGACAAATACCGACCCGCCGGCCGGGGTAACCGCGAAGAAGGCGGCTCCGACGAGGGTAGCAAAAAGCCGCGAAAAGAAAAGGCTCCCGACAACTGGATTCCGGCGACGGCGCTGGCTCATATCGGTCCCGAAGATTCTAAAATTCATTCGCTGGCCCGGTCTACCCGGCGCACCAAGGGAGTCGTCTCCGAAGCGAAGCGGGATGGCAAACGAAATCGGATGATTCTACAATACCGTACCACCGATGGCGGACGCGTAATTCTGAGCGGGATTAATGAAAACCGGGATTCAATTTATGTGGTGCTGGATCGCGTCAACCGGAAGTATGTCCTTTCCGAGAGTACGCTCAAAGCGGGCTCTTACTAACCGGTGCGCAGTCAGGAAACAGGTAGCAGAATGAGATTCTTTATGACCCCAGAGCGTCAATCATCCGCAAACTATCCTAGGTGGATTGGGTTAGGCGTAGCTTTGATCGGCTTCCCGGTGATTTTTTATCAGGCGGTCAGCAAGGAGTCTCCTTCTGCGTACCCTACCCAACAGCCGGCAGCCATCGCTGACACCCTCGACCGGGCAATCCGCTTTGGCTTTGGTCGTCCGGCTACCGACGCTGAGATTCGGCGGCTGGATATTGATGTGCGACCCGATGGCGTTGGTTTACCCGCCGGGTTGGGAAGTGTCAAAGCAGGTAAGCAAATCTACGGGGCCAAGTGTGCGGCCTGTCACGGAATCAACGGCGAAGGCCCCACCAACCGACTGGTTGCCACGTCTTTTACGGCCCGCGAGAAAGCCATTGGCAACTACTGGCCGTACGCCACCACGCTGTTTGATTACATCCGCCGGGCGATGCCGTTCAATGCGCCGGGTTCCTTAACCAATGAGGAAGTCTACAGCCTGACCGCCTACTTATTAGCGGCCAACAAAATCATTGATTCCACGGCGGTGATCGACGCCCGGACGCTGCCTAAAGTAGTGATGCCCGCTCAAAAGCTGTTTGTGCCCGACGACCGGCGCGGGGGACGCGAAGTCCGCTGAGCCATGTGCCCATCAGCGGGATAGTAATTATTTAGCATGGAAGAAGAGCCCCTTTTACCCAAGAAAATAAACCGGCGTACGCTGCTGGGCGGGGCGGCTACGGCCGCGGTTGCCGTGGTCCAGACCTCGTTTGCGAAGGCCGTTCAGGTGGGTATTCCCGAAAATAAGCGGCTGGCCGAAGACCCAACCAAAGTGCCGGGCGTACCCCCGGGTGAGCTGGGCACGCGGTCGCCGTTCGAGAAAGTAGTTAAGAAGCCGTCGGATATTTCGTCCCGAACGCCTTTGCAGGACTTGCACGGCATCATTACCCCGTCGGACCTGCATTTTGAACGCCACCACGCGGGCGTGCCCGCCATCAACCCCAGCCAGTACGAACTGATTATTCACGGCCTGGTGAAAAAGCCCCTGGTTTTTTCGCTGGCGGATCTCAAACGGTTCCCGTCCGTCTCGCGCATCTGTTTTCTGGAATGCTCCGGCAACTACCGGGGCCGGGGAACGAACGAAAAGTTATCCCCGCAGGAAATCTGCGGATTGACCAGCCAAAGCGAGTGGACCGGCGTGATGCTTTCGACGCTGTTTCGGGAGGTCGGTGTCAGCGACAAGGCCACCTGGTTTCTGGCCGAAGGTTCGGATGCCGCCGTCATGACGCGCAGTATCCCGGTCAGCAAAGGCTGGGACGACGCGATGATTGTCTACGCGCAAAACGGCGAGGCCCTTCGCCCGGAGCAGGGCTATCCGGTTCGGTTATTTCTGCCGGGCTGGGAAGGCAACGCCAGCATTAAATGGCTCCGACGGATTGAACTCTCCGATGCGCCGTTCATGACCCGCGAGGAAACCTCGAAATATTCGGAGCCCATCAAAGACGGTAAGATTCGGCAGTTTAGTTTCACCATCGACGCCCGTTCCATCATCACCTACCCGGCGTATCCGGTACAAATCCAGAAAGGCTGGGTGGAAATCCGGGGGCTGGCCTGGAGTGGCCGGGGAAAAGTTCGGCGGGTGGAAGTCAGTACGGATAACGGAAAAACGTGGGAAGTGGCCCGGTTGCAGGACCCGGTTATGGACAAGGCGCACACCCAGTTTCGTCACTTATGGCACTGGAACGGCCAGGAAACCGTTATCCTAAGCCGGGTAATCGACGAAACGGATTACCAGCAACCCACCCTGGCCGAACTGCTGGCCGCACGGGGCGCAGAAACGGGGGGCTACCATTTAAATCCACTCACCGCCTGGTTGATTAAGCGGGATGGATGGGTCTTTTTTCGACCTGAAACAGTAAAAAACGGATGAGTACATACGCGTATGATGCGGTTGTGGTTGGTTCAGGGCCCAATGGGCTTTCGGCGGCCATTACCCTCCAGCAGGCAGGTCTGTCTGTGTTGGTCTTGGAAGGAAAAGATAAAATCGGAGGAGGACTGCGTTCGGCGGAGTTGACCCTGCCCGGTTTTGTCCACGATATTTGCTCGGCCATTCATCCAATGGCGGCCAATTCGCCGTTTTTGAAAACGCTGCCGCTGGAAGCCCACGGTCTGAAGTACCTTTACCCGCCCGTCGCTGCGGCCCATCCCCTGGATGGTGGACGGGCCGCTTTATTAATGCATTCGGTGGCCGAAACGGCAAAAACGCTGGGCGAGGATGCAGAGGCATACCGGAACCTGATTCAGCCGCTGATCCAGCTTTGGCCCAACATTGATACTGATTTATTGGGCCCGCTTTCCATACCCAATCACCCTATCGATTTTGCCCAGTTCGGCTTAAAGGCGCTGCCCCCGGCGACTTTATTAGCCAAGATTTTCAAGACCGACGAAGCGAAAGCTTTATGGGCGGGCATGGCCGCTCACTCGATTCAGCCACTCAGCAATCTGGCTACCTCGGCGATTGGCCTGGTCCTGATGGTGGCGGCTCACCGGGTGGATTGGCCCCTGCCGATGGGGGGTTCCGCGTCGATGGCGCAGGCACTGGCTTCGTATTTTACAACCTTGGGCGGTAAAATTGAAACGGGCGTGATGGTGAAGAACCTCGCCCAGTTGCCGTCCGCCAAAGCGGTGTTGTTTGACCTGACGCCTAAGCAACTGCTGGCCATTGCTGGTGACCGCTTTTCCCGGCTTTACCAATGGCAGTTAAGTCATTACCGGTACGGCATGGGCGTTTTCAAAATCGACTGGGCGCTGGATGGCCCTATTCCGTTTACGGCCCCCGGTTGCCGCCAGGCGGGTACGGTCCATCTGGGTAACACGTTCGAAGAAATTGTCGAATCGGAACGGTTGACGGCCAAGGGCCAGCACCCGGAGCGGCCGTTTGTGTTACTGGCGCAGCAAAGCCTCTTTGATTCGACGCGGGCACCGGCGGGTAAGCACACGGCCTGGGCTTATTGCCACGTTCCCAACGGCTCCACCGTCGACCGAACCGAGGCCATTGAAAAACAGGTGGAACGCTATGCCCCCGGTTTCCGCGATCAGATTCTGGGCCGACATACCATGAACACGGTTGAGATTCAGGCTTATAACCCTAATTACGTGGGCGGTGACATCAACGGGGGGGTGATTGATATTACGCAGCTATACAGTCGGCCGGCCGTTCGCTGGTCGCCCTACCAAACCTCGGCGAAGGGGCTTTACATCTGCTCGTCATCCACTCCGCCCGGCGGGGGCGTCCACGGAATGTGCGGCTATCACGCGGCCAAACGGGCGTTGAAGGATTTGTTTTAAACCCGAGCGGAAGAGGCCCGGCTTCTACCCCGAACATCGACAAATGGCTTTGGGCAAAGGCCGGGCCATTATTTTTCAACTTATCACTGTTTGAGCCGCAGGGCGGAAGCGTCAAACATACTCATCAGCGATCCTTTCAGATGATCGTCGTCTACTTTGGAGAGCTGGATGCCGATTTCACCCGCCTGATCCGTGTTGAAGTAGATCGTCAGCTTATCGGGCTCTTCCTCTGTTCTTGTAATGGGAGTAACCGGCCTCGCTCCTGTCGGATCTTTCAGCTCACCGGTCAGCTTGCCGTCTTTGCGGACCAGCTCGGCAACCAATTTAGCGTCTCCCTCCGGCGTTCCGGTTACGGTGATTTGCCACTTACCGGCAAAAAAGTCAGCGGGTTTGGTGCTTTGTGAGAAGCTTTTAACACAAACGCCCAACAGGATCAGGAACAGGGATAAACTTACTTTTTTCATGAGTGTACTGGTTTTAACGTGAAACTGGTGAATGCTAAACAAATGACTGGATTTCGGCTGGCAGGCCCGGATCTGAAAGAGCTATTTTCAGGATTTGCTTTTTTGTTTCCCTCGCAGAATAAGACAAAGTTGCGGACCGGTTGACCGCTGGAAAAATTGAAGTGGATGAGCGCCCCAAAAAAGGAGACGATTGCGGTCTTTCGCGGGATGAGCCTGGCCAGGATGCTTGTGCGCAACCACCGTCCGCAGCAATTTTTGCGAACAATGTCCATTATTATTGCCTAACTTTCGTGCCATGCGGACCCAGTGAAGATTTCACTTCTTTTCTCGATCAATGAAAAAAAACGAACTGCCAGGCGTTAAAGAAATTGCTCGTCGTGCTAACGTAGCCATTGCCACCGTCGACCGGGTAATTCATAACCGAACTGGTGTTTCGGCGAAAACTCGGGACAAAATAAACCAGATTATTGCGGAGCTTAACTACCAGCCTAACCTGCTGGCCAGGCGGTTAGCTTCCAAAAAGATTATAGCCATTGCCGTGTTGATCCCTTCGGTTACCGACGAGACCGACTTCTGGGAAGCTCCGCTCCAGGGCGTACAGCAGGCTGAAGCCGAAATCCGGCAATATGGCATCAACGTCGACTCCTACTTTTTTAACCTGAGCGATCCCCGCACGTTTGTCGAACAGGCCAATCGTGTTCTGGAATCTTCCGTCGATGGGGTTGTGTTAGCGCCTTCCTTTGTTGACGAGGCCCGTGAGTTTACGAACGCCTGTCGGCAGGCCGGTATTCCGTTCATCTTTATCGACTCCAACATTCCCCATCAACCGGGCTTATCCTACATCGGACCGCCCCTGTTTCAAAGTGGCTACCTGGCCGCGAAGCTTTGCACCTACCGCCTGCAGGAAACCAGCAAACTACTGGTTGTCAACATCGCTACATCACTGGACAGCTTCACCTACCAGCAAATCGAAGAAGGGTTCCGGGCTTATTTTACGGACCAGCAGCTGACTTACCCAATTGTAAAGGCCGATATCCAGCAGACCGATTACCCCTCCATCGCCCAGCATCTTCAGCACTTGTTTGCCAACAACGCCGGAATTGATGCCGTGTTTGTCAGTAACTCCCGCGTCTTTTCGGTGGCCCGGTTTCTGGAAAGCACCAACCTGCCCCGAAAGCCCCTGTTAATCGGCTACGATTTTGTCAACGAAAACATCCGCTTTCTGGTCAGCGGCATTATTGACTTCCTAATTTGCCATCAGCCTAAAGAGCAAGGCTACCGAAGTATCATGGCGTTGTACCAGCACCTGGTTCTTTCGGCCCCCGTTGCCCGGGAACATTACATGCCGATCGACATTGTTACCCGGGAAAATCAGGACTTCTACCGGAACTAATCTTCTGTAAGCCCTAGCGTAAATGGGCTATACTTTGTAACAATAAAGCGAAGATTAACCGAATTCTGTATAAGTTTTTACGCTCGCTTGTTGCTCCTTTAAAAATGTGTGTATATTTACGGGTACGTACCCGTAAATGCCTAAACCCGTTAATTATCTCCACTCCATTCCTATGACCTTTCTGATGCATAGCCGCCGACGATTCATCAAAAATGCTTCCCTGGGAAGTCTGGCTGTTGGCTTATCCCCAATGTCCTGGCCTATAAAAACCAGAGCGGAAAGCGGCAAACGGGTCGGCATCATTGGGCTGGACACATCGCACAGCGTAGCGTTTACCAAAGCGCTGAACGGGGCGGACCCGGCGTACAAGGGCTACAAAATCGTGGCCGCTTATCCGTATGGTAGTAAGACCATCGAAAGCAGCGCGAAGCGGATTCCGGATTACACCAGTGAAGTAAAAAAACAGGGTGTGGAGGTCGTTGATTCAATTAGTGATCTGCTCCAAAAAGTGGACGTGGTGCTGCTGGAAACCAACGACGGGCGGCTTCATCTGGAACAGGTTAAACAGGTGCTCAAAGCCGGAAAGCGCGTTTTCATCGACAAACCTATTGCAGCATCGCTGGAGGATGTGCTCGCTATTTTTGACGCAGCCCGCTCGCATAAAATACCCGTTTTTTCGGCTTCTTCGTTACGGTACATCAAGGGCATTGAAGGCATCGACAAAAGTCAGGTGCTCGGCGCCGATACGTTCAGCCCGGCAACGCTGGAAAAAACGCATCCTGATCTTTTCTGGTATGGCGTCCATGGCGTAGAAATTCTCTACACGGTCCTGGGAACCGGTTGCCAGCAGGTGGTTCGGGCGCATACCGACGGCACCGACGTTGTGGTTGGGACGTGGGCCGACGGGCGCATCGGCACTTTTCGCGGAACCCGTACCGGCAAACATGACTACGGCGGAACCGTCTACACCCAGACCGGAGCTGTCAAACTAGGACCCTACGACGGTTATAATGCCTTATTGAACGAAGTTATCGCCTATTTCGAAACCGGCGAGCCCCCCGTATCCCCCGAAGAAACCATCGAACTGTTTACCTTCATGGAAGCCGCCGACGAGAGTAAACGCCGGGGTGGCGTCCCCGTTAGTCTGGCGAGTGTGCTGGAAAAAGCCAAACGGAAAAGCCAGTAAACGCTTAATCTGATCGATTGCCTTAACTGCACACCAGCCGCCATATGGGCTATCTTAAACTTAAAAACGGAATGATTCTCACGCCTTTTCGGGCGATTCGGGGCGGCACGGTCGTCATTCGGGATGGCCTCCTTGTTGGAGTCCATGACCGGGATGTGGACGTGCCCGGCGCCGTTGAACTGGACGTGAAAGGCCGCTACGTTGCACCGGGGTTCATCGACATCCATGTCCACGGCGGGGGCGGCCACGATTTTATGGACGGCACCGACACCGCGTTTCTGAGAATTGCGGAATTGCACGCCCAATACGGCACAACCTCCCTGGTTCCGACTACGCTAACGGCCGAGAAAGAAGACCTGCTTAAAACGCTGGACAATTACGAGCGGGCCCACCGGCAGAACGAGCGGGGCGCCAACTTCCTGGGTATTCACCTCGAAGGACCCTACTTTGCGCTAAGTCAGCGGGGAGCCCAGGACCCGCGTTATATCCGCAATCCCGACCCCGCCGAGTACGAAGAAATCCTGGCTTATTCGTCGTCCATCACCCGGTGGAGTGCGGCCCCTGAACTAGCCGGCGCTATCCCGTTTGGTCGGCGCCTGCGCGAAAAAGGTATTCTGGCGGCCATTGCGCATACCGACGCCGTTTACGACGATGTACTCGAAGCGTACGAAAACGGTTATACGCTGGCGACCCATCTGTACTCGGCCATGTCGGGCGTTACGCGCCGGAATGCTTTTCGATACGCGGGCGCGATTGAAAGCGCCTTGCTGCTGGATATGGATGTGGAAATCATTACCGACGGGATCCACCTGCCTCCACCGCTGCTGAAACTGGTGTACAAAATCAAAGGGGCCGACCGGACGGCGCTGATTACGGACGCCATGCGCGCGGCCGGGATGCCCGAAGGCAACAGCATACTGGGCTCCCTAACCAACGGACTGCCCGTGCTGGTGGAAGACGGCGTGGCCAAACTCCCCGACCGGTCTTCGTTTGCGGGGAGCGTTGCCACGACCAATCAACTGGTGCGTAATATGGTTCAACTGGCCGACGTTTCGCTGCTCGACGCGGTTCGGATGGCGAGCACCACTCCCGCCCGGATCATGGGTGTTGAGTCCCGCAAAGGTTCGCTGGTCGCCGGGAAAGACGCGGACCTGGTAGTTTTCGACGAAAACGTTACGATCCATACCACGATCATCCGGGGTCATCCCGTCTACTCCCGGACGCCAGTCGCGGACAAGGTTTAACCCGTTAGCCGAAGCCCTTTTCCACAACCTCACTAAACCCGAAAGGAAATGCAGACCCAACTCCCTACGAACTCCGTAGAGGCCGACGCCAACCGTCTGCCGCTGGATTCCTCCGCCCCCTTCCGCCTGCTGTCCCTCGATACGCTGCGGGGGTTTGATATGTTCTGGATTGCGGGGGGCGACAAGCTGATGCACGTACTGGCCGACGTAACGGGCTGGGGCTGGGCGCTAGTGGTGGCCAACCAGTTCACGCACGTTTACTGGCATGGCTTCCACGCCTACGACCTGATTTTTCCGTTATTCCTGTTTCTGGCCGGTGTTTCCACGCCTTTTTCGCTGGGCAGCCGGCTCGAAAAAGGCGTTAATCCTAACCAACTGGTCCGTAAAGTAATCCAGCGAGGGCTTGTTTTGGTACTGCTGGGGATGCTGTATAACAACGGTCTGTTTAAAACCGAATGGGCGCACATGCGCTACCCCAGCGTACTGGGTCGGATCGGGCTGGCGGGCATGTTTGCGCAATTGCTTTATCTGTACGCATCCCGGCGCGCTCAGTATGGCTGGTTTGCGGGGTTACTCATTGGTTACTGGCTCATTATCCAGTTTGTGCCCGTCCCGGGTTGCGGAGCCGGTTTGATAACGCCCGAATGTAATCCGGCGACCTACCTCGACAAAACCCTGTTACCCGGCCGGATGTACAATGAAGTCTACGACCCCGTCGGGATTCTGGCAACGCTGCCCGCCATCTCGACCGCTCTACTGGGCATTTTCGCCGGTAATCTGCTAAGGACACCGGACCAGACAATGCCCAAAACCCGGAAAGCAGCCTGGCTGGCGGGTAGTGGTCTCCTGTGTCTGGGCCTGGCACTGGTTTGGGATGCTAGTTTCCCCATCAACAAGATTCTCTGGTCGAGCTCATTCGTTATGCTGACGGGCGGTTTCAGTTTATTGTTGCTGGCCCTTTTTTACAGCATCATCGACCTACTGCACTGGCGTCGCTGGACTTTCTTTTTTATCGTCATTGGCATGAACTCCATCGTCATCTACATGATCGGCGGATTTATTGATTTTCGGTACACCGCAAAAGCCCTGTTTGGTGGCATTTTGAGCTTCTTCCCCGAACCCGTTCAGACGGTTGGTTCGGTGATCGCCACGATGGCCGTTCTGTGGGGATTTATGTATGTGCTCTACAAACACAAATGGTTTCTTAAATTATAACTAA